>Ga0172367_10004387_pt1 | contig 17603 bp, 13 predicted proteins | sample Lak10m_FD_114542 | JGI IMG/M metagenome (GOLD analysis project Ga0172367, IMG submission 114542) | Freshwater microbial communities from Kabuno Bay, South-Kivu, Congo - kab_022012_10m | ecosystem: Environmental > Aquatic > Freshwater > Lake | place: Democratic Republic of the Congo: South-Kivu...
AAGGCGCTGCTCTGGGCCTTGTATGGCCGTGATGGCCTGATGGGGGCGGATGGCAAGGAAGAGGATTTCGAGAAGCCAGACGAAATCATCAATGAAGGCGAGGTTCATCGCGGCGGAGACCCTGGGCTTATCGCGGCAACGGTTCAACTGACCTTTAAGCACGATGATTCACGCTATATCCTGACGCGCAAACTGACACTGGCGCAGCAAAAGCTCAACCCGAAGCAAACCGACCTGTCGCTGGAGATGATGCGTGACGGCCAGACCTTCGTCTTGGACCGGCCCCAGCAGCGCATCCTGGCGATTGTCCCGGAGGGAATCAGTGGTTTCCTGTTCTTCAACGGCGAGCGCATCAACTATCTCGCCATGGAGCGTAATAGTGCGCAGGTTACCGAGGCTATTCATCAAATGCTTGGCCTTCGGCTCCTGCGAACAACCATTGATGATCTAAAGCACCAGAACGTTCGGGGCAAACTTCGTGCTGAGCAGCGCGAAACTACCAGCGAAGAAAAGCGCGAGCTGATCGAGCGCCTGACGCAGCGGGAAGTTGATCTCAAGGAGCTTGAGGAACAGCGCCGGCAAACACAGGCAAATCTGGCGGCGATTGCCAGCGAGTTGGAAGTCATCGACAACAAGCTTGTCGCCAATCGCGAAGCTCATGAGCTGCAAGCCAAGCGCGTGCGCTTGACTGGCGAGCGCGACGCCCTTGCACTGCGCCGCGACGACACCGTTCGGCGTTTGGGGAAGCTGGTGGCCGATGATGGCTATACGCTTTTCGCGACGGACCTGATTGGGCGCGGCCGGCAAGTAGTTTCCCAATTACGCAGTGAAGGAAAGATACCCGCACGTGTCTTGAACAGTTTCTTGCGTGAGCTGCTGGATAGCGGTTCCTGCATTTGCACCAGATACCTCGTGGAAGGCAGCCCGGAGCGCGCTGCGGTCGAGGCGCTGCTGACTATCGCCGGCGACCAGGACTTCAACAACGCGGTTGGCGCGCTTGACCATGCCATGGGCCTGATCGAGGGCGTAGCCCGCCAGACGGAGGAGCAGCTGAAGCAGCTCAATATCGAGCGGCTTGAGCTTACCCGCGACATCCGCAATATCGACGAGGAAATCGAGGAGATTCATCAGGCGCTCGGCGGCAAAAAGGATGAAGAAGTTCAGCAACTCGAAGATGCTCGCAAGCGTCTTCAATTGAAGCGTGAAGATGAAATCGCCAATAGCAGTCGCCTCGCCACCCTTATCGAATCCATGCGTGCTGAGATCGAAAGTCTGCAGGCACAGATTCGACAAATTGCTGACAAGGAAGAAGCGGCTGCGAAGGCGCAACGAAGGGTCGATGCTGCGGAAGACTGCGCAAATCTTCTGGAACAGATACTGGAGGCGGAAACTCATGAGTTGCGTCCGCTGCTGAACCAGGAAATTGATACGCACTTCCGCAAGATCATGACCAAGGATTACTGGGCAGAGTTAAGCGAGAACTACACCTTGCGCATCCGCAAGCATGTGAGCTCAGGTGAGGATGATGCGAATCCGACTCAAATCGATGTCGCTCTTAGTACGGGCGAGCGGACAGTAACCTCCCTGGTATTCATCGCCAGCCTGGTCGCCTTGGCCAAGCGCCGTTCAGAAATTCCGACCATTCTGAAAGATGTATCCGGCTCGGCCTATCCCGTCGCAATTGATTCGCCGTTTGGCTCGCTCAGTGTCTTTCGTGAAGGTGTCGCTCGCCACATCCCCGAATTGGCACCGCAGGTCTTGTTGCTGGTCAGTCCGGAGCAATACAACGGACAGGTCGAGAAAGCGATGACTGGATCCGGCCGGGTTGGCAAGCGGTACTACCTTACTTACCACGGTCCAGCGATGCCAGAGCGTGCGGCGGCACAAGTATTGGGTATAAACGGCGTAGATTATCAACAATACTTTCCGTGCAAATCAGAGGAATTTTCTGAAGTTCGGGAGATTGCAGCATGAGAAGAATTCAGAGGGACGTCTGTCATGATGAGCTGGTCAAAACTTTGACCAGCGGAGAGGCGCCACTGTTTAAAGAATTCTGGCGGGTTATGTTATTTGCCGCGGCGCTGGGAATCTACGAGGGCAAGCGCCGCGCAATTGAGAAATCTGACAGCGGTAAAGCAATTCCTGAGAACTACTTCAGTGCGCCCGGCTGGCGAGGATTTCTTTACCTTATTGGTGTCGCAGATAGCGGAGACAGCAAATGTCTCCATAACACGGAAGATGCGCAAGAGTCGCTGATTGCAGCCTTTGAGGAGTATGCCAATCAAGGGCTGCATACGCTTTCAGCGCGCATCAGAAGCGAGGCTTTCCTTTTAGATGACGTTACATCGCTGCTCTTGGAATCATGTAGCCCAAAGTCATCAGGGCCCGACGTCACGGATCTGATCTGACCATGTCTTCTAGTACGGACTTCTTTCGACGTCTTTCCGACATGCTTGTTTTTCGGAAGGGCGACCAGCGAGCACCGCATAAACCACTTTATCTTCTTTACTGTATTGCTGGTGTTCAATCGGGAAGAGAACGACTGCATGCATTTGAAGCTGTCCACCAGGCACTTAAGCCTGCACTACGCATGTTTGCCCCGCGAACGGAATCGGTTCACCCTGAATATCCGTTTTGGCGCCTACAGCACGATAACCTAGCTGACTTCGTTGCAGATGGGCCGCTGGTTATTAGAAAAAGTAGCGATGACCCCACCGTTAGCTCGCTACGACAACAGAACGCTCGCGGCGGATTACTTGAGGCAGATCATGAAATGCTGCGAGACGACTTGCAGTTGCAATCGTTAGCAATCCACAAGATATTGGACGCACATTTTCCCGCTAGTGTGCACGAGGATATTGTTCGATTCTTTGGACTGGTCTTTGACGACAGGCACGCTAACGATAGAGCGTCAGATACAGAATTTCGCGACCAGGTCTTGTCAGCATATGACAACTCTTGTGCGATTTCAGGATTTAACCTTGACGTCTCAGGACGGTCTGTAGGAGTAGAGGCTGCACATATTTTTTGGCCTCAGTCAGGGGGAAATGACGAGCCGTCGAATGGCGTCGCGATGACCGTTCTGCATAGAAAATTGTTTCATCTTGGACTTTTTTCTATAAATTCCGACTACAAATTTATTGTAGCTTCTGAAGTATCGGACAACGGAAACTCTATGCTTGCTTTATCAGCATTGTCGGGAAAACGTATGACACTGCCGAAAAATAAGTCACTTTGGCCAAATCAGACAGCTCTTTCGTGGCATCAGCGATGGGTTTTTAGGGGTTGAGAATCGGCCAATAGCCAACGCTTGGCCACGTCAGAAATCGAGCGGGTGCCACTACCTGATGCTAGATAGCCGAGGCCGCGATGAATATGTGCCCGCAGGCATGAAGCTACTCCATCGGCAGTGTCAGGAAAGCCGTCTTGGCGAGCGCGAACATAAGTAGCTGCCGCATAGATGTCGCTCTGGTCGCCTGCAAAGACCTTCCACGTCATTTCAACGCCGCCTTCGAGCTTTTCGATGTGAGCGCTGGGCGCTCGTGATTCGCGAAACGACGCGCAAAGCGCCAGCCGACACAGCACATTCCAATGCTCAATACCTGTCTGTCGGCGAAGCTTTAACAATTGGTCCTTGCCTTGCCGACTAATACGCACGGTTTCGGTTGGATGTCTCATGAGGAAAAGTATCCTTCGCGAATATTTGTTTGACCAAGTCTTTCGCTGTGCTCTAGGTTGAAAGTACGACTTACGTAAGGCATTAGTTTCTTCAGGTATCCATCGACAATCTCTTCATCCGTTGACAGGAGCAACACTTGGTGGGATGCATTCGGAAAATAGCGATCTACAAGATTTGTACGATGATCTGAATCTAGTCGCCCAAGCGGCGTGTCAATAATCATTGGCACCGGACGCCCTGAAGCTCTGGCCAGCCCCCACAGCATCGAGGTCGCCAGTAATTGGCGTTCTCCAGCTGAAAGTCGATCAAACGGCAACGGCTTACCGTCGCGACCAAACAGTGTGGCCTCAAACGTTTCCGGATTGATTGTTAAGCCAGTTACCAAATTGGTCTTGCGGAGGAGCTTCTGGAATGACTCCAGCATTAGCGATTCGATGGTGGATACGTGCCGTTTAACGATCTCGGTGCGGAATCGCCCGATGGTGTCACGAGCTTTTTGTGAGTGCTTCAGTATGCGCTGTCGATCATCTGTCGCCAGCTGAGCATCGGATTCCTGTTGGCTCATTTTGTCCAGGCGCGCTTCTGCATCGGCTCGTTGCTTGGCTAGCGATTGAATGCGCATTCGTAACGAATCGAGTTCTGCTTGCTTCTGCTCGCTGGCCCGACGCGCAGCCTCCATTTCCGATTGCAGCAAAGCGATCCGGTCTTCGGGTGGCACCCGGTCAAGGTCTGTCTGGACACGGGCAAGGTGTTCGTCAAGTTGCGCTAATTCGGCAACGTATCGTCGCGCCTGGTCCTCGGCATTTGGCAGCACAATGCTGCGCAAGTGGCCTATGTGAGGGGCGAGTTCGTCGGGGGCATCGAGCATCAATACCTCAGACGCCAAACCACGACGCTTCATCCTATCCTCGCTAAGTATGCGTTCGATGGTGTCGATTGCCTTGGCCTGAAGCGAGCTATGTTGAAGCGTGGTTAAGACCTCGGCGTCACGCTCCTCCAGAACTTCCACCAACGCCTTGGCATGACGAATTTCGCGTTCGTGGCTGACACGCTTCTGCGTCTCGGCAAGCAAGGGCTCGATTAACAGAAGGGGCAGTGGGCCGGCGACCAGCTCCCGAAATTCGGTTTCTAGCCTTGCCTTGTGACTCTTCAAGTTGGCGAGCTTGTTCTCCAGCTCGCCACGCTGCTGATACAGATCTCCTCCCTCTGCACGGAACTTTGCTTCGTGCTCGCTGAGTTGCTTTGCCAGGCGTCCAGCAGCGTTCACCATGGCACCAGCCTCATTTGCCGCCTTCTCCTGCTCTTGGTCAATATGTTCCAGCTCGCGTCGGGCCTGCGAGAGGCGCGCGATTGCGGCCTCGTCATGGGATTCCGCGCGCTTGCGGCGTTCAAAAACCTTGAGGTCAGCCTCGAGGCGATCGATGTGATCTAGCCCCAGAAGGGAGTGCACTGCAGATCCAAGAATCTCTGCCGCATGCCTACCTTCTGCTAACTCCATTATCTGTTCACCATCGAAGAAGAACAGATGAGCGATGCTGCTGGGCAGATAGGCTTCGATTACCTCGTCCCAGTGATCGGTAAAGACATCGTCGGGCAAGCCATCACGCAGGACGCGAACGCTTTCTTCGATGCCTTTCACGCCTTGGCGCCAGCTGCGGCAAAGTTCGAAATGCCTGGTCTCGCCGTCAATCATGCGACGGAATCGCACGACAACTGCAGCACCCTCGCCCGGGTCGGTGCCGCGGTGTATCGATTGCCTCAGGTAATCCTTGTAAGCGTGTCGTCCACGGTTGGAGATTCGTGCCTTGGCACCATAGAAAGCCAACTGAATGGCGTCAAGCAACGTTGTCTTTCCACCTCCATTTAATCCGCCGAACAGGACGATGGGCTTCCCGTTGCCCGGTGTCAGGCTTGCTTCCTGGCGCCCGCAATAGGCGCCGAAGTTGTCCAGAATTATGGTGTCGAGGATCATTCCTTGTACTCCAGTGCTTCCGGCTCCGAAATAAAGCTGCTCGGCCCATGCTTCAAGGTGTCTTCGCGCCGCTTGCGTTCGTCGGCGATGCGCTGGGCACGATTGATTGCATCCTCCTTATCGTCATAGAAGTGACGGCGGAAGGTTTTGTCTAATTGCTCGAAGAGCCCGGCGCGGCGACCGAGCGAGCGCTGCTGCCCCGTGATGCTCAGTAGTTCCCGGGTCAATTCGTAATGAAGGCGGTCGTTGCCACAAAGATCAGCAAGGACGCCCATTTCGGCTTCGCCGAGAACGAGATTGTCATCCAGCGGGCGCCCCGGATACTCCTGCCCAGTAATCTCGCGATAGATTGTCGGGAGGCAGTCTTCGAGTTCATGCTTGTCCATTACCCAGATTCGACGGATCTCCTGAAGCTCATCTAGGGTGATGAGATCGATATTTTTGACATCGGAAGGGCCTTGGCGGCGGATGTGTGTTTGAGCCTTTAGAAGCTGACCCAACCATTCCTTTCTTGCCGCCTGTGTATAAGGACCAGGAATCACCTTCCCCACAGACATCAACTGAACGGCGCCAGTTAGGCGACGAAAGTCACGCAAATGATGATCGTTTGCCTCGTCTTGTCCGGCACTGTTATTTCTGAAATCGAGCGAGTTGCGTAGATCAAGCAGCGGTAGCATCCACTCCTTTTCAGCGTCGTTTTGAATCATTGCTGTCATTGATTTGTCCCTTTCCACAAGGGTACAAACCCAGCAGCCGAATCTCGAATCGCCGCAGCTTGGTGTGGAGTCGTCGACAACAAGCGGGCATTCACCGTCGGCAGTCGCTCCGGCATACATTCCCATGAGTTCCTTGTTACTAGCGCCCCAAGGGTTCTTATCGTTGTTCAAATAGAACCAAATATCGTCACTTGTCCAAGCTTCAACCGGAGTGTAAATAGAGCATCCAGGAAGGGTTGCACTTGGACTGACGCGGTCTCGAATTCGATAGCGTGTGTTCTTGTCGAGAACGCGCGCGCGCGCGACGCTTTCTTCGCGACGTGCTCCAATGCATAGTATGGCTTCACCATTTTTTGTGACGATTTCGCTAATGAAACTATTGGATGGTTTGATTTTCAGGCGTTCTGTGCACCAGCGAAACTTTGGTCGGGGTGCGGGATAGCCGCGTCCGATTAAGTTCACCCAGAAAGAGTCTTCCAAACGGGGCCTGAGTAATGTCGGGATGACTGGCACTTTCTGAACTCGTGCAGCATTAGTCATCGACGACATGGACGTGCCGACCCATGCCGATACTATTGGATTCTCGACAAGAGTATCGGTCGAAATAACATGGACAGGCTTTTTGCGTTCGCCTTCAGGGATCGCAAGAATTGCAGCCCAAATTAATTGGAGCGTAGCCGTCGAGTCTTTCCCGCCGGAATAGCCGACGATCCAAGGGACATCATCGGCTAGATAGAGTTCGCGAATTTCATCATGTAGAGCAGAAATCGTTGCCTTGAAGCCCAGTTCATCGAAGGCAGAAACGCGCTTGCGGCTTACTACGGCGTCTGGATTTGACCCTGCTAACGCTGTCCCGGCGGACTTTGGCTTCCCGGTCTTTTTATTGGATGTCATCGTAGGTGCTCCCAGAGTAATTGCTACTTGCGCGAATGTGCGGCCTCGACGCGCGCTTGTTCGTCATCCAATGGCAGTGCCAGCGCCTTCTTGATGACATTCGTCGTAAGGATCACATTGGTGGTCACTTTTGATACTTTGCCGCCGATGAGCGCGCGGCCTTCCCAGACCCTTGCGTTGTGACGTGACCAATCGATCTTTTTCAACCCGTCAAGACGTCGCTGCCAATCTTTTGGGTGATTCTTGAGCAGGGTGTTTCCCGCGAGGCCAAGGGCTTGCAGGGCTATACCGTGTGAATGAATGTATCCCTCGCGCACTTCGCTGGCCGGCAGACGGCCTTCCCGAACTTGCGCCCACGCGGGGAAGCGCTCGGCGACAGATTCCCAGAACGTGCGTGCCAGGTTTGCATCCTCTGTGAGGTTTCCGGTAGCCAGACCGTTGATCAAGTCCGCACAGGCATTATGAAATGCGGAAAGGGTGAACAGCTTGCGGGACCGTTTTGCCAGCGAGGACTTTTCCATGTCCACGATGTCCCGGAAGACATCGGATTTCATGATAACCAGCTTGGCAAGACGTGCCTTGTCGTTGCGGTGATCGTAAAGCAGCCCTAGTGATCGGCTCGGTCGGATGGCATACCGATTGAGGTCGGCAAACATTTGCTGACAGCGCTCAAGGCCGATATCCAGAAAGAAGACGACCGCTATGGTTTCATGGCCGAGTTCCGGACGCTGTTCGAGGGCTTCGATAATCGCTGCGCGACGATGTTGTCCGTCGTTGATGATGAAGCGTGCGTCCATCGGGACCCGGAGCAAACCAAGTTTGTCCTGCCCTGGTAGCGCATCGAACGACACTGCTGAGTCAATCGAGACGGTGAGGGCGGAAAACACATAGTCGTCAGGATTGTCGATGATGTAGCCGGCGATTTCTGGAATCCGGACCTTGTTCAAGGTGCGCTGGGCACGAAGTTCGGGGGGGAGTTCATCTTCGTCGAAGATTGAAATTTGGCGCAGCATGCGCAGAGACCACATGGCCACGTAATATTCCCGCCGGGCTTGCAACCCCCTGATGACGGGGAATGTGAGAGTCGGTTGAGTGTCCATCGTAGAATTGATCTTTGGCAAATATATGTTGAACTGTGTATGTATGTTTTTTACTATACCACGGTAGGTATGTCAAAATAAAGACGTACATTCAGATTTCGGAGAATCTGTGCCAGCCGTCTACTTAGATTGCAATGCCACCACTCCCATGGAGCCTCAGGTTCGCGACACTTTCTGGCGCTATCTGGATGAGGAGTTCGGAAACGAGGGCAGTCGTACGCATGAATATGGCGCGCGCGCCAAACAAGCCGTTCAGCGTGCGCGCGACCAATTGGCGGCGGCCGTGGGTGCAAAGCGCGAGGAGGTCACCTTCACCAGCGGGGCGACAGAGAGCAATAATCTCGCGATTCTTGGCCTGCGTGAGGCGGCGAAGCAGGCTGGACGTATGCATTGCATTACGTCGGCAATTGAGCACAAGGCGGTTCTGGAGCCGTTGGAGCAGATGGAAAGCGATGGCTTTACGGTAACGCGGCTGCCGGTTGGGCCGGGCGGCTTTGTTGAGCCCAGGGTGGTCGAGGAAGCACTCCGTCCCGATACCTTCCTCGTGTCGCTGATGCAGGTAAACAATGAAACTGGGGTCGTGCAGCCCTTGACTGAAATTGCCGCGGCCTTAGCCAAGCACGATGCCTATTTCCATACGGACGCGGCGCAGGGATTTGGCAAGGACATCGATGCCTTGCTGAATCCGAGAATTGACATGATCAGTGTCAGCGGGCACAAGATCTTTGCCCCGAAGGGGATTGGCGCACTTATCGCGCGGCGCCGGGGTTATGACCGAATTCCCCTGAAGCCTTTGGTCTTCGGTGGCGGTCAGGAACGGGGTCTGCGCCCGGGAACATTGCCGGTGGCATTGATCGTTGCACTTGGCGAGGCTTCTGAGCTGGCGGTTCGCGATCGCGAAGCACGCAGACTGAAATGCCTTTCTATGCGTGCCGAAGCCATATCCGCATTCGCTCCGCTGCATCCGCGGTATAGCGGTGACAGCGAACGCGTGATTCCCCATGTCCTGAATGTCGCGTTCGAGGGCCTCGACTCGGAAGCATTGATCGTCGCGCTGAAAGACATGATTGCGATATCGAACGGCTCGGCTTGCACGTCGTCGAGTTACACGCCCAGCCACGTACTGAAGGCGATGGGTATGACGGACGATCAGGCAAACTCGTGTGTGCGTATCAGCTGGTGCCATTTAACCCCAAACGTCGACTGGGGTGCGGTGGCGGAGAGGATTCGCAGGCTGATGTGACAGGCAGACATCTGGTCCGTATCAGATCTGCTCGCTATTCTTGGTCGCTGCGGCGTAGTTGGACAATGCCTGTTCTATTTCGCTCTTGATGATTGCCTGACCGGTGGAGTCTGAGGAGCTGGACAGCGCACCTCGCAGGTATTCGAAGCCACCAGCTGCATAGCGTTCGAACTTCCGAATTAGCTCATCTTCGCGTTCTGGACGTAACAGTTCAACGTCCTGAGTTCCTATGAGAGGGATAAGAAGCACAAATGCTGAAAGACTGGAGTTGCCAAACTTCTGGGATTCGAATGTGTCAGTGCTGATCTCTTGCCGCTGTGGCCCGACATCGCGCTCACGCTTGCGGGCTAACCCGATGACGGCGGCGAGAACGACCGCGCCAGTGTTGTAGCGGTACAAGGCGTTATGGCTCGGCTGACCGGCAGAGCCGAGCCCCTTTAGCATATTCACGATGTCACTGAACTCGCTCGGCCAGTAGATGGCTCGGGATCCGGAAAACAGTCCTTGTTGTGCCATCACTTGATCTCCACAATCGACGACTCATCCCGCTCGGCGTTGTACTCATTCAGCGTCAGCTTCTTACCGGCCAGAATCATCGTTTTTACTGGCTTGTTGCCGCGCGGTCCGGTTTCCTTGGAAACCAGCATATAGCGTCGCGCAACATGGTCTTGAAGCGCTTTGGCGACGGAATCTCCCCAAGCTGCCGACGAGAGCAACAAGACAAGTTGGGTCGATTGACTGGCAAGGTTCTCGGCTACCGAACCCTGATAGTCAGGATCGAGTGCAGAAAATGGAGCATCCAGCACCAGCGGCGCTACGGTGGGTTCGGCGAGAAAGTCGATCTTCTCCTGCGTCTTGCGTCCGGCCAGTGCGACCACCGTGGTGATGAAGGCGAACTTTAGGACTTGACCTTCGCCGGTACTGCGCCCCACTTGCCTGCCTTGAGTATCGAGCATCTCGACTTCGTAGGTTTTGGGATTGATCCGAGCTTTGAAGTGCTTTGTAAGGTAGTTACCCAGCACACGATTCAGCTCGATCTGCAGGACATTCAGGGCGCGAATCTCCTGCGCCTTCAGGGTCTTCGCGATGTAGTCCGATAGCCGTTTGATCTTATCCAGCTCTTTGCGGACGGCATCACCGTGCCCCAGCTTCTTTGACTCGTTCTCGTAGCGAAGCTGGAAGTCGGCCAACCTGCGCTCGTTTTCAGCTATCTGATTCTGCAAGATCGCCTGCTGACCGTGCAGCTCACGGTACTGAGCATTTGCCGTTGCCCGTGCATCCTCAAGCGTACGAATAGAGTCCTCGTCGATTTTTTGCAGTTCCTCGCGAATTTCCTTGAGCTCATTGTCGATTTCGGCGATTTCAGAATCGGTGAGCTGACTCCGCTGCTGAACGGCACCCAATGTCGCCTTATAGTTCTCTTGGACGCTACGGATGTCTTTCAGCAAATACTGGATGCTTCGAACGCGAGTATTGAATCCAGTTGTCGAGGCGCTCTTGAGCAGCCCGCGTATTCTGTCTTCTTCATCTGATCCGACACTTACCCCGCGGCCGCAAATGCATCTGGCCTCCCGCAAGATGTCTTCAACCAGCTGCTCGCTGAAAGGTGCTGGAAGTTTTCCGGTGTTTTCCTTGATGTGTAGCTGATCTTCAAACTGCATGGCTTGGCCATATGCCAGAACGGCCGGCGCGGATTCCCCGATTACTTTCGCCTCCTGATCGCGCAATTCCTTGAGTAGCGCGACGCGCTGCTTGCGTTGGCCATCGAGCCGGCTTCGACGTTCCTGCAATGGCTTGCTCTTCGGTAAGCCGCGAAGCTGGGATTCAATCTGCTCGATCTTTGTATCAAGCTCATGAAGCTTGCCGTCAAGGGAGATCAGCTTTTGACGTTGGGCAGGTAGAACATGCTCAATACCTTCCATCTTTTCCTGGATCTCTACCAGGGTTTTCGAATTCGCGACATTGGCAAGATTGCGCTGTTTCTTGATCAGGCAGTGCTGTAGATCGTCGACGAGCACGTCGACCAATTCGAATCCGAGGATTCGCCTCAATGAGCGGCGGAATTCCTCGCTTCCGGAGAGCTCCAGCTCGCCAATTGCCTCCGCGTCGAAGAAGAACCAGCGCGAAAGGGCCTTAGGGATAATCCGCTCGACAAACTGCTGAGAATTCACAATCCCGTGGGGTACCTCCCCTTTCAGTTGGTACAGATTGAATCTGGACTCGTTTCGGCCAGTTACCGTCCTTACCGCCTGATAGAGCTTCTCCTCGTGAGAAAAAACGAGTTCCACAAAGCACTCACAATCCTTGTCCTCGTCACGGGCAGTCTTGTTAATTAGCAGTTCCGGGTTTGACAGGCGGGGCGTAAAGGCACTTGTAAGGCACCAGAAAATGGCATTCAGCAGATTCGTCTTGCCGGCCCCATTTTCGCCATGGATGACGGTAACGGCCTTGGAGCCAGGCGGAGCGAACTCGACCACCTGGGTTCCATAGAAACCCCGGAAGTTACTGATCTTCAGATGCACCAGAAACATCAGAAGGACTCCCTGGCGATTGCCTCAAGAATTCGATCGACACGCTCGTCCGTGGATCGCGTTGCTCCCGGGGCCTTCAGGTCGCGTTCAAGCAGCAAGAGTCGCTGTGCCACGGCATGGAGCTTCCGATCGGCAGCGCTCAACTTGCCTTTCTTCTCTTCATCGATTTCGTCGCCAAGCTCTTGAAGTACGTTCTTGATATTCATAGTTCGGCTCCCTGCATTGTCGATGCGTAGGACATAAGTATGCGTGATTTGGCAATTGTGAGCTCGATGAGGCGCACCAGATGAGCCCGCATCAAACCGATGGGGCAGTTCAGAGCTATTTCTTGAATGATCTTGGCACCCGCACACCCGTCTTGTTCGGCTCCATTCTGTAGGCAAGGCGAGATTGATCTGGACCGTAGCTCACATGAATCGGGCGATCATGGCCATAGTAGTAGAGGCGATCAAACGGTAGGTTTTCAATAATCCAGCCTGCGACTTCCTCCATGTCTTCGTCCGAGACCCGAAAATCCACTGCAGCACCGAGTCGGCTACAAATCGGCGCGCCCCCTCGCTTCACCTCATGCGCTGCGTGCTGGTCCAAGCCGGGGGCAATTCTGGCCGGAATTTGTTTCGCCAAAGGTGGGGAACAGAATCCATACGTAAGCTCAAACATTCCAAAGTAGTCAACTACTGGGTCGAGAATGTTGCGCGCCAGCTCAAATAGCGCCGTGTAGCTATCAGGTTCGATAGGTAGATTCGTGATCCCGGTACGCGCTTGCGTCTCCCCACATTCGATGAGTTGGCGATAGGTAAAAAATCGCCCGCAGGGTGAATCAAGTGCTGGAACCGCTCTGCTTCGTGTCAGTGTGTATCCTTCAACCGCATAACGTTGTGCTTCAAGCTGCGCGTCGAATTCCTGGGGAGTAGGGCCATATCCGGCGAAGTTCATAAGGCCAGCACGATCCAAAGCATCCTCAAACGCAATCTGCTCTGAAAAATTGGGAAACTCTTCGTTGATGAATCTCGACTTTCTAAACAAGTAGGGCGGTTCATAGGCTCCTGTGTAATCAAATATCGTCATATCCTGAAGGCGGAGATTCAGCTTTACACGTTGAATCATCCGGGGCAGAGCTTTCCCGGCGAAGTCGTCGAACTTCATAAGTGTCAGCTTTCCAGACCTGATATGTATCTTGATCAGGTCCGCGCTCGAAACATCGCCATAGAGGTGAGTTCCGCAATGGACGTAGGTCCTTAGTACCGGCAGAAGCTGTTCGACAAGGCTCGTGTGAAGCTGAAGAGATTCACTATCTTCGAGCCATCCGATGCCTCGCTCAGCCGCCTGATGGCAAGCATTTCCAATCGACTCCACGTCAGCCACGGTAAAAAGAAGCTCGCGTCCGGCAAGCGACGCAGTGCGGTAGTCATTGAAGAACATCCGGATATCTTTTTGCAGCCGTGATTCGAGATGCCCATAGGGCTTCCGCTTCTCAAACTGAAGTTGGGCGAAATACACGCGCAGGTCGTCAATGCGTGACTGGCGAGCTTCGGCCAGAAAGAGGTCGCAATTTTCCTTTCTGGATTTGATGAATCGGAGCGCGGCCGACAACGATCCAAAGGCCGTCACGACCTCCGCTAGATTGGAGATTTCGGTACGGTCAGGGTCGCGTCCATAGACTAAGCAAGTTTCCCATAGCGATTCCAGGAGGTCGCGGTGGGCCTGATACTTTTCCTCAGCCCGCGGAATGCGGACGGGCCTCTGAGGCCGGGAAAGTTGAGCCAAGCGCTGAATTCTTCGTCGGTTCTCCATGCGCCCATACATGAAGCGTTGCTCGGAGCTTTTGTCCTTGAACACGAAAAACACGCCCGGTCCAACTGGGAGCGGCTCGGTACCGATGACCTCATGTATGAAGTGTTTGAGTTCGCCTTGGGTGTAATACTTCTGGAAGGTATTGCGTGAGGTACGCACACCGTCGCCATAGGGCGTTCCGGTTACGGCTTCCTGGTTGGCGAGCATGGTCGCGACAACGAGCAACTCGGTGGCGAGCTCATAGGCGGCTTTCAAAGCTTCAGTGCGCTCGTCAATATCCTCAATGACATTGATGACGAAGCCAAGATTGACGATATGCGCAGGTGTCTTTTCGCCATCCGGTGCGTAATGAGGGTCCCATCCGGAGGAAGAAATGTTGTTACCTTGCAATCCGCGCAGATCGTCGCCGCGTCCGCAGCCATAGTCGAAGAGAGTTTTCGAGCCATCGAGAAAACCGAAGCGGGCTAACGCCTGTATTGGAGCGGAAAATCCATAGCGTGTTAGGGCCGTAAGGTGCCTGGCGATTTTCTCGAAATTGTGTCCGAGGGTATCTGCCGAGGACGTCTCATCGTTTCCAATCGGAACCAGCTCATGACCAACGACGCGATAGCCACGTTGAGCTAGCAGCGCATCCCATGCGCTCTTGAAACCTATTCGATTCGGATCTTCGAACAAGCCGATCTGCTCAGCCGCAAGAGTAAGTAACTTGTACGATTCGTAGGATGGGTGGTTTTGCGGAAGCAGCAACTCTTTTCGATGCAGGATAGGCGGATTCAGAGAATCCGCGTAGGTGCGATGACGAAATGTTCGTGCCGCAAGATCGACCTTCCAATAGTTTGCTAACTCTGGGAATGCTTCTTCGTGGAAAAGCGGATAGTCGAGCAAGGTGATCGAATCGTTCTTTTCAGACACCTTGACGACATTGAATCTTTCAGGGGATGCAATACTTATCGCAGCATCTATGCGAGTCCTTTGTTCGAAATCGAGCTCGCCAATACATTCCTTGTAGTAATAGCTATGGAGGCCGACCTTCTTCGAAGGAATAGACCCTGACATTCGCTACACCGCCGTCTCGCCAGCGCCGACTTTCGCGGCTGATATGAACGCAGAACCCGTCATTGGGAGCAAGACCTCAAATTTTCAAACTGAAAAGCCGAAGCGCACCATTAGTTAGAGGAGGCTAGTCAGGGATTGCTCAGCCTCGGCCGTCATCACGATCTCCACCGCCATCTGAGCTCGTGTCATGCCGACAAATAGTTTTCGCTGCTCGGTCTGCGAAAGAGTTTCAAAATCGATCTCGCTGATCACGACGGCCGGGGCGCTCTGCCCTTTGAATCGGTAGATGGATTCAACAAGCAAGGGGCCCTCGGTCCAGATTGCTTCCCCATTCTTTGAGAACTTTCCCGTATAGCGCCGACACGCATGGACGCCTATCTTGTCAGTACCGAGAAGTACCGACCGGCTGTGGCCATGGCCACTCAGAATCGCGATGTCCCCGATTTGAAATCCTTTCTGTAAGAGTCCTTCGATCGCCTGGATCGTTCGCGGGATCAGGTCATCTTTGGACTCATAAACGTGGAAACCCGGCAGATCGCCCGTGAATGGGCTGCGGGCATCGACGGTGCTGCTAGCCAACCTAAAGGCGTTGATGGCTTGACAAACCGCACGCGGACTGCGGTAGTTGTCGCGGCAAGTGACGGTGACGGCATCGCTCAGATCGAACGAGTCTCGTTGGTAAAGGCGCTGGTCGTCGTCCTCCATCAGGAAGAAGCGCCCATCGGCTTTGAGTTGAGGTAGCAGGGTGCTCACCCACTCGGGAGCGAAGTCCTGACCTTCATCAACGATGATCAGATCAAAGCGCGCCTCGAAGGCTTCACTATCCGCAAGATAAGCATTGGTAACGTCGGCAAATATATGTGGGATCGTGAAGTCGGGTTCCTGATATCGCCGCCGATAATGGTCGATGCACAATTCATGAAAACTTGCCACATGTGCCCGCGTAGGCGCAATCCGCGCGATGTGGTCCGCGAGAGGACGGTTGAAGCAGACGTAGAGAGCGCGTTGTCCTGAGGCCGCGGCGTCGTCAAGCAGGCGCAGTGCAAGCTGGGTCTTGCCGGAACCCGCTGTGGCCTGAATGCGGAAAGTGGCCGACGGCGCCGAGATCCGAGGCACCCATGTTGCCAATCCGTCCGAAAGCCGGTAGGTGGCGTCCTTGAGTTGAGTGCGCAGGGCACCTAGGTCGGTCGAAACGCGGAACTCATTCCGGAGGAAATGATGTATCGCTTCCCGATCAGTGGAAGTTGGTTCCATGGAGAGAAACGCCCTTACCTTCGTGCCAAGCTCGTCATAGTCATTGGCATCGACGATCCGGTGGCGCGGAAAGGCGACGACTGGCGAGGGGCCCATAAGGTAGTCCGGAAGGACCAGGCAGTTCGTCACTCTCGGGTGCAGCCCGGCTTCCTCTAACCGTTTCACCATCGCTGAATACTGGACGCGGATTTGGCGATCGACGTCGCGCTCACCGGAAACATACATTTTGTAGATTTGGCCGTTGCGCAGGATCACCGTACCAGCTTTGATCTCCATTAGCAGCATGTTGCCGTTCGGGGCGAGAATAACCACATCGATCTCGCCGTGCCGGTCATTGCCCTCATGGACACTGTGCCAGGACACGCTATGGAATACCTCGTACCCGTCAGGCAGCGAGTCCTCAAGACGTTGCAGCACCTCCTGTTCGCGGAAGAGTCCGGAATCGGTGCGTAGCGCTGGGCGGTCGGAAGGTATTAGAAGAGCCATGCGAGGATGATATTCGGATCGGGAGCGTCCAATCTACCCCTCAAATTATCCGGCTCGAAGAAAATCGTTGTAATTGAAACGACTACTCATTGAAAAGCTGCGTATCTCATGCCACTTTTCGCAGCAGACTGAAAAAGCTAAAATCGCTGCCGAAGTAATTCGTGGTGAAAAAACTCGGGTCCCTCACGCTTGCCTCGCCCCTCCATCTGGTAATTCACATCAATCAGAAGTGGCGCATTGGGGGCCCATGAGGGTCCTTGTATCCACGGCGCTCACGTGTTGTCCTCCCTCCGCGCGATCCAGGCGGGCATCTCGTCGACGGGGCCGGCGTTCTCGAAAACTATTCCGGGCACAAGCTCGAACGGGCCGGCCCAGCGGTCGCCGATCGCGACGTGCTGGCCGGTGTCGAAGCCGGTGGCGGCGATGCGCTCGACGATCTCGCCGAGCTCGCCCGTGCTCATCGAGCAGATGCCTACCAGGTCCTCATCCTCTCGGAAGGGACCGAAGGCGGCGGTGAAGGCGGGGAGTTCCCCGGGGTAGTGTGCGGCGATGGCATCCTTGCGGATGACGGCCATGGTGAAGCAAAGCTGGACAGTCATGTCCGGTCTCCTCTTTAGCGACTTTGCCAAGATGGCCGGGGTCGCAAGCTGGAATCAAATCCCCCGTGCCCGTTCCGGATTGCTCCGCAGCAGACCAGCCGTTGATGCAGTGTGATGCCTCAGGGGCTCATGGAGCGAGCCCGGTTGGCGCGAGCGAAATCGTTTTGCCGGCCGGGCTCATTGCAGCACCGGGCTTTCCGCCGGGCGGGCGAGTTCGAGCACCGTCTCCGGAGCGGCATTGCCGTAGGCCACGGCCATCAGTGCGCCGAAGTAGCGGTC
>Ga0172367_10004389_pt1 | contig 17600 bp, 8 predicted proteins | sample Lak10m_FD_114542 | JGI IMG/M metagenome (GOLD analysis project Ga0172367, IMG submission 114542) | Freshwater microbial communities from Kabuno Bay, South-Kivu, Congo - kab_022012_10m | ecosystem: Environmental > Aquatic > Freshwater > Lake | place: Democratic Republic of the Congo: South-Kivu...
AGTGTCCCATTTAGGAGTTTCACCACGAGCGATAGCTTCAAGATACTCTACAGGTTTTTTAGCGTAAACATCTTTCCATGTTAATTCATCTTTAACCCAAGAATTCATAGTGGCATCATCTTCATGTAATGGTGTTGGGTCATCATACATAATTGTTTGAATCACTGTATATTCTTTTCCTTTTGGAGTTTTTGCTTTAGTCAACTCAAGGATTAAGTCTCTACCTTTTTCAGCATCGGTGATATCACCTTTGTTTCTCCAAATTGGAATGATTTTGTCTAAGATACCTTCATTCTTATAGTTGTGTTTAAAACGCCAGAATTTTGGTCCGTCTTGTTCGTTATCACGGTCGATAACTTTTACAATGTAGAACTTACGAGATTTATACTCGTTTGCTAATTTTTTATCACCCTCAATTAATAATTCTTCATACACTTCATTAAGAGGTGAACGTTCATTATCCATTTCAGGGTCGTATAATTTAATATACTTTCCATCAATCAAGATTTCATGAAATGAAGCCTCTTTAAAAGGTGAAGAACCATCTTCTGTTGGAAGAATTCTAAGTCTTTTTTGACCTTGTTTTTCATTTTCACCTAAGATTGCCGCGAAATACTTTTTCATTCTTTCGTCTTGTGATAATTTGTTGTTGTTACTTGAGTAACCACTTTGTTGTGCCTTCTCGTATTGAGCTAACACCGCATCTAAACTGTTTGTCGCCATAAAATTTAAGTTATATTATTTGTTTATTTAATTATAAGCCCGCCATATTGTATTGTCAAATTTAAAGAAAAAAAAACCTGTCCATTAGACAAGTTTTTTTTTCCTCATACATATATTAAGTATTAATATTTAACTTTAAAAACATCCTCTTCTTTACCAGGATATTCACTAAATGTTTTTTGTATTTCTTTTGGTGAAAAATCAGAAACCTCATCACTAGTTAATATGTATTCGTCTCTACCTAATTTTTCAAAATCTTCCTCTTTATCCTCAAAGTATTGTGATAACTTTTGATTAAAAGGTCCTGAATCTAAAGTTCTTAACTCTAATTTTTCTTCAGGTGATTTAGTTCTATATTTTTCAACTTTAGCCTCTAATGAATTCAATTGATTAACAATATTATCCATTTCACCTAATTTACTTTCTAAATTTTCTAAGTGTGAAAATAATTGTTGGAAATATTCTTCCTGTTTTTCCTCAACATTTTTTTGTGATTTAACCAAATCAGTTACCTCAACCTCAGTTTTTTTATCACTTTCATCTTCCCCAACTTTTTCAACTTCAGGGTCAGTTGCAATATCAACAGGTTGTGGTACTTCACCTGCCGGTGGTACTGGTGGTGTCACCCCCGCAGCTGGGTCAGCAGGTGGTGCTCCCGCAGCCAATGGGTCAGCAGGTGGTGCTCCCGCAGCCAATGGGTCTTCAGCCGGTGGTGGAGGTAATTCTTGTTCATTAATATACCTATTAATAGAATTAAATCTTGTTATTTCTTCTAAAATTTTTTTATCTACACTCATTTTTATCCGTTTAATAATTGTTTAACCCCATTATGTGTTTCCACTTGTATTTTTCTATTTGTTGACATAGTATTATCAACTCTTTCAATTAATCCGTCTTTCATTCTGATTGTATAACAATCACCTGTATCTAAATCACAAACTTGTTTAAATCCATTTCCGGCATCTTTTTCTGTATATTTAGTATTCTTACCTAAATAACTATCTAATATTAATTTCGTATTCATAACTTTTACTTTATATATAAATATCTTTTTATCTGAAAATGTTTTAACTATTAACCCCCAATTTAATTGAATTAAATAAGTCAACTGAATTTTTAACTTTAGTCTCTAAACGTGATAGTTCAGTTCCACTTAAATTTGTATAATCAGTCTCAGCAATTTCATTCTCCCTATTTAACACCCAAAATTTAGTTAAATCAGGTATTAAATTTGTTGTTTTAACATTAACCATTCTATCTTTATATCTTGATAATAAGAAATCAATATTTTGTGACATATTATCAAATACCGCGTAAGGTAATAATGTTGACTCATTTCGTTTTAAACAGAAAAATTTACTACTAGTTGTTGGTAAATTCATCCAAGTTTTACTTAGAACAACACCTGAAAAATTATTTTCATATGCTTTAAAATTACTATTACGATATGATGATAAATATAAACTACTAAAAATAGCATACTTTAATTTACCATCATCTGAGATATTATTGTCAACCATTTTAGCCATTATTTTAACAACAATGTCTTTAACTGTTGAAGTTGTTTCTGTTGGTGAATCAACAGGTGTAAATTTCTCATATTTAGTATTCAATAATTTAACACAATCAGTAGGTTCAACCAAGTCAGTATACATACTTGACGCCGCAACTAAATTATTTTCTCTCTCTTGTTTTGTATTACCTGTTGAATTACTAAGGAATTTAGAATCAGAATCCTTTTTCTGTTTTTGTTTATCAAAAATTGTTTTTAACAGATTAGTTTTTAATGATTGTAAATAATTGTCAACAACTTGTATATTAGCAGTAGGTTGTCTTTTACCTTCAATTGTGGTTTCAAAGTTACCCGGAGTAATTGAGTGGTTAACCTGTGTTACTATATACGGTCCGCTAAACATCGGAACATATCTTAAATTAAAATACATTGTTGGTTGTAACAACGCATTACCCATAAGTGATAATGTACAATTATATGTTCTATTTCTATAAAGATTATATAACGAAACACTTTGTGTTGCAGTGCTTTTACCATTACCTTGATTAGCCATCATAAGGTTAACCTCTAATGACTCAGCAGTTGGACCACTAGCATCCTGAGAAACACTAAAATTATAAAATATTGATTGATTTTGTGGTCCAATATCAACATTAAATCCAACAACTTTATTTGATTTATCCCAATCCGTTTTATTTGTTTGGTCTTCAGATATTGGATTATCAGGTTTTCTAATATCAAATGAATCATCTCTATATTTATAATCAACATGTTTTACCGCCAAATGTTCACTTGGTTTTCCAGCATATGTACACACTAATTTAGCCGAAGAGTCTCTTGTATCAACACTCATAAACGTACCAAACAAAGTATTTGCAAAATCAGAACTTTTCTCAATTTTTGGTGTTGGGTTTTTATTTGCATCTTGAACGTTATAAAAATTCACGTATGACGGTAAATTCAATACTTTAAAATTATTTTCATATAATATTGCAGTAACAAACGCTAATAAATTAGTATTCGCACCTGACCTATACATGGTATCAATTCTTTCTTTTAAACCAAAAATATCAACTAATACTTTATCACCAATATTTCTTGACGCTCTATCTAATAATAAAACATCCTCAAATAATGTTTTTGTCTTATAATCATAACCCGCAATCCATTTATCATTTAATGCCTTAAACGCTTCCCAATATTCTAACTTCCCAATTGGTGATGTTAAAACAGGTGCACTTATTTTTTCAGGAACATCAACAACACTAGGTAATGCTAATTGTAATCTTAACATTAAATTATTTATAACCTTATCTTGAAACCTACTTAACTTATCTATGTATTTATCCATAGCTTTTTTAAAGTTCGTCTCATTAAAGTTTGATTTATAATTAGGTACACTCTTTAATCCTGATGGTTTAATGTATTTGCTCACGATTGGATTTTCTTGTAAACCAAAAGGACCATAATAATTTAAAATAGTTTCTTCAAATAAATCTTGTTCATCGTCTAAAAACAACCTATTAGGTTGACCTGAGTACAATATGTTTTTATTACCATCATATAACACAGGAGTCACCTTGTTATTCAATGTTGGTAATAATTCAATAATATTACCATCTTTTAATATTGCGTTTGAATTAACATTTGGTACACTGTTAGGTAATAATGCCTTATCAACATAATCTCTTAGTTTTTGTGACGCATAAATTTTAATAATCGGTGAATACGTTTTGATATTGTCAACTGTAAATGCAACATTAAAATCAATAAAGAAATCGGTGAAATATGAACCATTATTACTATATTTTAATTTATCAATTTCCGAAAACCCAATATATGTTTCCATAGTTTTCCACTCATTCGGGTATTCAGTTTTTGATTGTGATAATGTTTTAGTCCCACCATCGTATGGTAACGCATTTGGAGTTTCAACTTGATATTTTACCCATTCATACGGGTCCGTTAATTCATAGTTTGAAAATGATAAAAATAATTTTCTATTGTAATTGCTAGGGTTACCATATTTAATATACATATTCTTATCTAAAAACTGATTAAGAACTTGGTTAACATTACTTAATTGTGATTCCTGATATTTTTCAATAATTTCTGTTGATGTATTACCTGTTTGTTTAGGTATTTTCATCATATCTATCATTAATTTTTGGAAATTTAAACCATAATCAACATCACTATTAATATCATATTTTGATTTACTGAAATCCAAAAATTTCTTTTCAAATAAGTCTAAAATATCTTTTTCAAAAACAGAAAACATTTCGCTAATGTCAGCATATTTTGTACTATTACCAACAATATTAAAATTAGACTGAATAACTTTTTCTTGAGTTTCAGGTTTACCTAATTTTAACTCTTTTAAATATTGTTTTGGGTTTGATTTAAACACCCTACTATTATCAAAATATCCATAAGTTGGTAACGCCCAAAAACTTCTAACAGTTCCATTAAACATTGATGTATTTCCACTTAATTCAATGTTCATAACACCACTTTTAAAACATTCATTCTGTGCCTGATTAAACACACTACCCATTGATGGGAATGGAAATATAAATTGTTTATCTGCAGTATTAACATAAACACTCCAAGGTATAACTCTAATATCACGTTTTAAATTATCTTTAATCTGACCCTTGTTAACCTGAATTAAAGTTTCAGGAACATATTTAACATTAACTCCAAAAGTATCAATACCTTTTTGTATTTCAGTATTGGAATATCCTTCAAATAGTTCAAACCCTTGATAAAACACATTGAAGTCGTTTATTAATTTTGGGTAAAATCCGGTATTAATTAGTGTTGATGTCTCATCACCGAAAGTACCATTTTTTTCTAACACAAAATCAATTAACCCCCCATCAATATTTAATCTGTAATTTTTAGTTGTTGCAGTAGTTACCGGGTCATAATTGTAAACATATTTAAAATCTTTCCACACATCACTCAAAATATCAACGTTATCATTAACGTATCGTTTGTAACGATGCCATATTGACCCAATTTTAACTATCCAAGCATATGGTAACTTATGTAACGCACCATATTTTTTTAATGACATAAATATATAATCAAGGTCACTTGTAAACCCATTATCATATACTTTATATTTTTCTTTAAACGTACATAACGGTAAACTATTTAAAAACAAATAAGCCGATGAAACATACGGATAATCATTATATTCTCTAAATTTTTTAACACCATCCTGAATTGCATTTGCAAAATAAGGTGTGTTTAACATTGATATTGTTTGATTCGCCGAAACATTACCACTGTAATTAATATAACTTAAATCACCCTCAGTTATTGATTGTTCATTAGGTTTTCTATTTTTATAAAAATTAGATAATATAGGTTCTTCTTCAGGTTTTGGTGTATTACCTTTAAGTACAAAATTTGTAATAGGTTGTATATTTTGTTGTGTGTTAAAATTCGTAATAGTCTTTAATTTAGTATCAAACGAAATTGTCTTAGAAGTATTAAACACATCTTTAATTTCGGATATTAAATATCCATCAGGTAATTTATTTTTAACCCAAGTGATATCAATAAATGGTTGTACATCAACAATTTCAATATTATCACCAGTTGTTGACACTAACATTTCATTAAACTTTTCTTCATTTGTTAAACTAACCATAGGTTTAGACAATGGGTTTGAAATAACCGCCTCATCAATGAATATAAAATTAGCGGTCTCTGACAATTCTTTAAGGTATACAGTATTGTATATACCACGTATATAATTTTGCCAACTTGTTCCAACACCTTGATTTGAAATGTGTCGTAACACATTTAAAAAATTATTAGATGATACTGAATAATTAACTAACTTTTTAATTAAAAAAGGATTATCGTTAGATAAACTCTCTTTAATGTTAATAGTTTCACCTTCAGAAATTACGTTTGAAATAACATTGATATCCGCAACGTTTTTACTAAGTCTTGATAAACGAGAGTTACCCGCAACAAACATAATACGTTCAAAAATTTCATACATGAATTTAACTTCTTCTTTATTAAAGAAAACCTCGTTATTCACAGGAAACTCAATCGCATTTAAACTAATTCGTTTAACATCCGTAACTTCATTAAACACAGGAAATGGGGGATTATCATCACCTTTACTTCTAAGTGTTAATGCTTTAGTATATTCCTCAACAAATTCAATTTCAGGCCACGTTTCATATTTATAACCTTTAGTAAATTTAATCACATCATTATCACCAGGATATCTTGGTTCAAACTTTTCATGACCATCTTGACCTAAAGTGTTAATTAAAAATGTTGGCCAAGGATAAACTATAGATTCTTGTACTAAACCCGGTGTTAAATTATCAGGGTTGGCTGTTGATACAGAACTATTTAAAACAGCCTCTTGTCTATCTTTATCCTCCCTAACTTCCCAAGCACTTGTATGAACATCATCTAACATCCTTAAAAAGGCTTCACCGTTTGCAAAAATTACCGCTAACACGTTTCTAATTGTTGGTTGGAATCCTATACCGGTATCACTATTCTGTAAAACATCTGATAATGCTTTACTTAACTCATCTTCAATTTGTTTTCTAAAATTCTTAGCATCAGTTGCTATTTTTTCAATTCTATCATTAAAACTATTAGGTCCTTCATAAAAGAAATATTCATTAACAGGTTCAGGAGCACCATTCTTCAAAGTAACTGTTGAGTTAAGTTCGTTTTTAATGATACCTTTTTTAATTAACTCGGCTTTAAAAATTTCTCGTTTTTCATCAGTTAATTGTTCTTTTGTTTTATTAAGAACTTGATATGTTTTATCTAAATCAACATCATCAACCGTAATATTTTTTTCAAAAATACGATATTTAAAATCATTAGGAATACCAATACTTGAAGATGTTTTTTTATTATTTACCGTATAACTACCATTACTACCTAACGTTTCATTTTTTTCTAATAATGCAACATATTCCTCCATTAACTTTTGTAATTGTTCTTTAGCATTTTGTCTGTCAGATGGAGTTTTTATCTCAGGTTTAAATGTATAAACAACAATATCAGTATTTTTAGATTTATCTTTAGTTACATCAAATTTATTCAGTAAAGCATCCGCACGAGCAGGCACTAATGACCTTGAATTACCTATATTAGAATTATTAAGTATTAAATAATTCTCTAAGTCCATATACTTTTCAAACCAAGATGTTTTTCTATCCATATAGACTTTCTTTCTTAGTTCAGACAATTGATTTTCATAAACTTCAATATTAGTTAATGGGTCTAAATTTTGTTTAGTAAAACTATCTAAAGTATTTTTAATAAAATTTTCTATATTATTTTTTAATCTACCTATAGTTAAATTAGGGAAATTATCAGGAATGATACCTTTGGCTTTATATTCATTATAAACTTCTTTTATTTTCTCAAACCCTAAAAAGGTTTTAACATTATCAACATTTACTAAATTAGCAGAACTACCAACTTTAGGTTTAAGTGAATATGTTGATTCATACATATATGGAACCGCCAACAGATACCCCATTAATATTTCAGCAGCACAAGTGAATTTATATGTGAAAAATTTTAAATCAATAACAAAATTACCTGTTGTTGAATCAAATCTTGCGTTGAATGTTTTTAATTGTAATTTATATTTAACCGCCTTTCCATAATAACCTTTTAAGGTTAATTCAAATAACGGGTATGGAAAATTAAAAAACGCAGCGTAAGGTGAATTATTACCTGATTCAAACAAACCACGACCTTTAACGTCCTCTAAAGTAATATCAAATACAGGTGTAAAATCCAAACCTTGTCTAATGTTAATACGGGTAATACCTAACATACCGTTATCACTAGCACCTATTTTACCATTTGATAACATTGTTTGTTTAATATAATAATCATCAGAACGATTTGGGTTTGTTATTGTGGACCTATTAGGTTGATTAACACCCTTCCCATCTAAAGAGTTTTTTCCTGTAATTTCATCAGTATATTTATTACTAAGATATTCATCAGTTCCTGTTTTCAAAAAATTAATTGATGCAACTGATACTGTTTGTATATTGTCATTTGCCGAAACACCTAACGCTAATTTTGTTCTTGGATACATTTGACATTCCAAGTTAGCATACATTACTAAATTTTCTTGTTTAACATTTCTTTCTTTTACATTACCAAATTCATCAACCACTTTGTTTGGGTCAACAATTATTATGTTATTGTAATCAAAGTCAACATATATATTTTCTGTTTTATCTACCATAATAAAAGAAATGATTATTTAATTGATTGTTATAATCTTGTAAAGAACCTATTAAAGGAAATGGAATTGTCAATATTGTACCATCAGTTATATTCCATTCTTGACCACCAAAAGATGGATTTCCCATCATAATCAACCAACCAAAATACGGTGTACCATAATATTGTTGAGATATTTTATCCAATCTTGATTGTCCTACTTTATAAATTACTCGTTTATCCGAGCTTTTACTTGGTAAATTAACATAAGGAACAACAGTTTGTTTACCATTGATAATAAAATCATTATATCTATTATAAAATTGTCTACCGCTCATAATTAATTAAATTTAATTTTACCATCAAACGTTGATAAATCACTCATTTTTTCCGAATCACCATTATATAATTTTTTCAAATTATTCTTTTTAGTATCAATTGTTGCGTTATCAACAACAGTACTAAATGTTATAATTCTAGGTTTACCTTTTTTATAAAGAACATTCTCAACACCATCAATATAATTTTTATAATCAGCACTATCTTTAAATTTGTTAAATATTTTAGCTTCAGATTCTATTTGTTTTCTATATATTTTAACATAATCATCAACAATATTTTCAAATTTTTTACTTAATTTTTTAGGTTTCTTCACATCTTTAATATTAGGTGTGATTATCTCATTAATAAATTGTTTAACTTTATTTTTATCAGTAAAAATTCTACCAACAATCATGTAAAATCTTTTGTTTTCAATACCACTTAATTCTGTTGACAATGTGAAATCACCATTATCAGGATATGGTGTTGGTGGTAATATTTTTTCACTAACTAATAATTGATTGTAATCATTTAACCCCCCAACAACTTTTAAATAATCAGCGGTAATATCAACCATATTACCTGTTAAATTATAAATTTTAACATTACCGTTATCATCTATTAAACCATCACTACTTGTATTAACAAAATTAACTTTTCTCAAATTTTGAACATAATCCTGTTGTGAATCACTCATTTTACTTACAACACCTGAAATATCAGTTGATATTGTTGATGAAATTTCTTCAACATATTTTTTCATATTATTTTTAATAACACTAAGCACTATTTCATCAGTAAACCCTGCAAGTTTTAAATCTTTTATAATCGGATTAAACCCACCGTCAATATCGGTTAATACATCTTTAAATAACTTATCCAATAATTCTTGATAATCTGGTTTACCAATTATTTTTGCTGTATAATCCATTGTTGTTAATAAAGTACCTTTACTAAAATTTCTTTTACTACATACTAATTGTAAAATACCGTAATTCATTTTTGACCTAACCTCATCTAAATTATTAAATGAAGACGTGAAAAATGATTTTGTTGAATCAAAAACTTTATCCATAATTTTCATATAACTCATTTCACCTGTTTCTCCACCAGCAACAGGTACAGTTGTTTTTAATTCACCAATAGGACTTGCAGAATCATTTGTTTTTTGATTATCAACATTATTAACCGTTACAGGTGGTTGATTAGCAACAATTCTTTCAACAACCATTTTATCAATTGCCGAAGTATCTTCGGTTGCGGTCGCTCTCTCATCGTAAATCTCAGTATTCGCATAATAATTAAACGATAACGCATTTTGTAATTGTTCTACAGGTTCTTTTAGACCCATACCACCAATTATTTTAAAACTTAATGTAACATTAGCAATCATTGGTTGTAGACCAATACCTTCAGGATTCATATCAAAAACCAAAGGGTCATAAGTAAATGAAATATTATCAGGTATAATTTTAGTATTAAAAAAGTCACCAATTCTTAATATTAATACAGGTGGTGACCCAAATGACGTATTAACTGCATCAGGTGATTTAATTTGATTATCACTAATCACAGGTATTGTTTCACCAGGTCTAACACATTGATTCAAGAATGTTAATCTAGCATTTAACCCTTCAGGTGTCATTGAGTGAAATGTTGGGTTAAAATATTTTATTTTTTCCTTAAAAGATTCATATATCATTGGTGATGATTCTTTAATCATTTCAAAATAATCACATTCCGTTAAAATACTTCTTAATATTTTTTTAGATATACCTTCTTTTATTTTTTGACTAACAGTCTTAACAGGTTGTGGTTTTTTAACCGGTATTGTCGATGTATTACCCGTAACTGACGTTGGAGGTATCACTTGTTTTTGTGGTTCAGGAACAACTTCTTTTTTAGGTGGAACAACACTAATATTTTTAACCCTCACCCTACGACAAGCCATCGCACTTGTTGAGTATATTTGTGCTGATTTATCACCAGGTTTAACTGCTTTATCAGGTTTTTGATTTTTAGTACAATCAACATCCCCCGACGTACCTGAATTAACAGTTGTTGCCGTTGTTGAATTACTTGCCTCTTCAACCGAATATTTTGGTATTACTATTTGTTCACCCGAACCTTTTTTAGGTGTTATTATAAATTTAGCCGATTCACCTTCCATAAATTCACCTAAACTTTTTTCACCTACTTTTTTATTCTTAAAGAAATTTTTAATAGTATCAATACGTCTTTCTGATAATTTTTGGTTATAATCAACACTCGCAATTGCGGATGCTGAACCTTCCATTTCAAGCTTAATCGTATTACCTTTTTTCATTAAATCATAAGCATCGGTAATAAAATTTTTATCACCTTCAGCAAATTTCTTAAAGTTATTTTCAATAATATTAGTATAAAAATCACTAGTGTTTTTTTCAGAATTACCATCGTTAAATAAACTTTCAGATTTCATTTTATACTCACCTTTTCTAGTTTCTGATGTATAAGTCTTATATAATTCCTCATAATTATCAGTACTTTTAACACCACCTTTAGGATTACCATAAGGAATATCATTTTCAAAATAAAATGCAAAGTCCAAATACTTATCTTCAAATTCTTTAACTGAAGGGTCAGGACCTTCGTCTTTAGATTGATTGTTAGTAGAAACAGATGAGGTCGGCGTACCTTCATTTCCTGAATTATCTTTAGGTATTTCACTAACAATTTGACCTAATAACTCCTCATCAGTTTTTTGAGGGTCTTTTAATAATTCTTGAAACGTATATAAATCACTAACAGGTAATGTATTATATTTAACCGCCAAATCATATATATCATATTTAACACATCCAGCAAAGAATGAATCAACAACAGAATCAATTCTTTCTTTAGTTGCGTCTTTTAATTGTTTCTCAACTATTATGTTCATTACTGAGGGACTATCAACAAGTATTTTCCAAGATAAACTACCTGTTCTACTTGTACCTTTATATGTATATATTGGTTCAGGTCTACCTAAAAATGTTGTACCATTCCAATCCGCAGTACTTGAATCGTTAAATGTTAAACCATAAGGTGGGAACCACATAACTCGTCCACCATTAGGTCCTCTTTCACAAACAGGTAAATCATCATACCTAAATCCAGGTTTTGTTGAGGTTCTCCACGCTAAATTTTCAATAGAGAACATATATTTTTTAGCATAACCTCCTTTACCTGACGAATCATCAGGAATTATATTAGTTGAATCTTTACCTTTTAACGGGGCAATATTCAAATTGTATGTATTATCAAATACTGAATATGTAAATCGTCTACCATCAGTTGTTATACCATCAGTCTTTTGTAAATCAGCATATGTATAATATGGTGTATCTTTTGTAAAGACCCTACAATATTCAATACCCTGTTGACTACCATCGGTAAAATCTTTGTAAGATAATACCATAGAACCTTTAGTCATTTCTTTGTATCCATCATGAAATACTTTACTAACTTGATTGATAGCGTTACCAACGTGTTTTAATCTACTTAAACCTGAAACATTATCAGCTGAATCAATTAATTTTTGAGTATTATCTAATATCGAATTTTCTTTGAAGTCGATATTTGTAGACTCAGCTTTTTCGTATTTACTTTTTATTTCATTAAACTCACCATCTAAACTACCATTCCCACCACCCGGAGTTGCTTTAAAACCAGCTTTGCGTTTATATTTAGGTGACACCCAAACTAAACCACCATCAACACCACCACCGTCTCTTAAATTTTTACCACCTAAACCAAAATTTAATTTATTTTGATTACCTTCATATAAAATACCTAATTCTGATGGACCATAAACAGGTGTTTTAACTTGTTGTCCATAATTGTTAACAGGTATTGCATTTGGAGGTGATGTGATTGAACTTGGGTCAGAATTAACACTACCAACATAAAAACCACCCGTTAATGTTCCGTTAGGGTTGATAGCACTTTCTAATAAATTTAAAACACCTTGAGCAACACCTAAGATACCACCAAATTGTTTTAAATAACCCGGTTGATATCTGTTGAAGTTCAAATTTCTAAATAAAACTGACCTTTGTCCATTACCTGTATTAGCTAAAAATATTTGTGATGGATTACGTCTAATGTTTAATATCGGACCTAATAACCCCCCTGTTAATTGATTAGCAACACTCAACGCAGTTGATGTTTGTTGTGTTTGTAATCCCGCTTGAGTATTCTCATCAAAATAATCACCAGGTATCATCGACACAGGCCAATAAGCACCTGTTAACCTAGTCGCAAAATCAAATGCTCTTGTAACGGGGAATTCAGGAACTGTAATTCTCCAATTACGATAGACTAATGGTTCTTTACCTGTTACAAGTAAACTAGCTTCAAAAGGGTCTGATAATGATTGTAAATTAACTAAACCAACCGTATTTTGATAAATCTCATCATCAATACGTTTTTTTAATAAACTTTTTAATGATTTCATAGCGATTTTCGCCATGTATGAGTCATTAGATAATGCCCCATTATCACCTGTTGGATTAACATTTACTAAAACATCATAAGGTGTGTAAATTGACGATACAAAGTTTGCCGGTGTTAATGTTTTATCATATATGTAAGGTAAGAAAAAATGATTATTCACCTGAACGTCAACAATACTTTTTGATTGTGTATAACCGTTAAGAGGTATAAAAACATTTTGTATTGACGGTGAACTTACCTTAATTTGTAAATATAATTTACTCTGTAATAGTAATGCACTTTGATTTGGTGAGTACTCACCTTGATTAGGTGTTATAGGTAACAACTGATTACCTAATAAACTTTTACTAACATCATACCCACCTGTTGGTCCAAACTCATTTAAAGGATAAAATTTATCAGGATATGGACTATTTGAAATCAAATTATTAGGTGAGTCAATAACAACACTCTCACTTAAAGTAGTTTCATAATTTAATGGGGGTGACGCTTTAGTTATTACACCATTAAAACCTGTAACAGTATAAATGGATAAATTCTTACCCATTAACTTATCTCTAAATGATGATGATGAGACAAATGATAACGTACTGTTTGGCATATTTTTTTATTTATAAATAGATACGTTTATTGTTTTTTATTGATTTAAACCATTATCATTACTAATAGTTTGAACGGCTTTATGTACCAAGTTTTGTAATTGAGTGTCATTTTTTAACGATTGTTTAAATTGTTCTAAAGCATCTCCCGTTAAATTTGGTGTCGCTAAAAGATTAACATTAACATCAACAGTAAATTTCCCATTCTGTTCTTTAACATATCCTGATTTAATTAATTTTTCAATAGTTGCATTATCACCACTTACACCTAATTGGTCATCTAATTTATCCAAAGCTTCTTTTGTCTTATTAAGTAACGCCTGATTATTATTAAGACTTAATTGAGTGTTATTATTATTATTTAATTCTGAAATTATATCGTTAATTCCTGAAGCATCCGCAGTTTGAGCCTGACTATTATTAAAACTAACACTTTGACGAACTTCATTACTAATATCACCCTTTTTAAAATCAATGTTCTCTAAAGCACCCGCTTTTTTAATTAGAGAAATAATACCTGTAGTTAACTCATTACCTGATGTTAATAATTTAGATTCAGCATCAACACCTAATTCAATTATTTTGTTATATGTTTTTTCAACCGAACCTTCAACGTTAGTGTATGATATCTTTAATTGTGTCATAACATCATCAATACTACCTTCACCTGAAGTTAACTTAGAAATGGACGTTAGTATTGTCCCTATATTTTCATCAATACCCCTTCTTAAATCTTTGGTACTAATAGCATCGTTAAACACACCTAATATCGCTGTTTTAATATCGGCCTCAGCACCCATCACTTTTTCAGTGGTTTTACTTGACGCAATTGATAAAGGTACTTTATATGTTAATGCAGTCCTTTCACCAGCAATTCGTTTCAAATATGTTAACTGTTCAAGTAATATTTCTTCAGAAGTCATTTTTTTGGTTGACTTTATCAATTCATCAAATTTATCTTTATTTGAAACCCCTTGTAATGTTTCATTTAAATCTTTAAATTGACCATCAACATTAATCATCATTTTCCCGTTTTGCATTTCAGAAATGTTCATTAACATCTGTTTTTGTTCTTCATTCATGAAATCGGGGAATTCAATCATTTGTAGCTTATAGTCCAACTCTTTAGACGCTTTACCCATTTTAATGAATTCTTCAGTCGTCATATTAACGGATTTAGCAATCTCTTGAATTCTTAATTTTTCACCAGGCATTACTACAACGTTACCCGCCTTATCAACTTCCATCATTGATTCGGCTAATTCCGCTAATGATTTTTGAAAGTCTTCAGGACTATTCATTGACATATTCATTAAACTAGTTGGGTCCAATAATTCACTTTGAACAACACCTAATCTTTGTAATGACGCAGCCATTTCAATAGCACCTTCAGGATTCATCGCACTATCAACAGCCTGCATTACCGAAGATAAATTAACACGTAATGTTGCTGAAGTTGCCGCCATTTTTGCCAAACCTTCAACACCACCTTTAAAATTATGAGTATCTAATTCTTTTAAATTTGAAGCAACTGTTTGTGAAACAGTTGACAATAAAGTACCTGATTGTCTCGCAACATTAAAAACATTCTCCATTTCCGACCCAATGTTTTGAATCGAATAACCCGCCTCAATAAAGTTCTTATCCATACTTTGAATCTCCAACCCACCAACTTTAGAAGTTGCAAATAACTTAGCCAATGTTTCCGATTGAACCATAGCCGTCTTATTAGTCGCCGTCATATAACTTTCTAACGCACTCTGAGTATCTTTGTATGAACCCCCCAATCTAAAAATTAAATCAGCCGCATCATTAACTGTTGATTTAATACTTGTTGCATCTTTACGTATTAAACCCGCCGTATTAGAAACCGATTGATACGCATTCTCACTGGCATTAGTCGCTGTTTGTACATTATCAACACTTTTACCTAATAAACTTCTTGCCTCATTTACTGATTCCGAACCTAAACCTGAAACATCCTTATTTGTACCACTCATAATTTAATATCTATATAAAATAAATACACCAAAGGTTAATTTTCCTTTGGTGTACTATCATCAATTATCCTATTTATTAAGTATTTTCTTATATATGTCGGCATTGTTAAAAACTCATTATATTGTGTTCTTAACACCTTAGCTAAAACATAAAATTCATCAATAATTAATTTTCTATATTCAGAAGAAAGGACGAAAAAACTCGGCCCCAAAGGCAACACTAAATGTTACCAATTCTCCTGACGGGGCGGTTGTTTCTCTTTTCATATCAAGTTTAGGAACATTATCATTCAAAAATTTTCTAATATATTTAGAATCTGATATAGGTAATTGTTCAATAAATTTAGCAATATTACCTTTATTATCGTCACCATCAATTGAAATTATCTCTTTTAATAAACGAGAAGTAATAACAGGTGCAACTCTACCTTTAGGATATGATTCAGATAATTTATTAAGTTCTAAACTTTCATTAAAACTTATTGGTTTTAGTTTAACTGAAACACCTGTCCTTGGTAATGTTGTTGTAAAAGTACCATCATTATCAGGTTTAATTGAGGTTTCTTGTATTTTTAACACATCCAAATACTCAACGTGGTCAAAAACTTTACTTGTTTTAGGGTCAATTAATTTAATGTTATATTCAGACCCAAATGAAGTATTTCTTAAAAATATTAAAATAGCCTCAATATCAGGTTCAACTAATTCATCTGGTCTTAAATCATGTTCATATAATTTATTTCTTAACAAAGTTATAACTAAATTATCTTTAGAATTATCACTCATTAAAAAATTCTCATCTTGAGCGGTTAAATAACCAACTTTAACCGAACTTTTTTTACTTTTATAAAAAATACCACCTGTTGGTAATTTTACAATATCGTGTGGTAACGTAAAATTTTCCGTGGCCACCTGTAATACTTGTTCATCCATATTTATATCTTTTTTTTAAATATAGTTGACTTTAGTTTTATATAAATAAAAAATCCACGCAAACTAATTTACGTGGATTAAATTTTTTATTAAATTTATAGTTTTTAGTAAACTAATATACAACGGTCAGGTCTCAATGTTGCTGAGATATCAGCAATAGCATCTTGAGAATATGATAAAGAACCAAAATCTACTGAACTTAACCAAGCACCTTCTAAAATCCATTTTTCAACAACAACACCTGTTGGGTCTAAAAGTTCTAAGTCAACGTTCTTTTTGTAACCAGCCGCATAACCCATACGTCCTGTCACAGATTCCGCACATAAACGAACCCATTCCATTAACGCTTGTGATGCCGATGGTCCGATAGGGTCTCTAAATTTAACACTTATCTCACCCCAAGTAAAACGACCTGCAACATATGTTGAAGTATTTAAAAACTGAATTTCAGTTGAGTTAACAGTTAATTTTGGTCTTGATGTACTTTCCACGAACCATTCATTAATACCTAAAGTAGAATCAAATCTTAATATAAACCTGTTCTGTCTTTTAGGTTCGTATGGTACAGGCATTTTCATTAATAAATCAGCCATATTATCTTGTTTTTAATTTTTTATGTTTATTTTTATATATAAATAGTCTTTAAAAAATTTTTCTATTGACTTTAATATTTTTTATTTTTATATTTCTAGTAATCTAGTTAATAAATATCTAGTTAATTATTTTATTATATTATTAATTATAAATAACTTAATATTTTATTAATCATATAATTTTCTAGTATAG
>Ga0172367_10004390_pt1 | contig 17596 bp, 16 predicted proteins | sample Lak10m_FD_114542 | JGI IMG/M metagenome (GOLD analysis project Ga0172367, IMG submission 114542) | Freshwater microbial communities from Kabuno Bay, South-Kivu, Congo - kab_022012_10m | ecosystem: Environmental > Aquatic > Freshwater > Lake | place: Democratic Republic of the Congo: South-Kivu...
CTTCGTCAATGCCGCCGCTAAAGAACTCGGCATGGAAATCCGCTGGGAAGGGCAGGGTGTAGAGGAGAAGGGCTACGACGCACACGGCAAATGCATCGTCGCCGTCGATCCCCGTTACTTCCGGCCCACCGAGGTCGAAACTCTCCTCGGTGACCCTACCAAAGCCAAAGAAAGGCTCGGCTGGACCCCAAAAACCACCTTCGACGAACTGGTCGCCGAAATGGTCCGCGAGGACCTCAAGTCAGCCGAGCGGGACGAACTCATCAAGCACCATGGCTTCAAGGCCATGGATTACCACGAATAAGCGCCGTCTCGCCAGCGCCGACTTTCTGAGGAGAACGACTTGAATTGGCTGATTACGGGAGGCTGCGGCTTTCTTGGAACTGCGCTGATAAAGCGCCTCTTGCAGGAAGGTGGACATAGTGTGCGTGTGCTCGATAACCTAACCACCGGAACACGCGATGACCTTGCGATGGTTTCGACATTCCGTGAGTTGTCGCTCGCTGCCTTGGGCACCCGGCCAAAGGGAGTGGAGTTAATCGTCGGCGACATCATGGACGACCAACTCGCCCTGACGGTATCCCAAGGCTGCGACATCATCGTTCACTTCGCTGCCAATACCGGTGTTGGGCCTTCGGTGGAAAACCCGCGTGCCGACATGCTGGCCAACGTGGTGGGCACCTTCAATTACCTGGAAGCGGCGCGCATCAACAAAATCCCGCGATTCATCTTTGCCTCCAGCGGTGCCCCCGCTGGAGAGGTCGAACCGCCTATACACGAAGAACTGCCTCCCCATCCCGTATCGCCCTACGGCGCCAGCAAACTGGCGGGCGAGGGCTACTGCTCCGCTTACAAACGCACCTTCGGCATCGACACCGTGATGCTGCGCTTCGGCAACGTCTATGGCCCCGGTTCCGTCCATAAATCCAGTGTGGTCGCCAAGTTCATTCGCCGCGCATTAGCAGGTGAAACGCTCGAAATCTACGGCGACGGCACACAAACGCGCGACTTTATCTATATCGACGATCTGATCGATGCCGTCATGCTCGCCGCCACAGCGCCAGACATCGGTGGCGAAGCCTTCCAAATTGCGACCAGTCGAGAGACAACCGTCGGCGAAATGGCCGAAAAACTCGTCGCAACGCTTACAGAGGCCGGTGTCGCAAACATTAAACTCATCAACGCCGAAACGCGCTTAGGCGATGTGAAGCGTAATTTCTCAGACACCACCAAGGCCAGACAACGGCTTGGCTGGCAACCCAAGATCGAACTCGATGCGGGACTGGGCAAGACAGTCTCCTACTTCGTTAACCAATAGAAACAGCCATGCAATCCATTTTCGAAAACAAATCCATTCTTGTGACCGGCGCCTGCGGCACGGTCGGGTCTGAGCTTATCCGTCAACTGCTAACCCAACCCGAATACGCCCCCGCCGAAGTCATCGGCATCGACAACAACGAAAGCCAGCTCTTTTTCCTCGACCAGCAATATCTCAAAGATAGCCGTGCCAACTTCTTCGTCGCCGATATCCGCGACCGCGATGAACTCACCCGCAAGATGGCCGGCATCGATGTCGTATTCCACTGTGCTGCCCTCAAACACGTCATCCTTTGCGAGCGTTCGCCTGAGCAGGCCGTGCAGACCAACATCCAGGGCGTGCAAAACGTGATCGCCGCGGCCCAGGCCAACGGGGTAGAGAAGGTCCTTTTCACCAGCTCCGATAAGGCGGTGAACCCCACCAATGTCATGGGCACATCCAAGCTGATGGGGGAACGCCTGATGACCGCCGCCAACAGTAACAAACGCGGCAAAGGGCCCATCTTTGCCTCGACTCGCTTCGGCAATGTACTGGGCTCCAACGGTTCCGTTATCCCCATCTTTCACAACCAGATCGCCAAAGGTGGCCCCATTACCCTCACCCACCGCGACATGACCCGCTTTGTCATGAGCATCGAAGAATCAGTAAAACTGGTCATCGACTCCGCCATGCTGGCCAAGGGTGGCGAAGTCTTCATCACCAAAATGCCGGTGGTTCGCATTGAAAATCTGGCCAAGGCAATGATCGAAGAACTAGCACCGCGCTATGGCTACAGTCCGAAAGACATCGAAATCAACGAGATCGGCACCAAACCGGGCGAAAAACTCTACGAAGAACTAATGAGCCCGGAAGAAACCCGCCGTGCACTCGAACTGAAGAATTACTTCAGCGTCCTGCCCGCCTTCCGCGGCATCTACCACGACATCCAATACGATTACCCCGATCTGGTGAACGCCACCGTAACCAATCCCTATGTGTCCGCTGAAGAACAACCCCTAACCGTCGAACAAATCCGCACCCTGCTCAAAGAGTACAAGTTGCTCGGCACGCCCGATGAAGACACCCAGGCCCGTTACTGGCCTGGCGACAAAGAGGAGAAAAAATAATGCGCGTTCTGATTCTTGGCGGCGATGGCTACCTCGGTTGGCCTACTGCCATGCACCTTTCAGCCAAGGGCCACGAAGTCGCCGTGGCCGACAACTACCTACGCCGCAACCTGATGCGCGACGAGGACGTCGACCCTCTCTACCCGGTACTCAACCTCCACGAACGAATTCGAGCCTGGAAGTCTCATGCCGGCAAAGACATCACCTGTTACATCGGTGACCTGAATGAATGGGACTTCGACGCTAAGATCTTCAAGGATTTTCAGCCCGAGGCCATCATCCATTACGCCGAGCAGCCCTCAGCACCCTACTCGATGCTGCGGCGCGAAGCAGCGACACTGACCCTTAACAACAATTTGGGTGTGACCGCCAACCTGATCTTCGCGGTCAGAGAATTCTGTCCGGAAGCGCACATCGTCAAACTGGGCACCATGGGGGAATACGGCACCCCCAATATCGACATCGAGGAAGGCTGGATCGACATCGAACACAACGGCCGCAAAGGGAAGTTTCTCTTTCCCCGCCAGGCCGGCAGCCTCTACCACACCACCAAGATCATGGACACGGATCTGCTTTGGTACTACGTCCGTATGTGGGGTCTGCGAGTAACCGACCTGATGCAAGGTCCGGTGTACGGCATCTTTACCGATGAGGCAGAAACGAACGACGAACTTCTAACATACTTCAGCTACGACGAACTCTTTGGAACGGTGCTAAATCGTTTCATTGTCCAGGCGGTAGCCGGATACCCCCTGACTGTTTATGGTAAGGGCGGACAGACCCGGGGCTACCTGAACATCAAGGACACTCTCAACTGCGTGCGGTTGTCACTTGAGAATCCTGCCGATAATGGTGAACTGAGAATCTTCAACCAATTCACCGAAACCTTCAGCGTGAACGACTTAGCCAACCGGGTGCAGAATGCGGCGAAGATGCTTGACCTAGAAGTTCAAGTCAAAAACATCGAGAATCCGCGCAAAGAACTGGAGGAGCACTATTACAACCCCAAGCACACCGGCCTAATCAACCTTGGACTTACACCGAACATTTTATCTGACGACGTTCTGCTTAAGGTAATGCGCAAAGTACTTCAACACCGAAATCATATTGCACAGCACAAATTTTTTCGGGGCACGAAATGGGCGTGAACTCACGTAGATATTTACCGTACATCACGTAATTATCTTTATAGACAACGCGTTATTATGAAAGTAGAAATCACAAACATTAAAGATGTACTTTTAATCAAGCCACAAGTGTTCTCCGATGATCGTGGCTTATTTTATGAATCTTGGAACGCCCGCAGATTCACCGAATGCACCGGAGTCACTGCATCTTTTGTCCAAGAAAACCACTCGAGATCTATAAATAATGTATTGCGCGGGTTAGGTTATCAAATAAATAAACCACAAGGTAAATTAGTGCGCGTAGTTCAGGGTGTCATATTCGATGTGGCAGTGGACCTAAGACGAAAATCACCAACATTCGGATCCTGGTATGGTGTAGAGCTCACCGAAAGCAATCATTTGTCCTTATGGGTTCCACCTGGATGCGCACATGGGTTTTTAACAAGATCACAGTCAGCTGATGTTGCCTTTATGGCTACAGATTATTTTGCACCAGAGTGCGAACGTTGCATAATTTGGAACGACAATACGCTTGCGATTGATTGGAATATAAAGGAAGAACCCATATTGTCGCACAAGGACAAACGTGGCGTTCCCTTTCCTTTAGCTGAAGTTTTCGAGTTCTAACTCGATCACCGTGAAGGTCAATAAACTAACCGGAAATCGTAAAACAAGTATCAAATACTTTCGCATTAATAATCACAGCATATATTGCAATTAATTTCACCATTTCGACTCTCAATAATACAATGTGCGGCATATTCTTTTCAAATAATCGCGAAAGTATAAATTTTAATCAGCTGGCCTCACATATGAAATTCAGGGGGCCGGACGACCAAGAAATTATTGTAGACAGGAACAACGTAATTGCACACTCTCGTCTGGCAATTACAGGAGTCGCAAATGGGGCTCAACCATTTTTAGATTCTAACCAAATCGCTGTGTGCAATGGTGAGATTTATAACTACAAGGAATTGATAAAAAGATATGATTTAAAACCCAAGACAGAAAGTGATTGTGAGGTTATACCTTTACTATACGAAAAATACGGCACCGAAAAATTTCATGAACTCGACGGGATGTACGCATTCATCATATATGACAAAACCGAAAATAGGGTTTTTTGGGCTAGAGATCATATCGGCGAGAAACCGCTATACTATTATAAAACAAATGATAGCATTTATCTGACTTCAGAGATTAATTATCTTAAGGCAGTTAGTGTCTGCCTAACTCCGAATTACTTCGGATTACTTGAAGCAATTTACCTGCAGTTCAATCGAGAGCATACGCCATTTTTAGATTTATTCGAATCTGAGCCACATGTTTTATATACATATGACATTGCAGCAGAAAAAGTAACTGAGTCCCCTTTCAAAAACAACGGAGAAGACAATCCATACTTAACTTTGAATGATATCTGTGAAGAATATAGTTTCAGGATAACTTCAGCTGTAAAAACAACACTTCAACAGGGGGAGTTCACGCCTTTCCTCGGATATACAAGTGGTTACGATAGCAACTTAATACGACATATTTCATGTAAATTGGACATACCTTTAAAATTAATAACGATTGGCTATTCGGGGGGTAATTCTTACGATGAAATCAGAAATCTGACATTACAGAAGCAGACCATAATTCACCATGATGTTTATGAGCACTATGAATGCGTACTGTCACAAGAGGATCTTGAAAGGGCCTACACGGACTCGATAACAGTGCGTGACGCCCTGGTGTTTGATGGCACCGGAACTTCATATTATCTATTAATGAAATTGACAAAAGAATTTGGCGGCAAGGTGTTTGTTTCTGGACATGGCGGCGACGATGTCCTATTGGCATATCCATGGATACGGGCGATGCTCGGCTATTTAGATGTATCAGATAAAGAAGGTAGCTTAAAAAAAACACTCACAGCAGTACAGCAGTTAATTAATATGAGGAGATCATTGCACCGCAGAATTTGGTCATATAGATCATACTATGCCGGCGTTCGAGATATACTACATGACAGATTGGGCAGCCTAGAAGTTCAAGGCAAGAAACATTTATTAACTCCCAATGAGGCTTTTAATGAAATCGTCTATGGGTACTTGTCTCGATCGGGTTTGCTGCAGATGGATAGATATTCTATGCACTTTGGGATTGAATCAAGAACACCTTTGGTTAGAAGGGATTTACTGACTTTAGCAAAGCAATATATACATAAGATCATAACAATTAAACAGGCACGCAAAACACTATACTCTCACGTACAAGGCTTTGGTGATAACTTCAATAATGACATAAAAAGGGGATTCAGAACCCCTTTAAACTCTAGCACAGCTAAGACGCGCCAATTGTATGAAAGACACACATCAAAGTTTGTACTCGAAATGCTCGATCTGACAGCTAAGGATTTAGATACACTCAGTATTAATGCAATGCGTTCGCTATCTGCTGCAAGCGTATTCTACAAGGGTTACGGATATCAATAACGATCGTGCCGGAATACTTAACAATTCAATGAATATTTGCATACCAATAGAATCTGCAGCTGTTAAAGAAAAGGTTTTTCATGAAGATTTTTCAAATCCGGGAGTCGGAGGTATAGAATATCTTTCAGTTATTCTCGCATGGTATCTTGCTCTTACATTTAAAGACTCGCACATCAGAATTATTACAGACTATTCATTTTCACTATGCATAAACCCAAAAAATCTGGAAATAATAGAACATGATACTAGGCGGATATTTGACTTTGACTCTGACGCATCTCAATTTTGGATTTTAATTGAATCTATAGCACGCAAACAATATCCTCAAGAACTGAAGGTACGAAGTAATCGAATCGCAATATGGTCTCATCACCCATCTGACTGGCGGGTATTAGCGTATAATAAAATAGTCGACCATTTGATATCCACCGGAGAGTATCAGCATTACTCTAATTTTAAGTATTTCAAATACAACCATTTGATTAATAATTTATATTTTAGACAAAGTGCGCGCAATGTAGATACAAGATCAACTTCAGTCAATAAGGATAAAGGAGACTCTTTTAATATCATGTTTCTCGGCGCTTTAGTTCCTGCAAAAGGGTTTCACCATGTTCTTAAATTCTGGAATGATATAAAGAAATCGATTCCTAATGCTTATCTGCATGTTATTGGCGGTGCTAGCTTATATGGCTTAACTGAACACAACGAAGTCAACATTCCATGCGAAGATGTATATGCTCGCGAATTGCTGAAAATCGTTGAGCAAAACAATCTAGACATGAAGGACATAAAATTCTATGGATCCTTGGGGATAGAGCGCTTTGAAATATATAAAATAATTGATATTGCAGTTATTAACCCAACGGGGGTTTCTGAGAGTTTTTCATTCAACTTGCATGAGTGTTTTGATTTCGGAATCCCGGTAATTGCATCGAGCGATTATGGGCTAAATGACACAATGAAGCACTTACCTCAATTTACAATATGTAACCCGGCTGACTTAGTCAAGAAAGTGGTTTTAGCTCACAACAACCGACACTTAAGAAGTACCTATCAAATAATATCCAACTCGATTGCCGACAGAGCACAATCTCGTAACGCTAAAACAGCCATGGAGTGGCGCATGTTAACTAGAGGCCATATCGGTAGTCAAAGTTATCAGTTCAATACTTATACGCGTGTGAAATCTTTGTATCGATCATACATTGGTAGATTTAAGTTTGTTATTGCGAAATTGATTAAATTTATCTTTCATAGTTTTAGTATTAATGTATAACCTCTTCATCACCTAAAGTGTTTGTTGTGGCAATAGCAATCGCACAGAAATAATGTTTTAATAATAAATGGAAATGTGGGTATTGCGTGTTTAATGCAAGGTATATAAACTTTCTTACTGAAACCTTGCCCGAAAGGAGTTCAGGTTGCGACAAGTGAGCTTCACGAGGGCGGATAATCATCCGCCACAAATAAATTCGAATCATGCCAGTATTATTGTCGTATTATTTGCAATAGCGCTTTATGTTGTCCGCAATATTACCTGGGCAGCCCTCACAGCTGATCCTTCACTTCACAACGACTCAAAAGAGTACTTCAAGGGATATCAAGTTATTCTTCAGAATGGTTTTGATTTGAGTGGAGTTGAAAACTTTTTTGGTAAATTTCCTGAAGTATTATTTCCTGCAATTTATTACATTTCATCATTTATTTTTACCATTCAGGATGAAGAAACCCTGACAGTATTTCATACAGCCATCTTCACCGTTGTCTATATTCTTGCATTACTAAAGATATTTTATGAGAGAAAAGGTTTTTTACTCTACAAATCGCGCTATGGATACGCAAGCAAGTATTGGCTAATTATTTTTACGAGCGTTTGCCCGCCTGGCGTTGCCATGCAAACCAGCCGGCAAGCGGTTGCATTTGCGGTCACTATCTATGTCATTTCCAGCATACATGTAAGATGGAAAGCTTATCACCCAATTATTGGGGCGGCGGTAACAACATTAATGCACGTAGGTAGCGCACTTAACACAATATTTATCTCCCTGATCTGTTCGAATAGAGTTCGCATATTTTATTTGCTTTGCTTGCTGGTAGCTGGATATGCCGTGGCGAGCATAGATCTTGTAAATTATCTCCTTAACCTGAGTTATGAAGAATTCAAATATCAGGAATCATCTTCATTTACATATCCGATGATAATCAATGCCGTAATTTTTGTTTTCTTATTTGGTGCTCGGCGTACGCGTATTGGCAATTTATCTTTCATATCCATTATCATCATAATTACCCTCCTACTCGTTGATTATCAGTTTTTCCTTCGCAGGGTGTTTTTTGGGTTCGACTTTTTTGTCATTCCATTTGTTTTGCTATCTTTAAGTTTAAATACATCACAATATTTTGTTCGCAGCTCGCAGCTAAGGTTGCGTAGCCTGGCGCTTGTATCATTATTTCTTTCTAACTCGGCCCCTGTATATTACCTTTTTTATATTCGGCAAACATTATGACCTTGGACTTATTTCTAAAAATTAAGCTAAAGCTTATTGCAATCCTACTTTCGTCGCTTCCGGCGCGGATTGCCGTATCAAATCAGGATTCGAAAGAGTTAAGAGATGAGATTTGCTCTTTTGACCTCGGTTCTGGTAATGAATGGATTCCAATGCTCGGCGAAATTCAAAGGGAGTTTCGAATCTCGACTACTCCAACATCAAGATTTCTCGAATATAAATCAATTCAAGGACCTCTTCATCCCAATCAGCAATATTTATCAATTAAATATATTAAAGCAATCGAAGCCAGTGCATTCGAATTGTCTTCTGATGAAAGATATGTCATCTCACAGCTTCTCACCGATGAACAATTTGGCTGCCCTAATTTCTCATATCTATACCCACAATCAAGCACATTAAATATCCAGCATGTCCATCATATAATTACAATTCGTCGTCATTTGGAGGTGGATTTTGAGTCGCTAGGAAGCATCTATGAATTCGGAGGGGGTTATGGGAATTTAGCGCGACTAATTTTTAAGACTGGATTTACGGGAGGGTACTCAATCTTCGATTTCGAGCTGATGGGTGCTATACAGAAGTACTATTTATCTCGCGCGGCAGCAACCGCTGATAAAGTGGATAAATTTCAATTCATATCTTCCTTTGATCATTTTGGTCAAAATTTAGCAAACACGGGTTATAATAAGAGCTTCTTTATCGCCACTTGGTCGATGAGTGAATCACCTCTAGAAATTAGGGAATTGCTTTATGATAAACTGTTGCAATCAGTAAAGTACATATATATTACTTTTCAAAAGCGATGGCATGATGTTGATAATCTGGACTATTTTTTATCGCTATCGAGGCGACTTGTAAATCACAAATGCCTTATTGTTCCTTGTTCTATCTTTTCTGGGAACTACTATCTTATAGCTACTAAACGATAATCGTTAAGGAATTGGTCGATTATTTATAACCGCTCTTGCATTCATACTAATGGTAACTAGATACTCACGGCCAGAGATCATAAAAAACATCTCATGGCTTTTTTTTGACAGGGTTGCACGGGCGGTTGGCGGATTTATTACTATAGCTATGCTTGCTAGGTTTCTTGGTGCCAGTGAATTTGGGAAGTACAACTTTATCTTGGCAATTGTTAGTATAGCCGGTGTTCTCGCAGGTCTCGGTCTAAAAGATTCACTAATACGCCGTTTTGTTAAATCGGAATGTGATTTATTAGTGCTAATTACCAATTCCGTTTACCTTCGCTTAATATCTGGATGTTTTGGCATAGTTGCGTCCATTGTTGCTATTCTTGTTTTGAGACCAGGTGAATCGGATGTATTATTATTAAGCGTTGCAGTGGCGATTTCACTTCTATTCCAGTCAAGCGAAATATTTAAGTTCTGGTTTGAGTCTCAGTTAAGGTCAAAACTTGTTGTTATTGCTGAATCTACGGTGATTTATGTATTTTTGGTTGTCAAATTACTTTTGATAACTTTTAAAGCGCCGCTCATAGGTTTTGGGGTTGCACTAGCAATCGAATCGCTTGCCCAATTCTTAATGATGCTATTTATCTACTCAAAGTTCCATTCGTTTCGAATCGCATTCAATTTCAACTTGTCCATCATCAAATCATTAGTTTATGAATCATTTCCGCTGTTGCTTTCGGGTATTATAATTATTACAACAATTCATATTGATAAGATACTGATTGGCTTGATATTCGACGATAAAATGGTTGGGGTCTTTTCAGTTGCAAGTCAGCTCTTTCTTTTCACGATGTCATTCATCGTTATATTTGAGGTATCTCTTTATCCAAAATTCGTTCACGAGAGCAGCAATAATCAACTCACATTGAAAAATATCGGGCAGTTGTACTGGCGAATTAATCAAATCCAAATAGCATTAATAATAGTATCCTTTTTGTTTTCCGGTTTTTTTATCGGTTTTGTTTTTGGTACTGATTTCGCTGGTTCTCCACAATTGTTTAATTATTTCATGCTCACCAGTCTCGTCATTACGTTTGCCAGGGCTTTCGATCAATTTCATAAAACTATCAGGCAATTTAAATATCTTTTTTTTCGGCAGCTTAGTATATTGGTTTTGAATGTCATATTCTTCCTCTTGTTAGCTCCTCATTTGGGATTAGTTTCCGTTGTAGTCGCATCCGGTTTTTCTTATCTTATTGTTGTTGTAAGTACGGTCTATTGGGGTCCTCGACGACAGGATATTAGAATGCTGTACCGCCGTATTTTGGGATTCTAAAAGTCGCGTTGTTACATTAAATAGGTTAATTATAATGATGCCTTTGTGTGCTTGTGGATATTCCGCTAATTTGATTCTGCCATATTATGCTGAGGGGGAAGTCGACTTCCATCTTTGTCCGAAATGTAAGCTTGTATTCCGTTATCCATTTCCCAGCGATAGCGAGCTCGTGGAGATTTATAAGCAGGCTTATGATGTTGAGAGGATTTCTTCGGGCGGCACCAATCAGGAATCGGGGCTATATGCTGCTGTTTCTTATTCATCATTTATAAGATCACTCGTTGCCAACAATTCAACCCGGGTACTCGATTTTGGTGCGGGTAGTGGGCAACTGGTTGCACAGTTGCGTACCATGGGCCTACAGGCCGATGGGCTCGAGTTCTCCGCAGAAGCACGACGATATTGCGAAAATGTACGCGGCTTCGGCCTTCTTGCAGATCTTCGCGAGGTCAAAGACGCGCAATACGACTTTGTCTCAATGATTGAGGTCATCGAGCACCTTACCGAACTTCAATCAACTCTTTCGGAACTACATCGAGTGCTGGCGCCGGGCGGCACGCTGCTTGTTACAACGCCCAATTTGGAAGGCTATCGTGCGCGAATGGAAAAGGGCTATTGGCACGAAGCGTGCAAAAAGTTCCATCTCTTCCTATTTACCGAAGACAGTCTGCGCTTTCAACTGGGCCAAGCCGGTTTTTCCAGTTTCAATCGTATGCGTTTCGGCCCCCTTCAACGCCCAGGGCTAAAATTCTGGTTGGCCGCACGGTTGTCCCAAATGGCAGGGTTGGGTGGCACGTTATGCGTGTTTGCTCGCAAGGGTGAAAGTTGATCTCAATCGTGCGCCAAGGACTGGTTGCGGCCTCTCGTGGTTACAAGCGCGTCATTAATCCGATTGCTTTCATCGCGCGCTCTTTCATACGCAAGTCGGGCCGAACTCTACCTGACAAAACCGCAAGGCGAACCTGTTTGGATATTGGCGCAGGCATCGCGCCGTATGAAGCTGTATTGCGGAATGCCATGCATGTTGCCGACTACATTGCGCTCGACATCGCACCATCGGATAGAACGAGCGTGGTCGCAGATTGCGGCAGATTACCATTTGAGGATGGTGCGCTGGACCTGATTGTGTCGTTCGACGTCATACAGCATGTCCCAGACGCCAACTTGATGCTCAACGAGGCTAATCGCGTGCTGAAACCAGGTCGTCATTTGTTGCTGACGTATCCCTTCCTCTATCCTGAATGCGATGCGCAAGATTTTCGTCGCTGGACCATCGACGGCATGAGGGAAATGCTGCGTGCAAATGGCTTCGAAACTATGCTTGAGCAGCGGCGTGGTGGCCCACTTTTCGCGTTGACCTGTTGGCTGACATGGGCAATTCAGCATGCGCTACCCGGGCAACGCAAGTCGTGGCGCGGGGATCGGCATTGGAGCAGCATCGCCCGTTCCGGTCTCCTTGCTGTACTAACCTTGCCAACCCAATTATTAGGTTGGGTTGCGCTTGGATTAGACACCATCCTTCGGGCAGAAGGTGCTTACATGGGCGCTTGCGTTCTGGCGCGCAAAAACAATGCGATGGCAGCCCCTCAGGAGCGTAATCATGATCTTCATTAGCTCTTGGGATGACGGTCATCCTTGCGATGTACGACTCGCCGACCTATTGGCACGCCACGGTCTCAAGGGCACTTTCTACGTTCCAATGCGAAATCGGGAAGGGCGTGATGTCATGGCGGCGCAACAAGTGCGAGAACTTGATTCCGCCTTTGAACTGGGTAGCCACACCCGGGATCACAGTTACCTTACCGCGCTTTCGGAAGCGGAGCGCCTGTTGCAGATCCGTGAAGGCAAGCAGGAACTGGAGGATATTCTCGGGCATTATGTTGCCGGCTTCTGCTATCCGGGTGGCAAACTGAATAGGCATGTGCGGCAAAGCGTGATTGATGCCGGCTTCTTACATGCTCGGACGGTCAATAATCTTTGGCTGACATCGGGAAAGGACGTTTTCACCATTCCCACCACAGCACAGTTCTATCCGCATCGTCCAAGCGTTCTGTGGCGCAATTTCCTTAAAGGCGGACATTATCTAGAGCGAGTCTCTGCCATGCGAACCCTGATGTTGGGTGATGATCGGTTCGAAGCTCTTCACGAATTGGCAAATCGATACATGGATAGTGACCGCATTTTTCATGTCTGGGGCCATAGCTGGGAGATTGATAAATTCGACCTTTGGCGACAACTCGATACGTTCCTTTCGCATATTGTTTCACTTGGGCCAACGTGCATGACGGTTTCCGAGTTGGTTGAATCGCAATGGCCCGCATCCTGAGCAAGTGGAGATTGAGATGAGCGCCAAAGTTGCTGCTACGCGGCGTGTGACCATTGTGAAAACCGTCATCAAACAATACAGGCTACCGTTTTTCCAGAAGTTACACGCCGCGCTTCTATCAGAGGGTATTGAACTTGAAGTGCTGTACGGGATGCCGAGCCAGAAGGAGCGTACAAAAAACGACAATATTGATCTTTCACCACCATTGGGGCGCTGTATTGCCAGCCGATATATGTGGCAGGATCAATTATTGGTGCAGTGGCCAGGCTGGTGGCCCCTTCGTGAATCAGATTTGGTCATTCTCGTCAATGCAAACCGCAACCTACTCAACCTGCCCCTCCTCTCGCTATCACGTCTTGGGCTGAAAAAAGTGGCACTGTGGGGCCACGGCCAGAATCATCAGAGCGGCGAGCGAACCTTCCGAGAACGATTTAAAGAGAGATTGGCTTTGTGGCCAAGTTGGTGGTTCGCCTACACTGACTCAACTGCCGATTATCTGGCTGGCTTGGGATATAGCCGTCAGCACATCACGACCATCAATAATGCCATTGATACATCGGGATTTTCTGCTCAAGTTGATGCGGTAAGCCCCTCGGATATGGAAGCAATGTCTAAACGGCTGGACCTTTCATCTGGTGATCGCATTGCGCTGTACTGTGGTTCACTCTATCCAGAAAAGCGTATTCCGGAGATGATAGAAGCTGCTCGAATCGTGGCGATGCGGAACCCACATTTCCGTTTGGTTGTTATAGGTAGCGGCCCCCAGGAAAACCTTATCCGGGACGCTTTGAAAGATCAGCCACACCTCCGTTATGCTGGGCCATTGTTCGGACAAGATAAGGCGATTTGTTATCGCTTATCAGAATTCATTCTGAATCCAGGATTGGTTGGGCTTGCGATTCTTGACGCTTTTGCAGCCGGCCGCCCACTGCTGACGTTTGCCGATAGTCTGCATAGCCCTGAGATCGCGTATTTGGAACATGAAAACAACGGCCTCCTGATCAATGGAAATACTACGGCACTGGCAGAGACCATTCTTGGCCTGCTGGAAGACCGATCCCGACTTGCTCGTTTAAGTGATGGTGCCAGAAGGTCTAGTGCTCGATATGGTGTTGAAGATATGGTCAGGCGGGTGCGTAAGGGTATTTTGCAGTGCCTTGACTAAACATTCGCCAAAGTTTGACCCCAGAGCAATGCACCTACTCATCATCTCACCGATCTACGCACCCACCACAGGGGGGGCAGCAACATATTACGGCCTGTTAACTGAAGGTTTATTGGCTTCTGGTGAAGTCACGAAGGTCACGATCATTACAGAGCGTGTGCCGGGGCAACCTAATCAAGAACAAAGAAACGGTGGGCGCCTGCGCATTATCCGGATGTTCCCCCATCGCGCTGGTCGCCACCTCGAACCTATTCAGCTTTATTGGCGATACGCCCTTCAGAATTTTCTGTATGCGTTTCTGCCTTTGCTAGTGTCGGGCATCAAGCCGGACATTATGTTGGTCCACTCTAGCTTGCACATTTACCCCAACGCGCTTCACCCACTCATCAGTTTCTTTAGCCGAAGCTTCCCTGTAATAGCGGATGTTCGCGATCAACAATTGCCCTTATCACGCTTGGGGCAGTTGGAATCCTATTCAGCCTTAGTTGTATGCTCCCTGAATGTGATGGCGCATATTTCTTGGTCCTCTGTGCTTGCGACAAGGGCGACACACATCCCTGTAATTCAGGAGCACATCAATAGCGACCGACCAACCTCATCCCAAACATTGATCAAATTCGGCTTAAAAAAGAGGAGCTACTTTCTTTTCGCAGGTTTGATCAAACAAACCAAGGGTGTTGGATTATTGCTTGATACGTTCTCTGAACTCTGTGAGAGAGGTTTCGATGCCGAACTGGTCATTGCAGGCTTTAGCAAGGATGGAAGCTTGATGCAACTGGCGATGAATACCCCTAGGGTTCGAATGATCGGTCCGGTGCCACGGGAGGAACTGCTAGATCTGATGTCCGGGGCGCTTATGAATATCAATATGTCCACCTCTGAAGGCATGCCTCGCACGAGCCTAGAATCCTTGGCTTTGGGGACGAAGGTGCTTTTGCCATTTGGAATTCCTGAGTTCGAGCAGTATTGTCCCAAGACTGTAGTTAGAAGCAGTAATAGTCAGGAGGTGGCGGATCAGGTTCAGGCGCTGTTGTCCTGCCAAGATGGCGGTGAATGCTATCCAATTGAACTGCACGAAAGTCGCAAAATTATCCATCGCTACATAGAGCTATTTCAATCACAGGTTACCGAATTTAATAAAAGGCGATCAACGTGACGCGCCCTATGAAGGAAAATGTGCTCGGCTATCCGGTCTTCGCAAACGGGCAAGAAGCATGTATTGATGACATAGCTGCATGGATTCGAAGTGAACAGCCAAAAGCGCGCTGGCTTGCCTGCATCAATCCACATTCCTATGCCATCGCGTTACAAGATTCCTTATTTTCTGATGCGTTACGTAGCGCTGATTGGCTTATCCCGGATGGCATAGGTATTGTTCTCGCATCACGAATTAATAATGGGAATATTAACGAACGAGTTACTGGTAGCGATGTATTCTCCGGCGTGATGCAGCACCTAGATGAAATCGGGGGTAGTGTTTTTTTCTTAGGTTCTAGCAATGAGATACTAGAGATTCTCAGCGTTCGCATACAAAATAACTTTCCTGCTGTACGGATCGCTGGAATGCTCTCCCCACCTTTCAAGTCTGTTTTTTCTGAATCAGAAATTGACAAGATGGTGTCCGAGATTAATGCCGTTGAGCCGGATGTTCTCTGGGTAGGCATGACATCTCCTAAGCAGGATATTTTTATTTACTCCAACCTGAATAGGCTTCGGGTGCGTTTTGCTGCCGGGGTGGGGGCGGTGTTCGATTTTTACACTGGCAGGGTGAAGCGGTCTCATCCAATTTTTCAAAAACTCGGACTGGAATGGCTGCCTCGATTATTACAGCAGCCACGTCGTTTATGGCGAAGAATGTTCGTTTCTGCCCCAATATTTGTTTGGCACTTATTCAAAGAGAAGTGGAAATGGTGAGCCCGTGAACGCAATGGGCTTTCCTCTAGTTTGGTTGTTCATCGATATCGCAGCCGCTCCCACGGCCAGACCCCGACCCCATAGCGATTTCGCACTTTCCGCACCATCTTCTTCGACAGCGTGTCGGTAATGCGGTCAATAAAAGTCATCGACTGACTGGCGTAGGGATCACGCTTTTCCTGATCCCACTCGTAGGTCAGCCCTTCGTTCAACGCCATCCAGTCTGCCCGCTCCTTGAGCACGGGGGATGAGTTGAACACCCAATCGACAAACTCGATCTCCTCTGCCGTCCAATCACACGCCGCCGATTCAAGATAGTCAATCGCCCATTCCGGGCCATGCACATTGCTGGCATGCCAGTAGAGGTGTTCGGCGATCAAGGTCCGCCCGGTCAGCCCCTCCGCAATGTAGGGGTTCGCGGCAATCCCCCGCCGCAGGTAGGTGCAGGCCGCCACATAATCCCCCTCCCGAAACACAATCAACGCGGCTTGATACCAGTGCGCCGGTGAATTCGGTGCCCCCTTCAGGTATTCCTTCATCGCGGCCTTGCGGTCGCCGGTGATCAGAGCGATATCTCCAAGCAGGAAGCGCACACCCAGGTTGTCCATCGGGCACCAAGCCATCATCTGCTTGGCCAGCGCCATGGCGGCTTCGCCCGCCTTTGCTTTGTCCCGCCGGCGCATCAAGCCCAGCAGGGTGCCGTGCGCCAGGCGCAGAAAGGGTCGGTTGTCCACCTCGCTCCAAGTGATCTGGCCTTTGAAGCCTTTGGGGATGTAGGCCAGTGCCTGCTTGTAGGCCCGTTCATACACCTCAGTGGCTTCGTCCTGCAGGCCCAGCGCCCACAGCCGGTTGGCAATGAAGTTCTGAATTTCGAGGTTGTAGGGCGTGGTGGCTTCCAGCTTGCGCGCTTGCATCAGCGCCTGTTTGTGGCTGAGTTGGCCGGCCTCCAGCTTGTCGATCAGCACATCCAGGGCTTCCTCGTCCTGCCAGTTACGGCTGAATCGGCCGTACTGGGTGGGTTGGCCGGTTTCTGGGTCGTCGAAGGTTTCGATGGTGAAGGACAGGGAGGAGGACGAAGACTCGTGGTCATCCATGGATCGCCGCGTCGCTTCGCTCCTCGCGATGACGGCAAGTTGAGGCCGGGTTGGCTCAGGTTTTTTCTTGGGCATGATCGAGGTTTGAAGCTTCGGGGTGGTTGGGCACGGCAGCAGCCTGGCCGGCTTGGGTGGTATAGATGCGGCCGTTGTTGGCCACATAGCGGCGCAGATCCGGTGCCATGGCGTCTGGCACGATCAACACCGTCATCCCCATCGCCTCTGCCATGCGCTCGATGGACGACAAACGCGGATCGCGCTTGCCGCTTTCAATCTCCGACAAATGCTGCGGCGACATGCCCA
>Ga0172367_10004391_pt1 | contig 17596 bp, 11 predicted proteins | sample Lak10m_FD_114542 | JGI IMG/M metagenome (GOLD analysis project Ga0172367, IMG submission 114542) | Freshwater microbial communities from Kabuno Bay, South-Kivu, Congo - kab_022012_10m | ecosystem: Environmental > Aquatic > Freshwater > Lake | place: Democratic Republic of the Congo: South-Kivu...
CCCCCGCGGCGACTGTTGTTCAGGCGCGATTCACTCAGTTGGTGATGGCATCCCCGATGCGCATCACGATTGACGCGCCTGATGCGCAGCAGGCGCGTCACGCCGCATCTACTGGATTCACTCGCGCGCTCGAAGTGGAGACCGCCCTCAGCGATTGGCAGCCAGACTCCGCCGTTTCACGCTTGCCATGGAACGCCAACGAGCCGACAGTCGTGACGGGTGATCTGGCAACGGCACTCGAACGCAGCAGCGCAGTTTGGTACGCCACCGAAGGTGCCTTCGATCCAGCGCTCGGCGCGCTCACAAGGCTTTGGCGCGAAGCGCGCACCGCAGGCACTCCACCCTCCGCTTCAAGCGCTGCGCAAGCGCGTGAGCGCAGCGGCTGGTCGCATGTCCGCTGGAACGGCGGCGCGCGAACCATCGCATTCGACTGCGACGGGGTGCGTCTCGACTTTGGCGGTATCGGGAAGGGTCTCGCGGCGACGGAGGCCTTGCTGGCGATCGAGCGGAAAGGCTGCCTGATGGCGCTCGTGAGTCTCGATGGGGACATCGCCTGTGGCGCAGCGCCGCTCGGACGCGCGGGCTGGCGCGTTCGAGTGGACAGCGGTGTGGACGGCGATGCTGGCTGCATGCTGTGCATCGCACACTGCGCAGTGTCGACCAGCGGCGACCGCGAGCAGTCCATGGATGTCGCCGATGAACACATCACGCACATCATCGACCCAGCCGCGGGTGTCCCAAAGCTGGGCCGTTTCGCGGTGACCGTGGTGGCGCCGCACGGTGCCATCGCGGACGCGCTCGCGACTGCTATCGCCGCACGCCCATCGCTCTTCGAGCGAGTCGACGAAATGCGCGCAGCGCTCGGCCCCTTTGAGGCTCGCCTTGTGAACGGTGGTTCAGATTCGAAGGAGCGTTCTGCCCCAAGAATCACGGTGACTTCGGGGTGGCAAGCGTTGGTGGCCACGGACGACCAGGCATCGGTACGGTCGCCTGCGGCAGCGCACCCATCTGCAGATCTCGCGGGAACAGATCCGTCGGATCATTGAGCGCCTGCTCCCACGAGACTTCCGCGCCCGTGTACGCGGCGGTGCGCCCCATGATTGCAGCAAGCGTGCTGTGCGCCACATCCCGCGCCTCATTCAGTTGCGTTCCACTGCGGATCGCTGCGTGCAGATCCACATGTTCCTCAACATACGGATTGTTGTCCTGACCCGTGAACTGCCAGGGCGACTCACCCGTGATCTGCGCAAAGCCAGGCGCCAACCGCGCCATGCCGCGCGTTCCGCGCAATACTTCCTCGACCCTCCCTGCCGTTCCATCCTGCTGCCTCGCCATGCTGAGCACGAAGCGCGGCGCACCATCGCGTGCGGGCGGATACTCGAAGTCGACTGCAAAGTGATCGAAGATGTGACCGAAGTTGGTCGGATCCGTGCGGACCTGTCGACCGCCAACCGCCACGCATCGCACGGGAATCGCAGCGAGTGCCCAGTTGGCGACATCGATGTTGTGCACATGCTGCTCAACGATGTGATCGCCCGACAGCCAGGTGTGGTAGAGCCAGTTGCGAATCTGGTTTTCCGCATCGCTGCGGGAGGGATCGGGCTGCTTGTGCCAGAGGCTGCCCATGTTCCAGAACACCCGCGCAGCGACGATGTCGCCGATGGCACCGCCACGAATGCGTTCCATCGCCTCGCGGTAACTCGTCTCATGCCTTCGCTGCGTGCCTGCAACGACCGCAAGCCGCCGCTCATCGGCCCGCGCCGCCGCGGCAAGCACGGTACGGATTCCCGTGCCATCCACCGCGACCGGCTTTTCAAGGAACACGTGCTTGCCCGCGTCCACTGCAGCGGCAAAGTGCTGCGGGCGAAACCCCGGCGGGGTGGCAAGGATGACCACATCGCACGGCGTACTCAGCACACCCTCGAACGCCTGAAGACCAATGAATCGGTTCGCGGGTGCGACCTCCGCGCGTCCGCCAAGTTTCGCCAGTTGTGCAAGGCACGAGTCGATCCTCTCCGCGAAGAGATCCCCCACTGCCATGATGCGCGCTTCGGGCGAGGCTTCCAGCGCGTTTGCGGCGGCTCCTGTCCCGCGACCTCCGCATCCGATCACGCCGATGCGCAGTTCGCCGCCGACACGCGCAGCGCGCGCGCGTGCCGCGTCTGGCGCAGTGGCGACGACCGAACCCTGCTGCCATACCGCGGGGAGAACAGCGGTCGCCCCCAGCGCAGCCGTCTTCCGAATGAACGCGCGTCGATCCATGGATTTGGTTCCTTTCGAAGCGAAAGCGCGAAGAGCCGATCAGCCAACCGCGAATCACACGCTCGGCGCTGGGCGCACAGCACGGCGCCCTGGGCGCGGAACGGGCGGCACAGCGAGTGCGCCCCCAAGTTCCGCGGGGCGCAACGCCTCGTTCGACTGCGTCGCCTGCTCCCATGTGATTGCCTGACCGGAGTACGCGGACATGCGACCCATGATCGCCATCATGCAGGAGTTGGCCATCCACTCGCCTTCGTTCACAGGACGCGCAGAACGAATCGCTGCAAAGAGCGTGTCATGCTCGACCTGATACATGTTGGGCGCGGGTCCGTCCTTTGGATAGGACCACAGCAGTGAACCCGCGTAGTCCTTGATCCAGTGCGTCGGACCCCAGCCGTTCACCCAGCCGAACCCCTTGGTGCCGTTGATCCAGTCGTCGTTGATGTTGTAGCAATCGGGCTGCTGCCGACACATCAGCACGCAACGCGGACCGTTCTCGTACTCGTAGGTGACCGCGAAGTTGTCGTACACATCGCCGCGCTCGGGGAGTGGATCATGCACAAAGCGACTGCCCATACCAACACAACGAATCGGCAATCGTCCACTCATGGCCCAGTGAATCTTGTCGACCGAGTGGACAGCCTGTTCCACGAGATGATCCCCTGAGAGCCACGTGAAATGCTGCCAATTGCGCAGTTGGAAATCGAGATCGCTCCAATCCGGTTGTCGTGCGCGCACGCCGAGCGGCGATGTGAGGTAAGTGGAGTGAACGCCCACCACTTCGCCGAGCGTTCCCGCATGAATCTGCTCGAACATGGCGCGTTCGGGCGATGAACTGCGCCAACAGAAGCCGCTCACGAGCGAGAGCCCCTTGGTGCGTGCCGAACGAACGCTCTCGAGCACCGATCGATAGCCAGGGCCATCGACGCACACTGGCTTCTCGCAGAAGATGTGCTTTCCCGCTGCAACGCTCTTGGCAAGTTGTTCTGGGCGAAATCCAGGCGGGCTGCACAGCAGCACAACATCCACTTCGGCAAGCAGCGCATCGATCGAGCCAATGCCCACATGACGGCGCTCGGGCGGCACATCGACGCGGTCCTTCTGTTCCGAGCCAAGTAGTTGCTTCAGGCTCTGCTCAATGCGGTCTGCAAACGCATCGGACATTGACCAGATCACAACGCCAGCGTCAGCAGCGAGTGCTTGCGCGGCGGCACCCGTGCCACGCCCACCGCAACCGACAACGCCCACTCGGATTCGAGCGTCGGGGACGCGTGCAAAGGCGCTCCATGGAGTCACCGCCGCACCAACGCCAGCAGCCGCTGCGGTCTTGAGAAACATTCGTCGAGTGTGATCAGATTGCATTGCACTTTCTCCTGACTTGGGGCACCGATCCTCCCCTTCCCCTTCGAGACGACTTCGATGCCTGCGAGGCTACTTCGCGGCAGGTGAAACTGCGGGCGCTGGCGTTGGCTTCGAGGGAGGCGAATCGCACACCACGCGAAACCCGATCCACCCAGCGTCGGCAAGCCACCAGATGCTCTTGGGCATCTGTGGATCGCTCTGGTTCCAGCGCGGCGAATCCGCCTGACGCGCTGCGCATCCGATCTCAGCTGCCGCGTCTCGGTACGAACCGCCAAACACAGCGCCGCTGCCATCTGGCAGAACGCACCACTCCGCCAGATTTCCCCACAGATCATGAACGCCCTGCGCATCGGCGCGCTTGCTGCCGATGCGGTGCGTTGTGCCACCACTGTTCCCCTCGAACCATGCATGATCGGGCGCGCTCGCCGAGGTCAAACCGCTGCGCGCACATGTCTCGATCCACTCCGCTTCGCGCGGCAGGCGATACGCACAACCACTCTTCGCACTCAGCCACTCGCAGAATGTCTTCGCGTTCTGGAAACTCACGGAGTTTGCGGGCCAACCCGCATGACCGAAGCCGCGGTCCGTCGCGATGTAGGGTTTCGTTGGGCGCGTGACTGCGTCCGCCTTGGCAGACTCGCTCTTTCCCTCGACCTGATCGAATCCATACACGCAGACATCGAGTACTTCCCATGGGATCTCGGTGCGGCTCATCCACAGCGGCCGACCATCTGCAAGGGTGACTGGTACGAAGTCGATGGACAGCGTGGTGCCTTCGATCACCTGGGTAAACGGCGCGCGAGCAGGCGGTGCAGTCGAGAGTGACTTCCCCTCACCGTTCGCGGGCGACGCAGCAGGAGGCGGATCACTGATTGGCGCACTGACCATGCGGCCACAGATCAGCGCAAGCGACACCAGACAGACCACACGCAGCATCATGCGCGCCACACTACCGCGGCAACGCGGGAGGCGTTCAACCCCAGTCGCTCAGAAGGATCGCCAGGTCAGAGCCATCGGTCGCGCCATCCCCATTGATGTCGCTCTGCCCCGCCGTTCCCCAACCAGACAGAAGCAGCGCGAGGTCTGAGCCATCGACAGAGCCGCTGCCATTGATGTCCGCGGGGCGCGGTGCTGTGCAGTCGTATCCAAAGACGCGCAAATCATCGATGGCAGCCTCAACCAAGCTGCCCGAGCCGAGATCGCGCGCCTGAAAACGGATTCGCATCTGGTTGGTCGGCGTCATGAAGCTGGAGATGCGGATCGACCGCTCGACCCATGCGGTCGCGCTTGTGGAGATCAACTCCACCTGTGTCCAAGTGGAACCACCATTGTTGGACAGCAGCACGGGCATCGAATCCTCGTTCGGCGCAGCGCCGAGATTATTGGAGTACCACGCCCAGTACCCGATGCGCGGATCGGCAATGCCCGCAGCACTGAAGATTGGACTAGTCAGCGTCGTGGTGCCGCCATCGACGTCCGCCTCACCCGCTGAGCCGCCGATCGTGCCCTGCCCTGTCACCCAGCACTGCGTGCCATTGACCGTGTGATCATCCTCAGGCTGAGCCGTGGTTCCGTTGGGATCCACCCGAACCCAGAGTCCACTCGTGGCATCATCGGTTGGCAAACCAACGGTCCAACCGTTGGTGCCACTCTCCATCGTGTCGGAAAAGGTTGCCTCTTCGCCATAGGAGACATTCGCCGTACGCCATCCTGAAACGGGATCACGCACAACTGCGCCGCTCGCGAGCGTGACCTCAATGCCGTAGGACACGGTGGAGGGGCAGGAAAGTGCGGGGAACGCAGCTCGGTACAGATTGCCGCCAAGCGACTGCAAAGGCTCGGAGCGGTCCGTCGGACCGCCCGTGTTGAAGATGAGCTTCGCCCCATTGGGCGCGATCGACTGTCCAGGCGCGAGCGCGAGGGTGACTTGAAAGTTGCCACCGACTGGCGTGATCGCGTTGGGTGCACCGCTCGGGTAGCCGATGGTCAGAGGCGCGACGCCGAGCGACACCACGAACAGGCCTCGCTGGATGTCGCTCAGCAGCACAGTGCCGCTGGGCAGGAACGGATAGTTGCTCCACAGTCCCGCGTAGCCCGTGCCGTCACTTTCGGGATAGGTGTCGAACCACGCGGTCTCCGACAAATTCGTTCGGTTCGTAATGTCGTAGACGCGCAGCCCAGTCTTGTAGTTGCTGGCAAAGAGTTGATTGCCCTTGATGTAGAGGTTGTGGTCCACCGATACCAAGCCGTTGGTGAAGCCGCCCACGGAAACTGGATTCGCGAGATTCTCGATGTTGATGATGCGCGTGAGGCAGTTGATACCGAAGCTCGACTCATCAATCTCATCGTTGATGTACGCGTACTTGTAGTCGGGAGAGATCCAGACCTGGTGGCAGAATGCGGCATTCGAATAGGTCGCACGACCGATCACCGTGATGTTGTTCTTATCGGTGACATCAAGGATGTCCATCCCCGTATCGGTCTGTCCGCCATTTAGTCCGCCGCACGCGAGGAAGATTTCCTTGCCCGCGTAGGGGCCACTGGGCCAGTTGAACACGGCGCCATCATGCGTGTACTTGGGATTCCATGACGAAACGAAGGTGGGCTGTGCAGGATTCGCGAGGCTGTAACAGCGAACGCCGTTCGAGCCGCCCCCCATGCGATACAGAAAGCCCGTCTGCTCATTGATGATCATGGTGTGGGTGGCGGCCGTGCCTCCCGTTGTCACCGTACCGAGGTCGGTCACATTGCCCTGATCGATCCCCGAAATGTCGAAGATCTGAATGCCGCCTCCACCTTCACTGACCGAGTAGGCGTACTGCTGATAGGTCTTCACATTGCGCCAGAGACTCGAGGATGCTGATGCTGGCTTCGGCATGAACTTCACGAGCGTTGCCTGCGAGGGATTGGTGACTTCCACGAATCCTGTGCCGTTGTCGAGTCCCATGAGCGCGTACTCACGCCCACTTGGGCTGACATAGCCCCAGCAGTCATTCCCGCTGGCGGATGCGCTGTTGAAGGTGTTGCACGGGAACCATGCGCGCAGATTGATGTTCGATGATGCGAAGGTGTCGGCAACGCCGCTCGGCGGATCCGAATCACGCCAAACTGGTCCCACAAACGCGGGTTCCATGTCCTGCGCCTTTGGGTCATCTTCGTGTGCGTAAGAGAACGCGGCACCAGCAAGGACCACAACGACCCCGGAAAGGGTCAGGAAACCTTTCGACATGGCAGAACAATAGCCGATCAGCGCGAGATATCCACTCCGACTCTCAGATTCCCGCCGTACTTTGTGCGCTAGCAGTACCACTCGGGCGCACAACTTCGGCCGCTGGAATGGACTCGCCTGGACCGAACTTCCAAGGATCGCGCACCCAATCCGCGGGGGGCGACTCGCCAGTCAGCGACCGCAAGAACGACACGATGTCCGAAATCTCCTGTGCCGACAGATCACGGCGACGAAGCACGGACTCGCGGTGGTGATCCATGGTGACTGCGCCCTCGAGCGTGCTGTAGAAAGTCACGACGTCCTCGAGCGTCGCGAACTGCCCTTGATGAAAGTACGGTGCAGTCAGTGCAACATTCCGCAGATTTGGGGTTCGAAAGGCCCCCCATTGATCTGGCTGCGGAACGAGCGACTCCACCAACTTCCCCTGCTCTCCCTCCGGACTGGCCGAGTGAACGCCGCCGGAGCGGAACGGGCTCGACTTGAGTTGAGGGACCGCCTCGAAACGCCCGCCATCAGCAATCAGATCGTTGCGCGGCGCTGCACCAAGTGCATGAAACTCACCGTCGCTCAGGAGCGGCCCGACATGGCACTGCCAACAGAGGCCGCGACTGGTAAAGAGATCGAGGCCACGGAGCGCCGAAGCGCTGAAGTCCATCGGCGGAACCGAGTCCGCATCGCGCGGCGTGCCACGGTCACGCCAACGCGTCACCCAGCGGTCGAATGTGCTCGGCCCGGTGACGAGTCGTCGTTCATACGCAGCAATCGACTTGCCGATGTTCGCGATGGCGGTCTCGCCCGCAAGGCCATCGGCGGGCGCCGCTGGCAACGCACCGAAGATCTGCTCGTACCGCTCGCGGAGCGTCGGTGTCTCGCGCACATGCTCGACCGCCTGCGCGAACGAACTGCCCATCTCGCGCGGATGCGAGATCGGTCCGTGGCTCTGCCCCCACAGCGAATCGAAGCGTCCGTCCCAGTTGAACCATCTCATGTGCGCGGCATCAAGCACTGAGAGCGTGTTTCGCCGACCCCGTTCCAGTCCCTGATTCAGCGCGAGCCCATCGGTGAAGGCGCGGTCTGGATCGTGGCAGGTGGCGCAGGAAATCTTGCCATTGACCGACAGTCCCGCATCGAAGAAGAGCAGATGCCCCAGCTGCGCTGCGCGGAGATCGTCGGCAACCAGATTGGTGTCGTCCGCCGGCGGCGGACCCGGGTGCCCCATCTCATTCACGCGGTCTATCTGCGCGGCACCGAGTTCAACGCCCGATGTGCCTCGATCGGTCGGCGTCGGCCGCTGCGATTCGGTTGCGCCACGCTCGCCTCCCTTGCAACAGGTCAGCAGCAGGAGGAACACAAGCGGCGCCGCACGCATCAGTACATGCCGATGTCCCACTGCGCCCTTTCGATGGTCTCGCCATCATCGATGTCAACATCCACTTCCCAGCGACCCGACATGTGGAAGAGCATGCCTTCGCTCGCGACGCCACCACCCTCAATCATCAGGATGGTCGGCGCAACATTCATCCCATGCACATGGTCGGGCATCTGCGCATCCACCAGTACGGCCCGCATGGTGCGCTTGGGTTCAAGCAGCGACTCGATACGAAGCTCAATCGTGAAACGCTTTCGCACTTCGGGCAGCGTCAACTGTTTCGCGCCCATCATCACGCGCCACTGCACACGCCAGGATCCATCATTGCTGATGACGCTGCCCCACTCGGCCGTCTTCTGCGGTGGCAAACTCGCAGCAGCCATGATCGTGGTGACCACCACGGCGGCAGGCAGCATCCATCGCGCTCGTTGCTTCACTGCTCGCCTGCCTTGCCCTGAGGTGAAATCACGGCACCCGTGGGCGAGGGCGTTCGCCGCTTGACCTTCAGCACCTCGTCCGCGCTGCGCGCGCGTGTGTAGGTCCTGCCAAGACTGAATGTCATCTCCCACTCGCCTGCTGCGCCGAAACGCTGCGCGCGGTGGTTGCCCGAATCGACGACGATCGCACGCCCCTGCGAATCACCGACGGCCGCACTCGGCAACCACAGTTGCCCATCGCCAACGCCGCGCGTTCCAACTCGCCGAACGATGCCACCCGAACCGATCCACGCGACTTGGTCACCTGCGCTATCGGTGACGAGCCACTCGCCGCCTTCGAGAGGCGCCACTGAACGCGCATCTCGAAGTTCCTTCAGCGGCAGCACACCCCGCGGCTCCCACGCCTTGTCGGTGCGTTCAAAGAAGCAGAGCATGGCAGGACGATCGAGGAGCACCGCGACGCGACCATCGCTTGCCACCGCGATGCCGGTGGGCTGAGCAGTCGTGTCAGGAAGCGCAATGGGCAAGCTTTCCACTGTGCGCAGCGAAGGATCGAGACGCACGACGCGGGGACCGGGCTGCGCGAGAGCGAGTACATCGCCGCCAGTTCCGCGCGCGAGCGCGACGACCACACAGTCTGCACCACTCTCCAGCCGATCGTATGGGCGTGTCTTGACAAGTTTCGCCATGAAAGGTTCGAAGATGATCTCCTTTGGCCGCTCCGTGAGTTCCCAGAGCGCGAGGCGGCGCAGTCCACCATCGGCGAGCAGCACACGGCGCCCGCGCGCGTCCATCCACAGCGCATCGATGCGCCCCGTTTCGTGGGGCTTCGCGCCGCTCGCGGACATGTTGCTGACATGCCGAGGCTGTCCACCGAGCATGTCGAAAATCACGACCGTGCCGGACTCAGGATCATGCAGCGCCAGTCGATCTCCGCCGAACGCAGCGGCACCACCAAAGTGGCTCTGAACGCCATCGAGATTCGGAAGTTCGAGTCGCATGTCGGCGGGCTCTGCTCCGAGCCCCGGCACGAACGCCTGCACGCGACGCTCGAAAGGTTCGCACGCCACCGCAAGCGGTCCGACCGAGTCGCCGCGCTCGACCGATGCACTCACACTGACGGCGCGCGGGTAATGCACGGCGCCGTTGCCATCGCGCGGGCGGATCGCGTGCTGTCCGTACGCCAATCGCCCCTGCCCATTCGCATCTTGCCTGCAAATGCGGTGGTTGAATGTGTCGGCGGTGAAGATCCAATCGCCCGCCGCCGCGACTCCGCGCGGACCTCGAAAGAGCCCTGGAAACGGCCCATGCCCGCCCCAGGATGCCGTGCGGCGCGCGTTCTCCGGTCTCGCGCCAAGATCGATCACAAACACGCGGTCCTGCTCCGCCGCAGCCACGATGAGTTCTCCGTTCGGGCGGAACGCAACAGCCGTTGGCACACAGGGTGCGCCATCCACCACGAAGAGTTCGGGAGACAGCCGCCCAAACGACTGTCCAGTCGGCAGCACAATGTGAACGCCCCCGTCCGCACGGTCCACAATGGCAATGCGACCGGCACCGCTCGGCGAGAGATCCACCGCGATCGCAGACGGCGCAACGATCGGCGACTGTGGTTCGACCGTTCCAACACGCACGCCATCCTTCGAGAGGCGGAAGATGCGCCGTGCTCGAGCGTCGCTGACGAGGAGCGTTCCACTTGCCTCCACCGCGATACCGGCAGGCTCCACGAATGCCTCGTCGCCCGCTGCGGCAACGCGCCAGCGCACACTCCCGTCCCGCGCACTGAGCGCCAGGATTTCACCCGATGAATCGGCGACCACCACTTGCCCAGACGGATCGATCGCACATGCCACTGGCGACTCCACCACGACCGACTCCCATGCAGGGATTCCCGCGAGCGTTGCGCTCGAAGGAACGGACTGCGCAAGGCTCGCCGCGAGAATGCAGAGTTCGATCGGCATGACGCAGGGCACAGTCTAGGTTGCATGCTGACTCCAGTTCCCACTGCCCGACATCTCATCCACTGACTACGCTGCCCACCATGCACAGCGTGCATCCACTTTGGCCACTTGGGAGCCTGCCATTTGTGCTGCTGTTGCTGGCCATCGCGGTTCTGCCGCTGATCCCGCGCGCTGCGCATTGGTGGCACGCCAACACCAACAAGTTGATCGTGGCTGCCGCATGCGGGCTTGCCACGCTGCTGTTCATCGCAGTCACCGACACGGCTGGTGCGGCTTGGCACGCGTTCGAGCACACGCTGCTCGCCGAGTATGTGCCGTTCATCATCCTTCTCGCATCGCTGTATGTGGTCGCAGGCGGCATTGTCATTCGCGGCGATCTTGCTGCGACTCCCACCACGAATGCAGGCATTCTTCTTGTTGGAACGCTGCTCGCGAGCATCATGGGAACGACTGGCGCAAGCGTGCTGCTGATTCGACTGCTGCTTGCGACCAACCAGCAGCGCACTCGGGTCGTTCACACCGTGGTCTTCTTCATCTTTTTGGTGTCAAACATTGGCGGACTGCTATTGCCCATCGGCGATCCACCGCTCTTTCTCGGCTACCTCCGCGGCGTGCCTTTCTTCTGGACGCTGCAGTTGTGGAAGCCATTCCTGTTCGTCTCAGGAAGCGTGCTCGCGATCTACTGGGTCGTGGACTCCTGGATGTTTCGCCGAGAACCCGCCGCTGCCCGCGCGGCAGAGTCCGGAACGCGGCGGCGCGTTCATCTGTCTGGATCGATGAATCTGCTGTGGCTTGCGGGGATCCTCGTTGCAGTGATCATGCTGATTCCAGGCCGAGTCCTTCCCGGCACTTCGTGGACTGTGCCGAACTTCGCACGCGAAACAGTCATGGTGGCGTGTGCGGTCCTGAGTCTCATCACCACGCGCGCCGAACTTCGCCGCGTGAACAGTTTCACGTGGGGACCGATCCTGGAGGTTGCCGTGCTGTTCATCGGCATCTTCGTCGCGATGCAGGTGCCTCTCAGCGTCCTGCAGCAGCGCGGCAGCGAACTCGGACTGTCCTCGCCCATCGGCTACTTCTGGGTGACAGGAGCCTTGTCGAGTTTCCTGGATAACGCCCCGACCTATCTCGTGTTCCTCACGACGGCGATCACGCAGCCCGTGCCAAGTGGCAGTGTGTCCATCGCGCTCGTCGATGGATCGGTCGTGGCGGAACCCCTGCTTGCCGCGCTGTCGCTCGGCGCCGTGTTCATGGGAGCAACCAGCTACATCGGCAACGGACCAAACTTCATGGTGAAGGCCATCGCGGAGGAACGCGGTGTGCGCATGCCCACATTCTTTGGCTACATGGCATGGGCTGCGGCGATCCTGATCCCCGTCTTCATCGCCGCGAGCCTGCTTTTTCTGCGCTGACCACGAGCCGAGTCGCGCACTCCCCCGAGCGGGCCACGCGTCACGAGTCGCGCTTCATCATGCCGTAGATGACGCTCTGCACGACGACCGACTCGCCAACAAGTCGTCCGACTCGCTCGCCCGCCTCGCGTACAGATCGAATCTTGCCTTCATCGAACTCCCGCTCAAAGTCGTTCAGCGAGTTCTCGATGCCGAGCATCATCGATGCGATAACGGCCCACTCATGTCGCGTATCAGGCCAATACTCATTGGTTCGAAGCGCATCCACTGGGACATTGAACTTCCATCCTTCATTGGTCTCGACAAGCGTGAGCGCACCGCCGAACACGGGCTCCTCGTCAATACTGATGGCAGCGGTGCCGTCACCGAGGTCCTCGACCTTCATCCGCTCGCGCTGCTCCGTGATGAAACCAAATGGATCGCCGAGCACTCGCTGCGCCAGCCCTCGGAAGTCGAAGCCGCTGCGTGCAGCCGAATCGGCGGCGACCTTTGTTTCCTGCAGCAGTTCCTTCGGGAAACGTGCCTTCACCTTCTTCGAGACTCGCCAGAGCTGCGCGATCATGTCGCCTGCCTTCCCCTTCACCTCGGCAATCGCGCTTGCCTCCGTGACCCCATCGTCGAAGGTGATGTCGCGCGCCTTGATCTCGATCAGCGTTGGCAGCATCTCAGGGTGACCATCCTCGAGCATCTTCTGCACCGCCTCGAGCGCGGCCTCCGGCGTGCTCGTGTCATAGGCGGGCTTGCTGCAGCCAAGCGCCGCAAGCGGCAGCAGCAGCATGGCAAGCACCGCACGAACAGGTCGCATGAGAGCGGAAGTGTTCACCGCGCTAATCTTATGTCCTCCGTATGACGCAGATGCAAGTCACGATCAATGGGGCGGCGCACCAACTGCCCGAACGCTGTTCTGTTGCGCAGGCACTGGCGGCGCTGCGACCGGCAGGACAGCCCTGTGCGGTCGAAGTGAACGGCTCGCTTGTGCGGCATGCCGAGCGCGAGGGCGTTCAACTGAATCCTGGTGACCGTATCGAAATCGTCACGCTTGTGGGTGGAGGCTGACGCTATGGACGGTCTGCGTGTCGGATCATTCACTCTGCGCAGCCGTCTCGTGGTCGGCACGGGCAAGTACGCGGATTTTGAGACGATGAACCGCGCGATCGAGGCTTCCGGCGCCGATGTGGTGACGGTCGCTGTACGGCGCGAGCGGCTGATCGATGCACAGGGTCGTTCGCTGCTCGATGCACTCGATCTTTCGCGAGTCACGATCCTGCCGAACACCGCTGGCTGCTTCAGCGCGGAAGATGCGGTGCGCGTGTCAAGGCTGGGGCGCGACATCTTGGAGCAGTGCGGGAACGCCGGCGCGCGCTGGGTGAAACTGGAGGTCCTCGGTGATCGTCGAACGCTGCTTCCCGATCCTGTGGGCACGCTCGAGGCATGCAGGGAACTTGTGCGCGATGGGTTCGAGGTCCTGTGCTATACGAGCGATGATCCGATCATGGCGGTGCGCCTGCGCGAAGCAGGTGCAGCGAGCGTGATGCCCGCGGGCAGTCCCATCGGATCGGGGCGTGGCATCGCCAATCCATCGGCTATCTCGATCATCCTGGAGATGCTCAAGGATCCTGCGGCGGGTGGCGATCCGAACTATCCCGTCATTGTCGATGCGGGCGTTGGAACGCCGAGCGATGTGACGCTCGCGATGGAACTTGGCGCTGATGGCGTACTGCTGAACACGGGGATTGCTCATGCGCGCGATGCCGTTGCAATGGCGCGCGCCATGCGGCTCGCATGCGAGAGCGGATTCATCGCACTGCGTGCGGGGCGCATCCCCCGCCGCCGCTATGCAACGGCATCGAGCCCGTGGGAGGGCGTGATCACGCACATTCCAGGCGAGTGAATCCGCGCGCTGGGGTGCTTCAGCATCATGCCGCTGGCATCGCAAGAAAGTTCGCCAACAACTGGGGTCCGTTGGTGGTGAGAAAACTCTCAGGGTGGAACTGCACCCCCTCCATCGCGGCGGCTCCGGCGGGTGCTCGCCAGCGCAGCCCCATCACTTCGCCGCGGTCGGTCCATGCGGAGACTTCGAAGTCACTGCCCACGGTCGAGCGTTCGACCACGAGCGAGTGATAGCGCGTGGCGGTGAACGGTTCAGGAAGCCCTGCAAAGAGACCGCGCCGATCGTGATGTATCTCGGAAGTCTTGCCGTGCATCGGCTGATCGTTTCGGCGCACCACCATGCCATGTGCATCGCCGATGGTCTGGTGACCAAGGCAGACGCCCAGAATCGGCACCGATCCGCGCAGCGCACGCAGCACGGGTGCACATGCCCCACTTTCGCGCGGTGTGCATGGACCCGGCGAGAGCACCAACCAGCGCGGTTGCATGGCGCGCGCAGCGACCGCATCGATCGCGTCGTTGCGGACCACGCGGACATCGATGCTGCGGTCGAGCGTGCTGAACGCCTGCACAAGGTTCCAGGTGAACGAGTCGTAGTTGTCGATCAACAACAGCACTGCCATTGCTCAAGCGTAACGCTTCGCAGATGCGGCGCGCGGCAGACGCTGCACCGTTCCGCCCCACCGACTGGGCAAACGAAAGCCCCGCCGTTGACGGCGGGGCGAGTGGAGTGGATGAGGATCGAACTCACAACCTCTTGAATGCGATTCAAGCGCTCTCCCAATTGAGCTACCACCCCAAATCAGGAGGATGAAGAGTGTAGCGCAAAGCGGTGCGCTTCACCCGCACGATGCCGCTGCGCGTGACTGCGCGAGCGATCGATGGGCTCGGTTGTACGCTTTCCAATCGTGCAGCCGACGAAACAGAGCGTGGAGAACGATGGCGGCGGTACCCCGCCGACTGCTGCAGACTCGCCGTCATCTCCGTCTTCCCCCTCGCGCGAGACACCCGCGATGCGGCAGTATGAACGCTTCAAGCGTGAACACCCGGGCTGCATGCTGTTCTTCCGCCTTGGCGACTTCTACGAGATGTTCGACGACGATGCCGTGCGGGCTCACCGCATCCTCGGCATCACGCTGACGCAGCGCACGGCAGGCATTCCGATGGCGGGCGTTCCCTTCCACTCGGCAGAGAGTTATCTGCGCCGACTCGTGGAGCATGGCGAGCGAGTCGCTGTGTGCGAGCAGATTCAGGATCCAAAGGATGCCAAGGGCGTGGTCGAGCGCGCGGTGGTTCGCGTCGTGACGCCTGGCACGCGCGTCGACGACTCGCTGCTCGACGCATCGGCGCGCAACGCGGTGGCGGCGGCAGTCGTGATGGGGTCGAGTGCGGCGATTGCCGTTGCCGAACTCTCGACAGGCCACTTCGACACCGTGTCGTGCGCGGCGTCGGATGTCGCCGATGAACTCGCTCGTCTGGGGATCAGCGAACTGGTCGTTGCCGATGCGGCGCATGGACCGAGCGGACTGCTTGCCGATCTTGCGCGCCCGCTCCATGCGGCGGTCACCGTCCGTCCGCCATGGACCCTTGCGCGCGAGGAGGCGGATGCCTGCCTGCGCAGGCATTTTGGCGTTCACTCGACTGCCGCATGGGGACTCGATGATGCGAGCGTGTGTGCGGCGGGCGGTCTGCTCGGCTATCTGCTCGAGACGCAGTCGGGTCTTGCGGTCGATGGCGCGGCAGGAACTGTTGCTGGCGTTCGATCGCTCGCGCATCTGCGACCACCACATCCGATCAACCGCGCGCAGTCGGTCGTGCTCGATGCGTGGACGCTGCGCGCGCTCGAAGTGGAACGCACCGCGCTCAGCGGATCGTCGGATGGCTCGCTGCTATCGGTGTTCACGGGAGCGCGCACGCCGATGGGGCGGCGGCTGCTGCGCGACTGGCTCTGCTTTCCGCTACGGGATCGCAGCGCCATCGAGGGTCGGCTCGCCGCGGTGTCGGTGCTCGTGCAGGACAGCGCACTCCGCGAGGCGCTCGCCGGCGTTCTCGGTCGCGTGCAGGATGTCGCACGCATTCATGGACGCGTGGCGATGCGCCGCGCGACCCCGCGAGATGTCGTGGCGCTTGGACGCAGCCTTGCCGCAGCGACGAGCACCTCGGAACTGCTCGAAGGCACTCCCGCACTTGCTGCGTGGCATCGCAGGCTGCAGTCGGTTGCCAGTCCGCTGACTGCGCTTGGCGCACACCTCGTGGCGGCGTGTGTGGAGGAACCCCCCGCGCATCTTCGCGAGGGTGGTCTCTTCCGCGACGGGGTCGACAGCGATCTCGATGCGGCTCGTTCGCTGCAGCGCGATGCGGGCGAATGGCTCGCGCGTTACCAAGCGCAACTGATCGCGGAGACAGGGATCGAAAGCCTCAAGACGGGGTACAACCGCGTCTTCGGCTACTACATTGAACTCACGCAGTCGCAGGCAGCGCGTGCACCCGCCACATTCACGCGCAAGCAGACGCTGCGAAACGCCGAGCGTTACATCACTCCCGAACTCAAAGGCTTCGAGGAGCGTGTGTTGACTGCCGACGCACGGGCGCTTGAACGCGAACGCCAACTCTTCGAGCAGTTGCTCGAGGAGGTCGCGTCGCATGCAGAGACGCTCGCCGCCTACGCGCAGTGCATTGGCGAACTCGATGTCATCAGCTGTTTCGCGCACACGGCCGTTCGGCAGCGGCTCGTTCGTCCGAAGGTTGCCGATGAACCGCTGCTCACCGTACGTGGCGGAAGGCACATGGTGCTCGATCAAACGCTCGGCGCGTCGTTCGTTCCGAACGACTGCATGCTCGGCACGGACAGCGAGCATGGCGGCAGCCGACCGCACCACACGCTCGCACTTGTGACGGGGCCAAACATGGCGGGCAAGTCGACCTTCATCCGACAGAACGCGATCATCGCGCTGCTTGCGCTCGCGGGCAGTTTCGTTCCCGCGGATGACGCGACGATCGGGCTCTGCGACCGAATCTTCGCCCGCATCGGCGCAGGCGACGAACTGCACAGCGGGCGTTCCACCTTCATGGTGGAGATGACCGAGACGGCGAACATCCTCCATCATGCGACGCGCGCGAGCCTCGTGATCCTCGATGAGATCGGGCGCGGCACAAGCACACTCGATGGACTCAGCCTCGCGTGGGCGATCACCGAATGCCTCGCAGACCGCGGAGTTCGCACGCTTTTTGCGACGCATTACCACGAACTCACCGCGCTTGCGGATGACATGCCGTCGATCGGCAATCTGCAGGTCGTCGTGCGGGAGTGGAAAGACGAGGTGATCTTTCTCCACCGCATCGAACCTGGGCGCGCAGACCGTTCCTACGGCATTCATGTCGCGAAGCTTGCGGGCGTTCCAATGGCGGTGGTGGAACGCGCCCGCCGCATTCTCGAGACACTTGCGGTGCACACGCATGTCACGGCACTGCCGAGCGCTGCGCGCGATGGTCAGCCTGGCCTCTTCGATTCGCCTGCATCACACTCGCCAAGCACCACGGGCGCTGCGGGGACGGCGAGCGCCGAATCCGCCGGACACCAAGCAGTGATCAACGAGATGCGCGCGCTCCAGATCGAATCGCTCTCACCCATGGATGCGTTCGACCTGCTGCGCCGATGGCGTCAGGATTTGGAACGC
>Ga0172367_10004392_pt1 | contig 17595 bp, 16 predicted proteins | sample Lak10m_FD_114542 | JGI IMG/M metagenome (GOLD analysis project Ga0172367, IMG submission 114542) | Freshwater microbial communities from Kabuno Bay, South-Kivu, Congo - kab_022012_10m | ecosystem: Environmental > Aquatic > Freshwater > Lake | place: Democratic Republic of the Congo: South-Kivu...
GCCGCAGGCGACGCCGCAAAGGCCGCCGACTGCCGCGCGATGGCCGAGCGGAAACGCCGCCTGCTGCACCGCCTCTCGCAGCTTCCGCCCGGTGACAAGTTCCCGCTTCAAGTCACGCTCTGGCACATGGGGGACGCTTGGTGGCTCGGTGTGCAGGGCGAGTTCTACAGCGTGCTTCAGACCGAACTGCGCCGACGTTTCCCCGGCAAGGCCATCATCGTCGCGACCATCGCGGCGGACTGGGGCGCGTCGTATCTGCCGCCGCGCGAGCTTTACGGGACGGGGATTTACCAGGAGACCATCGCCGTCGTCGCGCCGGGGAGTTTGGAGCAGGTCATTGAGACGGTGGCGAAACGGATGGAGGCGGCGGGATGAGCGGCGAGGCGCGTCATGGAGTGCGCCGGCAGAGCGCAGCGGCGACGGCGCTGTGGCTTGCCGCGAAGCGGAACTCGCGTGGACGAGAAAGCTCTGTCCCGTTTGAGCAGCAGCGCTCGAATTTCAGGACGGCGGACAGGAGTGTCCGCCCCACGGCTGCTCCGCAGGTCGCCAAAGCGGCGTCGCGCTTCGCTTGCCGCCGCAGTCCAAGACGGGCGGCGTGGCCGTTTGCTCGAATGCAAAACGGCTTCTTCGTAAGCACGAAAGTTTGAGCCTCCTCACGTCGGCTGCTACCCAAGTTTGAAACCATGAAAATCAAAAAGATCGAAACGCTGGTCTGCCACGCGCGGATGCGAAACTGGGTGTTTGTGAAGGTCGTCACCGACCAGCCGGGCCTCATCGGCTGGGGCGAGGCGACACTGGAATGGCACACGCGCAGTGTCGTCGGGGCCGTCGAGGACATCGCGGAGTTGCTCGTGGGCGAGGACCCGACGCGGCCGGAGCACTTGTGGCAGATGATGTATCGGCAGCACTTCTGGCACGGGCACGGCATCGTGCGCGCGACGGCCATCGCGGGCATTGACCTCGCGTTGTGGGACATCGTCGGGAAGGTCGCAGGGCTGCCGCTGGCGAAGGTTTTCGGCGGACCGGTGCGCGATTATGTGCGGACCTACTGCCATCTCGGCGGCGGGCGCATGGAGGATTTTTACGAGACGCCGGTAGACAACGCCAAACGCTTCGCCGACCTCGCCCGTGCGGCGGTGGCGGATGGCTTCACGGCGTTCAAGAGCATGGCCGTGCCGAGCACGATGCCCATCGAAGGCCAGAAGCCGGTGAAGGCCGCTGAAGCGGCCGTGGCCGCGATGCGCGACGCCGTGGGCCCGGACATTGACATCATGGTGGACTGCCACGCGCGCCCGTCGCCGGCGATGGGCCTGAAGTTCGGCAAGGCGCTGGACCCGTATGGCCTCTACTTCTTCGAGGAGCCGTGCTGGCCCGAGTGCGTGGATGGCCTCGCGAAGATTAACGCCGCGCTCACCACGCCCGTCGCCAGCGGCGAGCGCGTGACGAACCTGGAGGCGTTCAAAGAACTCTTCGACAAGCGCGCGGTGGAAATCTGCCAGCTCGACCTGACGCATTGCGGCGGCTTCACGGCGGCGCGGCGCGTGGCGGCGTTGGCGGAGGCGCACCGCATCGCGCTCGCGCCGCACAACCCGCAGGGGCCGGTGAGCACGGCGGCGTCGCTGGAGTTCGGCTTCTCGCAGCCCAGCTACATCATCTGCGAGACCGTCCACAACGACGTGCCGTGGCGCGCGGAGGTGGTGCAGGAAGGCTTCACGGTGGAGAAGCAGGGCCGCATCGTGCGCCCGAACACCAAGCCCGGCCTGGGCATCACCATCAACGAGAAGGCCGTGAAGAAACACCCGTTCCAGCAGGAAATTCTTCAACGCGAGTTCAGCCGCGATGGCGCGGTGGCAGACTGGTGAGCCAGCGAATCGAGGCGTTCATCGCGCCGTCCACTCAGGCCACACCATGAACGCCACTGCCGCCCGCACCCGCCGCCAGTTTCTTGCCGCCACCGCCGCGACGCTGAGCACGCCAGTCCTCCTCCGCGCGGCGGACGCGCCGAAGCTCAAGGCGGCGATCATCGGTCACACGGGGCGTGGGGATTACGGCCACGGTCTGGACGTCATCTTCAACGGCCGCCCGAACGTCGAGCTGGTCGCCGTGGCGGACGCGCACCCGGAGGGCCTGGCCAAAATGGCCGCGAAGCTCAAAGTCCCACGCCAATACGCCGACTACCGCGCGATGCTGGAGAAGGAGCGCCCGCAGCTTGTCGCAATCGGCCCGCGCCATGCCGACCAGCATCTCGCGATGGGCCTCGCGGCGGTCGCGGTGGGCGCGCACATCTACATGGAGAAGCCCATCACGCCCACGCTCGCCGAGGCGGACGGGCTGCTCGCGGCGGCGGACCAGCGCGGGGTGAAGTTCGCCGTGGCGCACCAGATGCGGATGGCCCCGAACGTCGGGCATCTGCGCAAGCGCATGGCCGACGGCCTCATCGGTGAACTGCTGGAGATGCGTTCGTGGGGCAAGCAGGATGGCCGGGCGGGCGGCGAAGACATGATCGTGCTGGGCTCGCACCTGTTCGACCTCATGCGGCTCTTTGCCGGCGATGCGCAATGGTGCAGCGCCCGTGTGACGCAGGCCGGCCGCGACATCACGCCCGCCGATGCCCGCGTGATGAAGGACAACGTCGGCCCGGTCGCAGGCGACGAGGTCACGGCGCAGTTCGGCTTCGCGAAGGGCGTGACTGCCACGTTCACCAGCCGGGCCAAACTGCGCGAGCATACCGGGAACTGGGGCATCGAATTCATCGGCACCAAGGGCGCGGCGCGCATCCTCGCGAACATCCCGCCGCAGGTGTTTGCGCTGAAGACCTCCGGCTGGAAGCCCGACGGCAAGGCCGAAGAATGGCGGAGGCTTCCCGACGATCCGACGTTGAATCAGCCGGCGCAGGGCTTCACCGAGGCCAACGCAAGGCTCGTGGACGACTGGCTCGACGCCATCGCCAAGAACCGCGCGCCCGAGTGCAGCGGCCACAACGCGATGAAGGCCATCGAGATGATCATGGCCGTTTACCAGTCGGCGTTGGGTGCGAAGCGGGTTTCCCTCCCGCTGGCCGACCGCCGGCATCCGCTGGCGGCGTGATCAGGAGCGGGCGTTTCGCCCTCACGGCAGCTTCGGCCGCACGCGGGTCTGGCCGTCCTTGGCGACGGGATACGCGGCTTGATGGCGGTCGAGCGCGGCGATCAGTCCCTGCATCAGCCGGCGCAGTTCAGCGGGCTGGGCGGCGGCGAGATTCTTCTGCTCGAACGGATCGGCTTTCAGATTGAAGAGCTGATAATGGGACTGCTCCGAAACCTCCGTGGGGAAGTAGTGGTAGATCACCTTCCAGTCGCCGTCGCGGAACGTGGTGAAGTAGTCCGTGCGGTGCGGCGCGTGCGGATAGTGCATGAGGAACTGCTCCGGCCGGCCCGGGTCGCGCTTGCCGGCGAGCAAGGTGTCGATCCGAGCGCCATCCACGGCGTGACCGGCGGGCGAGGACAGGCCAGCCAGCGCCAGCATTGTAGGAAACAAATCCATCACCGCAGCCGGCTGGCTTTGCACGGCCCCGGCGGGGATGGGCAGGCGCTGTTGATGCGGGCTGGAGCCGCCGGCCTTCGCCCAAGCGGCGATGAACGGCACGCGCACGCCGCCCTCGTAGTGCGAGCCTTTCTTGCCACGCAGCGGGGCGGCGCAGGCGACTTCGTGCTGGTGGCCGAGCGGCGCGTCGGAGCCGTTATCGCCGAGGAAGACCACCAGCGTGTTCTCCGCGACGCCGAGCTTTTCCAGGTTGTCCAACACATCGCCAAGTGACTTGTCCATGCCCTCGACGAGCGTGGCGAAGGCCTGTGCGTTGGCGGGCTTGCCGGAGTTCGCGTAGTGCGCGGCGAAGCGCGCGTCGGAGTTGAACGGCGCATGGACGGCGTATTGCGGGAAGTAGAGGAAAAACGGCTTGCCGGCCTTCACCGCGTCGCCGACGTGCGCGTTCGCCTCGCGGGTCAGCGCCTCAGTGAGGAAGATGTCCTGGCCGTGGTATTTCTCCAGGCCGAGAACGCCGGCCTTGGCGTTCTTGGTCTTCAGGCCGAAATCCTGCGTGCCGAGGTAGCTCGCGGGGGCGCCGATGGAAGCCCCGCCCACGTTGACATCAAAGCCGAGGTTGCGCGGGTCCGCACCCTCGGAATCGCGCGGGCCGAAGTGCCCCTTGCCGACATGGATGGTGCGGTAGCCGCCGGCCTGCAACTGCCGCGCGAGCGTGACGTCGCCCCGCTTCAGGCCGCGCCAGTTCCAGTCCGGTGCGCCCTGTGGCCCGGCGTTGTCGCGGTCGGGGTTGATCCAGTTGGTCGTGCGGTGCCGGGCGGCGTTCTGACCGGTCATGATCGAGATGCGCGTGGGCGAACACACGCTCATGGCGTAGAACTGGTTGAAGCGGATGCCGCGCGCGGCGAGCCGCTCCATGTTCGGCGTGCGGTAGTAATCGTTGAGCGGATAGCGCTTTGGCCGCCCCGCCTCATCGGTGAGAAACGGCACGGAGGTGTCCATGATGCCCATGTCGTCCACGAGCATGATGACGAGATTGGGCGGCGCAGGTGCGGCGGAAGCGGTGGGCGCGGCGAGGCCGAGGGCGAGCAACGCCAAGAGACAGGGAAACAATTTCATGGGGACAAAGGGATCCGGTTCACTTCCACACGCCCGGCGCGTCGGTCCACTGGGTCAGCACCTGGCGCTGTGTCACGGGCCACCACGCTTGCAGGCGTGCGGCAAGGCGGGCGACGATTTCGGGATTCTGCGCGGCAAGGTTCTTGTCCTCGTGCGGGTCGGCGAGCAGGTCGAACAACTGCGGACGTTTTTCCGTGCGTGGATGGCTACTGGCGTAGCGGCCGAGCTTGCCGTCATAGGTGAGCAACAGCTTCCACCGGCCGTCCACGACCCAGCGGTAAAGCAGCGTGTCCTCGGGTTTGTCCAAGTTCGCCACGTCGTGATCAAAAGTCTCGCCGAACACTTCCTTGCGCGGCGTGGGCTGGCCGGATTTGAGGATGGGCAGCAAGTCATAGCCGGGCAGGTTCTTCGGAATCGAAGCTCCCGCCGCCGCCAGCGTGGTGGGCACGATGTCCACGCTCGAACAAAGCTGCTCGCCGCGCTTGCCCGGCTGGATGACGCCCGGCCAACTGAACAGGATCGGCTGCCGCACGCCGCCTTCATTGGCGGACTGCTTCGAGCGCGGCGCGTAACCCGTGCCGTTCTCTTGTTGGATCCAGCCGTTGTCGGCCACATACACGACCAGCGTGTTGCGCGTCAGGCCCTTCGCTTCGAGGCGGTCGAGCAGTTGGCCGCACGTCTCGTCGAACCACTCGACCATCGCGTAGTAGCGCGCCACGTGGTCGGAGGCGATGCCCTTGGCCTTGTATTTCTGGAACAGGCGCTCCGGCGGCGTGTGCGGCGTGTGCGGCATGAACGGCGCATACCAGAGGAAGAACGGCTTTTTCTCCGCCACCGCGTGGTCCATGAATTGAAACACCGGCTCCATGCCCTCGCGCCCGATCTTGAGGCCGTCGTCGCCGTGGCGGCCGCCGGGCTGCGGGAACCCGCGCGTCATGCCATGCGTGAAGCCGCCGCGCTGGTGGCTGCCTTCCCACCATTTGCCGGACTGGTGGCTCAGGTAACCCTGTTGGCCGAGCAGCTTCGCGATGGATGGCTGCTGGTAGAAGTTCGCGATGAGCCGTTCACGGAGCGCGGCGTATTCGGCTGGCTCGCCGGCAGCCTTGCCCTTGGCCTTGCCTTTGGCCTTGCCTTTGGCTTCGCCCTTTGCTTTTGCGGCGTCGGGGGCGGCCATCGCGGGCAGCACGGCGGGGTCGTTGCCCGTGACCTTGTGCTGATGCGCGTAAAGCCCATTGGCGAAGGTCGCCAGCGCCGGCCGACACAACGCCGTAGGCACGTAGCCGCGCGTGAACAGCGCGCTGCGGGCGGCGAGCTTGTCGAGATTCGGCGTTTCGATCTGGCGATGCCCCATGAAGCCGTAGTCCGTCCAGGCGTGGTCATCCGAGATGATGAAAACAACGTTGGGCGGCGGGGCGGCCAAGGCCGGCCGGTTGGTCAATAGCCCCACCAGCAGCAAAAACACGCCCAGCGGAAGCAAAGAAGTAAGGCGGAATTTCATGCGGCGGACTTTAGCCGGGCTTGAGCCGGACGCGCCATGAAGAATGTGGCGGATTGCAAGCAACTCATGCAGCCGGGATCAGTCCAGGCAAGTCCCTCGCCCCGTGCAGCAGTCTGATCAACACGACGCCCTCAGCTGTGGGCAGGTAGAACAAGACGTATTTGTGGAAGGGCTGGATGACCCACTTGCGGACTTCCGGCGCATGACGGAAACCCGCCTTGCTTCCCAAGAGTGGATTTCGCTCCAGCAGGGCCAGCGCCCGTTCCACCGCATCGCAGAAGCGCTCCGCCGCATCCGGGTTTACCTCGCAGAGGCCAGTGACAATCTCCGCGTAGTCCGCGAGGAACAACGAGCCCTTATGCAGCCTGCCGGGCACGGGCCTGCCTCACTATGTTGCGGACGGAATGCAAGTCCTCGCGTGTAAGCGGCGTGACCGGCCCCTCCAAACCCTCCATCACCTTTTGCTCGAACCATGCCTCCTCCTGCATCTGCCTCCGCGCCGCCGCTTCAACGAACTCGCTGGCTGAGGCGAACGCCCCACAGCGCACGCTCTCGGCGATGTAGCTCTCTAACTCGGCTGGCAGCGTGATGTTCACGGGGGAAACCTAGCGTCAGGCGGGTGAAGGAACAAGCCTGGTTTCAGGTGTCGCTTACACTGGAGAAAAGAATCCTGACGTTCTGAAACATTCCGCCTCGCACAATCGCAGGCCACTGGTAGAACCAAGACATGGAATGGAACGACGAGATGCGGCGGGTGAAACTCTTGTTTGACCAGACCTCGCGGAATTTTCATGTCCAAGGTGGAGCGGGAACTGGCAAGAGCACTTTGCTGCGAGAACTGGTCAAAGGGGCAACGAAGAGAGTCGAGGTAGTAGCTCCAACCGGGATTGCCGCGCTTGAGGCCGGAGGGCACACCATCCATAAGTTCTTTGGGCTTCGTCGTGGATTGCAGCGTAGGGGAGCGCTGCGCTTTCGAGAACGGGATCCGGAACGCCGAGCGCAGAAGTTTCAAAAGTTCCGGGATCTGCAAGTCTTGTTCATTGACGAAATCTCAATGGTCCGAGCAGACGTGCTCGACGCCATTGACGGCATTCTGCGTGAACATGGCCCAAAACCTGGCGAGCCATTCGGCGGCGTTCAGATAGGCTTGTTTGGTGACGTGTTGCAACTCGCACCGATCGCGGATCGCTTCGTCGCGCCGGCATTCAACGGGCAGTGGGCTGATGGCTGGACCTCGCCGTGGTTTTTCAACTCACGGGCCTACCCCGCAGGCAATTTCGTCAGGGTCCTTCTCTGCAAGAACTATCGCCAGGCGGACATAGACCATGCGGGAGCAGCCTTCATCCGATGCCTCCAACGCATGAGGGAAGACCGCATGCATGAGGAGGACTACGCACTTCTGAACTCTCGGGTCGTCACAACCCCACCCGCTGGGGCAACAGTGCTCGTGTCCACAAATGCCCGAGCATGTTCAATCAATGAAACCCACTTGAATGGGCTGCGCGGTGAGTTCACGACCTATCTTGCGGAAAGGTTAGACTGGCCGGAGGATTGGGGACCGGAGGAGGAGCCTGTTCCCGAGCGGATCGCGCTCAAGCCCGGAGCTCGCGTCATGGTTTGCGCCAACATCGGTGGAACTAACCTAAGAAATGGCACCATGGCCGTTGTGGAAGCCTGTCGGGCTACTGAGGTGGACATTTTATGCGACGGCGTGCGTTATACGTTGTCGGATCACGTCTGGGAAAGCCCTGTTTGGAGGTGGAATGGTCACCAGATGGTGGAAACCGGCGTTGCAAAATATGAGCAAATCCCGCTGAAGCTGGGCTGGGCCATTACCATCAACAAAGCCCAAGGCCAAACCATCAGCGGACCGGTGTGGGTGGACTTGAGTCGGATTTGGGCCGGCGGGCAGTGCTACGTGGCGTTGTCACGCACTCGGAGGCTTGAACACCTCATGCTAGCACAGCCAGTCACCCCTGAAGTTGTGCGAGTGGAACCCAAAGCCATACAGTTCCTCGGCTTGGGAAACACAGCTCTCACTCTAGAGGAATACCGCCGTGTTCATGAGGTTTTTGCCGCAGCATCTCTGTCTGCCTCGGACAAACTCGACGAAACCAACGAAGCCCTGTTTGAAACTGAGGACGCACGTGAGGATGCAAGGGAGCTGCTTGAGGCTGCGAAAGGCTTGCTGGAGGAGTGCAAGCTTTACGGCGACATCGTTCACAACGCCTTGAAGGAAGAGGAGGAGCTTAGGAAGAAGTGCCTGGCGGAATGCCTGCGACTGCTTCAGGAAACAAGGGCATCTGAAGCGGCGGCGAAAAAGTCCCAGGAAATGGCGGCCGTCTTCGCCAAAGAGGCCCACGAGAAGCTTGAGAAGTTAAAGGCACTGACCCCATTGCAAAGACTGCTGGGGAACTACTGAATCCGCACAGTTGGACCGCCACCAGTTGAGTGGCTGTCCATGTTTTTCGCATCCATCACAGCTTTAGCTCCCCTTGTTGCACCCGCACACACGCGCTGGCGTGGCCCGGCTCGATTTCCTTCAGCACCACTTCTCCCGTCCGACACTCGGGCTGGGCGAACTCGCAGCGCTCCGCAAAGGCGCAGGCGGGGAGCGGCTTGGACACGTCGGGCGGCAGGCCCGGGATGGTGTAAAGCTCCGCGCCCTTGCCTTGCAGCGCCGGGATGCTGCGCTGGAGCGCGCGGTTGTAGGGGTGCAGCGGGCGCGCGAAGATGTCCTCCACCCGGCCCGACTCCACCACGCGGCCCGCATACATCACCTGCACGCGCCGGCAAAAGCCTGCCACGACGCCGAGGTCATGCGAAATCCAGATGACCGCCATGCCCCGCTCGCGCTGGAGCCGTGCGATGAGGTCGAGTATTTGCGCCTGCACGGTCACGTCCAACGCGGTGGTCGGCTCGTCGGCGATGAGCAAGTCCGGCTGGGTGATGAGCGCCATCGCGATCATCACGCGCTGCCGCATCCCGCCGCTGAACTCGTGCGGGTGGCTCCGTATGCGCCGCGCGGCATCCGGCACGCCCACTTCCTCCAGCGCGCGAATGGCGCGCTTCACCGCCTCGGCGCGCGGCATGTTCTCGTGGATGAGCAGCGGTTCGATGAGCTGTTCCTCGATGCGCAGATAGGGGTTCAGCGAGGTCATCGGGTCCTGGAAAATCATCGCGATGCGCTTGCCGCGAATCTGGTTCAGCTCCGCCTCACCCATCGCGAGCAAATCCGCGCCGTCGAACCGCGCGATGCCTGATTCGATGCGCCCCGGCGGCTTGGGAATGAGGCCCATCAGCGAGTAGCACGTCACGGACTTGCCCGAGCCGCTCTCACCGACGATGCCGAGCGTCTCGCCCTTCTCAACGCTGAAGGACACGCCATCCACCGCCCGCACGATGCCATTGCGCGTGTGGAAGTGGGTGCGGAGGTTTATGACTTCGAGCAGGGGCTGGGCCATTGGGGTGAGGGTGAATCAGGTTGCCGGCGGGCTGCAACCGCAGATGGGACAGTCGAGTCGGCGGGGAGCCTGGAGCCGGCGGAATTCCATGCTGCCCAAGTCCATCACAAGGCGCGTGCCGGCGAGCGGTTGGCCGAGACCGGTAAGCAACTTGACCACCTCCACGGCGCCGAGGCAGCCAGCGGTGCCGCTGACTGCGCCCAGCACCGGGAACTGGCGTTTCCAATCGGGCGGAGCCTCGGGAACAAGACATTGCAGACAGCCGGTTCGACCCGGAATGAAGGTGGTGACATGCGCTTCGAACGCATACACGGCGCACTCGACCATGGGCCGGCGGGCGGCGACGGCGGCGCGGTTGAGCGCGAGCCGTTCTCCGAACATTGGGGCGGCATCCACCACGACATCGGCCTGGGCCACAAGCGACGCTGCGTTGGTCTCCGAAACATTGTCCGGAACGGCGATGATCTCCAGGCGCGGGTTCAAGTCATGCAGCCTGCCCACGATGGTGTCCATCCTCGGCTGGCCAACGCGGGCGTGGGTTTGAAGGATTTGGCGGTTCAGGTCGCTGGGGCGGAGCCGGCCACCGTGGGCGAGGATCAACCGCCCAATGCCTGCGGCCGCCAGCTGGTAAGCCACGTTGCCGCCGAGGCCACCGACGCGCGAGATGAGGACGCTGGCAGCCTTGAGCTTTACCTGCGCGGCTTCACCGAAGCCGGGTAGCCACATCTGCCACTCGTAGATGGCGCGTTCCTCGGCGGTCAGCTCCGGTGGAGCAGTTGAGCGGTTGCGGTTCAAATGGTGCTATGTGAAGCCGCCGGGAAGATTGTGCGGCCGTTACGCATGCGGCAAGCCGGCATTGCTTAAACGGTCTGCTGCGAAGTGCGATCGGGCTGTGGGCAGGTGCGTTAAGGGTGGGTAGGCTTCGATGGCATGCTTCCGGGATAATTGATGGCGGTTGGTTTTCCCTCCGCCCGGCGACCGCATGGCAATCCCCCTTCGAGGGCGAACTGCTCAGCCGGTTGAAGATTGAATTGGCCCGGCCAGCTGCCTAGGCTGCCTGTCATGAAATCACTATTCGGCCTCGTGATTGCCGGGTTTTTGCTCACCTCGGCATCCGCCCAGACTTACAACGTCGCCGTCATTCCCAAGGGCACGAGCCACGAGTTTTGGAAATCCATCCACGCCGGCGCAAACAAAGCCGCGCAGGAACTCGCCGCGCAGGGGGTGAAGGTGAACGTGAACTGGAAGGGCCCGCTGCGCGAGGACGACCGCGACCAGCAGATCGGGGTGGTGGAGAACTTCACCATCCGCCGCGCGCACGGCATCGTGCTCGCGCCGCTGGATTCGAAGGCGCTCGTCGCGCCCGTCGAGAAGGCGCTCGCGAGCAAGATCCCCGTCGTCATCATCGACTCCGGCCTTCAGAGTGAGAAGACCACGAGCTACGTGGCCACGGACAATTTCAAGGGCGGCCAGCTCGCGGGCGAGCACCTCGGCCAGCTCCTCGGCGGCAAGGGCAAGGTCATCATGCTCCGTTACCAGGTCGGCTCCGCGAGCACCGAGGAGCGCGAGGCCGGCTTCCTCGACGTGATGAAAAAGAAGTTCCCCGGCATCGAGCTGATTTCCACCGACCAATACACCGGCGCGACGCGTGACAGCGCCCAGCAGGTGGCGCAGAACGTCATCAACCGCTTCGGCAAGGATGTGAACGGCTGCTTCGCCCCGTGCGAACCGGTCACCATCGGCCTGTTGCTCGCGCTGAAGGAAAAAGGCCTCGCCGCCGGCAAGGTGAAACTAGTCGGGTTCGACACCGGCGCGGGCAGCGTGGACGCGCTCAAAAAGGGTGACGTGCAGGCACTCGTGGTGCAGAACCCCGTCCGCATGGGCTACCTCGGCGTGATGACCGTGGTGAACCACCTCAGGGGCAAGCCGGTCGACAAGCGCATTGATACCGGCGTCTCGGTCGTCACAGCCGCCAACATGGGCACGCCGGAAATGCAGGAGCTGCTCAATCCACCACTGGACAAGTATCTGAAGTAAACGCCGTTTGGGCGCAGGTGTTGGATTTGGGGCCTTGATGGCCTTGGCGGCTTGTTTTGCCCAACGGTAGAGCGTCTCGATTTAGGTTTTGACAGGAAGTCCCGCGCGGTTAACAATTGTAAGGTCATCAGTTCACTTATGATTACATCTGACACCACGGCAAAGCTGACCCACAACGAGGTCATCAAAACCGCCATCCCCACCCTTGCCGGCAACATCGCCGCGACCGTCGCCTCCGGCACCGACCAGTTTTCCCCTGATGACCAGCAGTTCATCAAGTTCCACGGCATCTACCAGCAGGACGACCGCGACGCGCGCAAGGCCGGCAAGAAGTTCATCATGATGGTGCGCGGGCGCATCCCCGGCGGCGTGATGACTCCCGCGCAGTGGCTGACCTTCGACGACCTCGCGACGAACTACGCCAACAACACCCTCCGCATCACCACGCGGCAGAGCATCCAGTTCCACGGCATCGTCATGGCCGGTCTCGGTCCGCTGATTAAGAAAATCAACGACTGCCTCCTCTCCACGCTCGCGGCGTGCGGCGACGTGAACCGCAACGTCATGGCCTCGCCCGTGCCCGCCGCAAACTCCGCCCGCGCCGCCATGCTCGGCGACGTGCACAAGGTCGTCGCCGCCCTCGCCCCCAAGACGAAGGCCTATCACGCCATCTGGATTGACGGCGTGCAGCTCAACCTCGACGACCCGGCGAACAAGGACTTCGTGGACCCGCTCTACGGCAAGACCTACCTGCCGCGCAAATTCAAGACCGCCTTTGTCCTGCCGCCGGTGAACGACATGGACATCTTCACGCAGGACCTCGGCTTCATCGGCGTCGTCGAGGGCGGGCAACTCGTCGGCTATAACCTCGCGGTCGGCGGCGGCATGGGCCGCAGCCACGGCAACGACGCCACTTACCCGCGCCTCGCCGACGTGCTCGGCTTCTTCCGGGCGGAACACATTGTTGAAGTCGCGAAGGCCGTGCTCACCGTCCACCGCGACTTCGGCGACCGCACCGACCGCAAGCACGCGCGCCTCAAATACGTCGTGCAGGAACGCGGCGTGGACTTCGTGCGCGGTGAAATTGAAAAGCGCGCCGGCCTCAAGCTGGAGCCGGCCCGCAAGTTCGCCTTCACCACCACCTGCGACGACTACGGCTGGCACCGCGCCGTGGACGGCACAAACTTCCTCACGCTCTTCGTCGAGTGCGGCCGCGTGAAAGACGCGGACGGCCACCGCATGAAGACCGCGTTGCGCCGCGTTGCGGAGAAGTTCAGCGGCATCGAGTTCCGCCTCACCGGCAACCAAAACGTCATCCTTGCCAACGTCGCCGACGCCGACAAAGCCGCCGTCACCGCGCTGCTGGCCGAGCACGGCATCCGCACGGAAAAGCAGGCCAACCTGCTGCACGCCGCCTCGATGGCCTGCCCCGCGCTGCCCACCTGCGGCCTCGCGCTCGCCGAGAGCGAACGCGCGTTGCCCGGCCTCGTGGACCGCATCGAAAAGCTCTGCGGCGACCTCGGCCTTGGCGCGGAGGAGATTGTCATCCGCTCGACCGGCTGCCCGAACGGCTGCGCGCGCCCCTACATGGCGGAGATTGGTTTCGTGGGCAAAGCCCCCGGCCGCTACCAGCTCTGGCTCGGCGGCAACGCCAGCGGCACGCGCCTGAACAAGCTGTTCAAAGACGTCATCAAGGAAGCCGAACTGGAGAACGAACTGCGCCCCCTCCTCGCGCGCTTCGCGACGGAGCGGACGGCAGGCGAGCGGTTTGGAGATTGGTGCGCGCGGGTGTTGTTGAAGGAGATACCCGCCTCAAACTGAGCGCGCGTCCCTTTAATTTCCAATTCGCGCATGGCCGCCGAAGAAAAGCCCTACCGCAGCCTCGTCAAAGCCATCTCCTGGCGCGTGACTGGGACGTGCGACACCATCCTGATTTCCTGGCTCATCACCGGGCAGTTCAAAGCCGCCCTGGGCATCGGCTTCGTCGAGCTGTTCACCAAAATCGGCCTCTACTACGTCCACGAACGCATCTGGAACAAACTCGATTTCGGCCGGGTGAAGGACAAGGACGACTTCAACATTTAGCCTGTCAACATTGACTCAAATGACTCCCGAACAAATCGCCCAAGCCAACGCCGACCTGCGCGGCAAGTCCGCCCTCGATGTCGTGAAGTGGGCCATCGCCCAAGCCGGCGGACGCGCCATCGTCTCGACGAACTACCGCCCTTACGAAGCCGTCATCCTCCACCTCGTCACGCAAGTGCAGCCGGACATCCCCGTGCTCTGGGTGGACCACGGCTACAACCGCCCCGCCACTTACAAGCACGCCGAGGAAGTCAAAAAACTCCTCAAGCTGAACATCAAAGCCTACCTCCCGAAGATGACGGCCGCACATTACGACGCGGCCTTCGGCGGCATGCCCGAGCCCACGCCGGAGAACGAGGAGCGCATCAAAGCCTTCAGCACCGTGATGAAGCTGGAGCCCTTCCAGCGTGGCATGAAGGAACTCGCGCCCACCGTCTGGCTCACCGCGCTGCGGAAAGTCCAAAACCCCAACCGCGCCGGCCTGGATATCGTTTCGCCCGACGGCAATTTCAACTCGCTAAAGGTCAGCCCCGTCTTCCACTGGAGCGACGCCGAGATGGAAGCCTACCTCAAGCAACACAACCTCCCGAACGAGTGGGATTACTTCGACCCCGCGAAGGCGGATGAGAAACGCGAGTGCGGGTTGCACGCGGCGTGGGGCGGAAAAGCCGTCGCGCAAAAATGATTTCAGCCGAGGATCGAACACGGATGAAACACCGATGAGGACCGTTTCCATGTTCATTCCGTGTTTCATCCGTGGCAAATAACATGAGTTCCTATCACCTAGATCACCTTCAATATCTCGAAACGGAAGCCATCCACGTCCTGCGGGAAGTTGCCGCGGGCTTCGAGCGCCCGGCGATACTCTTTTCAGGTGGCAAGGACTCCATCTGCATCCTGCGCCTTGCCGAGAAAGCCTTCCGCCCGTCGGATATTCCGATGCCCTTCCTCAACGTCGAGACCGGGCACGAGTTTCCCGAACTGATTGACTTCCGCGACCGCCGCGCCAAGCAACTGGGCGCGAAGCTCATCGTCCGCACGGTGGACGAAGCCTTCGCCAAGGGCCTCGCCACGCCCACGCCCGGCCAGATCAGCCGCAATCAGCTTCAGATTCCGGTGCTGCTCGGCGCGATTGAGGAATTCCGCTTCGATTGCTGCATCGGCGGTGCGCGGCGCGACGAGGAAAAGGCCCGCGCGAAGGAACGCTTCTTCAGCTTCCGCGACGCCTTCGGCCAGTGGGACCCCAAAAACCAGCGCCCCGAAATCTGGAACCTCTACAACGCCCGGCTCAATCCCGGCGAAAACATGCGCGTCTTCCCGCTCTCCAACTGGACCGAGATGGATGTGTGGGAATACATCCGGCAGGAGAAAATCGAAGTGCCGAGCATCTACTTCACGCACGAGCGCGAATGCTTCCGCCGGGCCGGCCAATGGCTCCCTGTCCCGCCCCCGCACACCGACGCCACGCGGCCCGACCCCTACGCGGGCGCGCGCCCGACCGCGAAGGAGCCCGTCCAGCGCATGACCTGCCGCGTCCGCACCATCGCGGACATGATCAGCACCGGCATGATCGAAAGCCGCGCTGACACCGTGGACGACATCATCACCGAAGTCGCCGCCGCCCGCGTGACCGAACGCGGCTCCCGCGCCGACGACAAAGCCAGCGAAGCCGCGATGGAAGACCGGAAGAAAGCCGGTTATTTCTAACCGGCGGAGATGGGAAATCGGAGATCGAAGATTGGGAACGAATATGTCCGCACCGGAATCATTTGAAGACTTGGACGCATGGAAGATGGCGCGAGAACTGACGAACGAAGTTTATGGCCTCTGTCGTCGCGAGCCGCTGTCACGCGACTTTGGCCTGACTGACCAACTGCGTCGGGCCGCCGTCTCCGTCATGAACAACATCGCGGAAGGCTGGGAGAGCATAAACATTGGCGAAAAGCGACAAGCCTACGGCTACGCCCGCCGTTCCTGCGGCGAAGTCCGCTCCATGAGCTACGTGCTCCTCGACAACCACTTCATTTCCCAAGAGGAACAGTCCGCACTTCTGAACCGTTGCATCCGAACCGGCAAGCTCATCAGCGGCTTGATCCGCTCCCTCGACAAGCGCGACTAAGCCCCAACTCCGATCTCCGAACTCCCATTTCCGAATATGCCCTCCCGATCTCCCAACTCCGATCTCCGATCTCCGAGTTCGCATCCCATCGAACTCCTCCGCTTCAACACCTGCGGCTCCGTGGACGACGGCAAGTCCACGCTCATCGGCCGGCTGCTCTACGATTCCAAGTCCATCATGGAAGACCAGATGGAGGCGCTCGAACGCAGCGCCGACATCACCGGCGGCGGGCAGGTGAACCTCGCGAACCTCACCGACGGCCTCCGCGCCGAACGCGAGCAGGGCATCACGATTGACGTCGCCTACCGCTACTTCGCCACGCCGCGCCGCAAGTTCATCGTCGCGGACACGCCGGGCCACGTCCAATACACGCGCAACATGGTCACCGGCGCGAGCACGGCGAACCTCTCCATCGTGCTCGTGGACGCGCGGCAGGGTGTCATCGAGCAGACGCGCCGTCACACCTACCTCGCGGCGCTGCTGGGCATTCCGCACCTCGTCATCGCAGTGAACAAGATGGACCTCGTGGAGTGGAGCGAGGCGCGGTTCACCGAGATTCGCGACGAGATCGAATCCTTCCTGCCCAAGCTCGCCGCGTTCAAGGACGTGAAGTTCATTCCGATGAGCGCGCTCAATGGCGACAACGTGGTGGACGCCTCGAAACACACGCCGTGGTATTGTGGACCGACCTTGCTCGGACACCTGGAGACCGTCCACATCGCGAGCGATTGGAACCTCAGCGGCCTGCGCTTTCCGGTGCAATGGGTGAACCGCCCGAACAACCCGACCGACCAGTCACTGCACGATTTCCGCGGTCTCAGCGGCCAAATCGCCGGGGGCATCGTGAAGGTGGGCCAGCGCGTCATGGTGCTGCCCAGCGGCGTGAAGAGCACCGTGAAACAGATTTGGACTTACGACGGCCCGCTTCAGGAAGCCTTCTGCCCGCAGTCCGTCACGCTGGTTTTGGAGCACGACGTGGACGTGAGCCGGGGCGACATGCTCGTGGGTCTGGACCACCTGCCTGGCATGGCCAACGAGTTGAGCGGCCGCGTCTGCTGGATGAACCCCCGCCCGCTCGCGCGCGGGAAAAAATATTTCCTCAAGCATTCCACCCAGACCGTGCAGGCCATGGTCACAGCCGTGGACAGCAAGATCAACATCCGCACGTTTGACCCCGAGCCGGAGCCCGCCGAGTTGGCGATGAACGACATTGGCGAGATCCGTATCCGCACCGCCAAGCCGCTGGTTTTCGACGCCTACACGGGCAACCGCCTGACGGGTTCGTTCATCCTCATCGAGCAGGGCACGAACGCGACCGTCGCCGCCGGGATGCTTTACCCGCCCACGGAGCTGGTGAAGCCGGAGTATAACGACTTCGCGATCTAGGGCGGACGCCGTCCCGCTGCACGTCTTGGGAAGCGCTTGATGGCATGATGCGGGTTGGCTCAATTGCCGCCGAAGCCCTAACCGGCCAGGCGCGTCGGAGAATGGTCGCCTTGCCGCTATGAACCGACGCCAATTCCTCCATGCGGTGGGTGCCGGCTCCGCCGGGTTGGGCACGTTGTCCGCCGTCGGGCCGAAGCCCCCGCCCGTCGTGGACACCCACACGCACTGCTTCGCGGGTCGGGCGGATGCGCGGTTTCCCTACCACCCTCGTGGCACGTATCAGCCAGAGCAGCCCACTTCGCCGGAGTTCCTGCTGAAGCTCATGGATGGCGCGGGCGTGGATTTCGCCGTCGTTGTGCATCCCGAGC
>Ga0172367_10004393_pt1 | contig 17594 bp, 11 predicted proteins | sample Lak10m_FD_114542 | JGI IMG/M metagenome (GOLD analysis project Ga0172367, IMG submission 114542) | Freshwater microbial communities from Kabuno Bay, South-Kivu, Congo - kab_022012_10m | ecosystem: Environmental > Aquatic > Freshwater > Lake | place: Democratic Republic of the Congo: South-Kivu...
CCGTCGGACATTCAGCTCTCTTCCATTCACATTGCCCCGGCTTTCAAGCCGGGGAGAGCCAGTCAGAATAATTCCGGGGCTTCAGCCCAATCTCTTGCTGCCAGCTTCCACCACATGACATGCATTACCGATAGAGTGAAATACTGGCAAAATAATCTATGTTCATGGAAAGCCGCCCGTATCCGTGTGCGGTACCCGACCTGACACAGGCGCCTCGCAAAGACGCTTGAAGTGTGACGTTTTACCGTTGACATGACACCACGGTTCAATCTGACCTTCCGACTGGTTGTGACGGCGCTTCCCGTGGGAAAGTTTTTCAACTCTTTGATTTGTTGCCACAACACTCTCATCGTTCAGAAATTGAATCCGAGCTGGTTCGGCGGTATGGCCGGGGGTTTGGGCCGTTCTTCCTGCTGTTTCTGTTTGAGCAGTTTCTTTTTTTCTCTAATCGCTCTTTTTTCAGCTCGTTCCTTTTCAAGCTCTTCTTTCATGGATTGATTCTGTTGTTGCATGAACTGTTTCATAATCCGGTTAATCGCAACTCTCTTTTCATCGTCTGAGAGACTGTCGCTGATTCTTCCATGATGCGGCTTTGGTGGTTGCCGGGGAGCCGGTTTTGTCGTTTCGACATATCGGGTCGGCAGCGCTGTTCCGCTCTGTTCAAAGAACCAGACGATCTGTTTCTCTCTCTCTTCAAGCGTGAATTCGTACACCAGGGGCAGATTGAGCACCTGATAGACAGGGAGCCACTCCTGTTGTTCAGTGCTGCCAGGATGACGCAGAGAGAGTTTCGGGTTCAACTGGTACCATCCCTGGGCGACCCGAATGAACAATGAGCGGTTGTATGCGTAGTCTCTCGATACTTCATTGCGGGCGAGCAGTCCGCTGAGATACTGACGCCGGTTTCTTTCTGGACGCAGGGCATTGGCCGGAATATGGCGCCATGCATCGAGAATGGTTCTGGTATCGAAGGCTGGAAACGGGCTGTGACGGTCATGGGTGAAACGAGTTCTGAACAGCACCCAGAGCGTCTGGAAAAGGAAGTATTCCGACAGATGCCGGTCAATTCGCACAAGACGATCGGCAGTCATGAGATCGATTGACGCGGGTGCCAGCAGGTCATACAGAGCCGCAAAGCTCTCCGCCGCAAATTCCGGAGTGCTGAATGCCCTGCGCATGGCCCAGTGAAGCGGGGTGTAGCCGTACTGGTCGGTTTTGCCGGGATCGGCGCCGGCTTCAAGGAGTGTTTCGACAAGCGGAATATTTCCGGCAGCTGCTGCGGCCATGAGCGGAGTCTGGTTCATGGGCAGACGGTGGTCGATGCCGTGCTGCTGGCACTGCTTTATCACGCCTTTCGTATTCTGGCTGAAATACGGCACATAGCTTTTTCTGCCAAGGCTGTTGAGCTGTTTGTCGAAATTTCCGGCAGCGTCATACTCAGCCTCTATAAAAAGGTGGCCTGCCAGAACTGGCTCATCATGGCAGGCGGCATACTCGTATAGTTGCTGCCGGAATTTGTTGCCCGGCACTTTTTTTCTGAAGACTTTATCCATGAGTTCCCGGAGCGCAGGCTCGTCACAGACCTGCCACGGTGGGGGAGTCTGCCTGAGTATGTTTTTCCTGATAGCATCGGCCTGCTCCAGCTTGCCCTGCAACTCAAGTTTCCGGGCCTCTTTATGCCACTCTTCGACGGTTGAACGCTCCTCTTTTACTGTAACCTTGCCTGTTACCGACAGATCGAGCAGGTCGAACAGCCTGTGTCCGGTATCAGGTTCAATGATATAGAGGTTCCTGACCGCTCTTGTTATCGCCACATACAGTGAGTTGACAAAGAACTTGTACACTTCAAGCGATTTGTCGCTCTTGTCCTTTGCCCGGCGGTAATCGAGCCCTTCCGATTCAACTTCATTGCGCTCCACACCGGCGACTATTTCGGCGAACTCTTTGCGGTTGCCCGACACCAGTCCGTACAGTACGATGTTTTCATATTCGAGCCCTTTGGCTTCATGGATCGAAAAGAGCAGCGGGGTCGAGAAGGATTTCCGGGCTTCCGCCTTGTCCTCGTCGCGCATGACGAGCACCGCATAACGGGTGGATTGTTTCGTCTTGCCGTTGATTTCACGGACGACGGCATCGCTCTGTTTCATGAGGGAAACCTGGCCGGACTCATCACCGACCGGATCGACCAGGTAGTTGCTTTCACGGTCGATCGATCCGAAGCGGAGCTGCTTGATTTTCAGCAGGCGGTTGGCAAGTCTTGTCGCTTCGGTACCGTTACGGAAGTTTGCGGTCAGAATGTTCAGTTTCTGATGATCGGCAAGTTTCGGGTCGTTCCAGAAGAGGGTCTTGACCTGGCTCCATGAGAAGAAGTTGGGATGGACTATCTGGTTGGAATCACCGCAGAGGATGAAGTGGCCCTGCTTTTTCAGAGTTTTCAGTACCAGGGCGAGCTGGATTGCCGTAAGATCCTGAACTTCGTCGATGACAATGAAATCGTATCGGGGTGCAGCTGTCGCCATCCTCTCGTGGGCGACCATGTTCAGGTCGTAGAGTTTTTCTGTGGCCAGCCACTGGCGATATTTTTCGAACAGGGCGTAGAGGGTTTTACGCTGGTTGCCGGTGAAGATGGATTGCCGGATGCCGAGATTTCCATACTCTTCAAGAGTCAGGATACCGTGAGCGCTGGCGGTGATCACCCCACGAATCTCCTCGAATGCCTGGTGTGCGTCCAGCTCTTTGAATGCGTTTCGTACTCTTGAAAACCATGCGGAAAAGTGTCGCCAGGTGGCCTCGTGACCTGACGGGATGCGGATGGTTTCGATAAATTCACGGTACGAAAGAAAGTTCGCCTCCTGCCCGCTGTGCTCGAAACCGTTCGAATAGTAGAGATTTCGCGCGGTTTCGGCCAGAAAAGCTGACAGTGTGACGTAGAGTACCTCCCCTTCTGCATGTTTGAGCTTTTCGAGCGTCAGGGCGGTTTTGCCGCTTCCAGCCGAACCGACGATGATGAGCGGTGGCTTCTGCCGGTACAGCACCTCCTGGGTATCGTCAAAAGAGACCGGCTTGTCGAGAAGGTGTATGACCGTGCGTTCCGGATGCAGGTAGCGCAAGGGCCTTGCTTCAGCCAGCGCTCCGCCAGGATCGGCATCGGGAATTTTCGACTCGTCGATCGTTGCGCCCCGCAGAAAACGGGACTTTTCATAGGCATGGCCTGAAATGATCTCAAGCACAAGAACACAGGTCTCATTGCCATGGCGTACCAGCGTAAAAAGCAGGCGGTCGGCATCGTTGAGTCTGGCACGATAGAGGCTGAGCTGGGAGGGGCCTGAGAGCTTTTTTACCTGGGCGGCACGGAAATCGTTGCGTGCGAGCGCTTCGGTGACCTTGCTGTAGCCTTTAATGAGCTTTGAGGTGTCGAGTCCGGAATATTCGAGAATTTTCATGAGCGATGAAGCAGTGCAAAACTGATGAACTGAAAACGGCAGGCATCATTATACTTGAAAAAGCCGAAAAAGAGACGCCAAAAAACGATCGTGAATCACAGACAGATGCGCTTTCAGGAAGTAGTGTCGCGTTAAAGGTAAAACGTTGTAAACAGCGGTGCCGTATCATACAGAGTGACACGGCAGGCCGGGATTTTCATAAACCATCTTTCTCGCGCTTAACGATGATTCCGGGCGAAGCAATCCTCTTTCACCCGTATCGGCGAACCCTTTTGATGAATAAAGCTGAATGGCTGCGTTCTGGCTTTCAGATACCCAGAGTTCCATTTTCAGGGATCCTCGGGAATCTGCCCATTCGATGACTTTGTCAAGCAGACGGTATCCCGTTCCCTTCCCTCTGAAATTGCCGTCAACCCACATCCATCGCAGTCGGGAGAGCGTCGGGTCGTTCGAATCGATTCTTGCAGCGGTAAATCCGATGCACTGCTGATCGAGAAATGCCAGAAACAGCTTGTCAAGCGGCGAATCCACGATGAAATGGAGCAGCTGTTCCCAATATTCCGGGGGTTCATCCTGAACCTGATCGAGTGTGGCGACAAAAGCATCGGGTGACTCTCTGATTGAACGCAGTGAAATATCCCTGAAGAGCACACTGTCTCCTTTTTTGGCGCTCCTGATGAAAATCTCACCTTTTGCCGATTCTGTGACCGGTGCCGCCTTTTTCAGGCTCTTGTCAATGGAGTGCATCAGCTTCATTGCCAGTGTTCTGACATGAGGCTCCGCAAGCATGCCGAAATGATTGCCAGGACAATCGAGAACTTCGACGCCACCCAAAGCGATTGTTCCCCAGCCGTATTGAGGGCCAGAAAAAACATGGTCATCGTAGAATCGTTCCTGACTTTTGAACAGTATGACGCTTCCGTCATAAGGTTGAGGCTGATAGTTGCGAAAGGCATCGTCGTTCTGGTTGTTGGCAGTGAACTCCTTGAGAAAAACCGGTAACCGGCTGGTGCCGGAACGGATGGTGTATAACCGCAAAAGAGCCCTGGTATAGAGATGGCGGCACCGATCGGTGAAGTCAAACCATTTGTAATACACTGTTTCACCTGATTTCCGGAGCAGCCAGGAGAGTCCTTCTGTTTTGATTTTTTCGCGAAGACCGCTCATCTTCTCTTTTCCTGACTGTACGTAAATGGCTCCCGGCAGATTGGTGTCGATCAGCGCTGTCAGAGCGATATCATCTCCAGTCCGGCGCAACTCTCTGGCCATTTCAAAAGCGATGATGCCTCCGAATGAGATGCCGGCCAGTAGATAAGGCCCTTGAGGCTGAATCTTTTTGATTTCCCGGATATAGAGCGTCGCCAGTTCCTCTGCCCTGAGCCTTTCTGAAGGATATTCCTCAAGCAGATGAATGGAAAGCCCATAGACCGGCAATTCAGGGGAGAGGCGTCTGACCATCGGTCGGCAGAATTTCAGCCCTGTGCCGAGAATATGAATAAAGAACAGTGCTGGCAACGATGTTCCTGAATCGACGGAGTGTATGCAAACCGCAGGAGATGATTCTGCGACCCACTCCTCATCGCTGATCTTTCGTGCAAGCTTTTCTATGGTCAGGCTCTGAAACAGGCCGGAGAGGGTGACCTTTTTGTTGATCTTTTTCTGAATCTGCGAACATAACCGTACCGCAAGAAGCGAGTGGCCGCCGAGATCGAAAAAGTCGTCCGTGATTCCTATCGGATGAACCCCGAGCACCTCCTGCCAGATTTCGACCAGCGATTGCTCCATCTCGTTTTCCGGAGCGACGTAGGGCGTTTTTCTCTCTTCGGCAGTGTCGGTGTCGGGCAAAGGGAGTGCGTTTCTGTCGATCTTGCCGTTGGGAAGCAGCGGAATTCTGTCGATCGGCACAAAGTAAGAGGGTACCATGTACTCAGGCATTTTCTGTGTCAGGTACTGCCTTAACTCTGAAGATGACGGGGAATTGTTATCCGAAACGAAGTATGCTGCCAGAGCGGTTTTGCCCTGATCGTTTTTCAGATCGATGACCGCAGATTGTCTGATCAGTTCATGCTGGTTGAGCACCGATTCGATCTCGCCGGGTTCGATTCTGAATCCCCTTATTTTCACCTGGTTGTCTTTCCTGCCGAGAAACTGGAGATTGCCGTCCGGAAGGGAGCGGACAATGTCACCCGTGCGGTACAGGCGACCATTCTGCGGGTTCTCATGAAAATGATCATCGATGAAGCGTTCGGAGGTCAATTCCGGAAGGCCGATATACCCTTTCGCCACTCCGGCACCGCCGATAAGCAGTTCGCCAGGCATACCGAAAGGAACACGGCGCAGAAGCTCATCCACAATGTGGAGCTGCGTATTGGCAAGAGCTTTCCCGATGGGGAGGCCCCGGTTCACATCGTAGGGAGATTCGATCTTCGCAGGGTCGCAACAGACCGACACTATCGTGCACTCGGTAGGGCCGTAGGTGTTGACGACCCTTACCTTGTGGTTGCAGACCCGTTGCCAGTTCCGGTAATCGGTTGCCGATGCCTGTTCCCCTCCGATGATCACTGTTCTGAGGCAATCAGGTATCCTTGCGGTGTTCACTGAAACTCCGTGAACAAGCTCTTTCCAGAAAGCGGTCGGAAGATCGATGACGGAAATACTGTGCTGTTCAATGTATGACAGGAAATCCGGTACGGTGATGGCGGTGTCGAACGTTCGTATGACCAGTGTTGCACCGGCGGCGAGGGTCATGAATATCTCTTCGACGGAGCCGTCGAAACTCACGGAGAAAAACTGAAGCATCCGGTCGGTGTCCGTCACTCCGTAGGCATCTGCTGCTGAAACGGCAAGATTGGTAACTCCCCGGTGTGTAACCATGATGCCTTTCGGTGTTCCGGATGTCCCGGAGGTATACATGATATAGGCCGTATCTTCGGCGCCTGCACGCAGCGGGGGGTTGTCACAGGAGAGCGGAGGCGCTGCGGCATCGGGTTTGTCGAGGAATAAGAGATCGAGACTCCTGTCGAATGACAATGCGTGGGCGGAGGACGCATCGGTAATGGCAAGTCTGATACCCGAATTACGCACCATGTATTGAATGCGTTCTCCGGGGTACTGACTGTCGAGGGGAACATAACATCCTCCTGCTTTCAGAATGCCGAGAATAGCCACAATCATGCCGGCATTTCGTTGCACACAGAGGCCGACGGGAATATCGGGGCCGACTCCGTGCTGTATGAGCATTCGGGCCAGATGATTGGCCTGATCGTTGAGCTCCCGGTAGGTCAGGACAACGGCATCGCTGCGGAGAGCGATACGCTCAGGGTTTCGTTCCGCCTGGCGTTCAAAAAGATTGTGGCAGCAGGCGGCTTTCAACGGCTTTTCATCACCTGCAAACAAAGAGGCATCCGGAATGGAGGGCAGATTCCAGGATGAGACCGGGGTGTCGCTGTCATGGAATGCCCGACTTGCAATCCAGAGATAGTCTGTCGCGAGTCTCTCGATGGTATCGGCATGAAACAGACCGGTATTGTATTCGATCCAGCAGACGATGGCTCCGTTTCTGACCTCAGCATTGAGTAACAGATCGATTTTAGCTGTTTCGTTTCCCACCTCTTCATAGGAGAAGACGATTTCGCCGGCTTTGAACTGCGCTTCGGGGGTGTTCTGCAGGATGAACAGATTCTGAAAAACTGGATGATGTCCTTTTTCATGCTGCTGAACAACGTTTTCAACCACAACCCCGAACGGCACATCCTGATGGTCGAATGCCTCAAGGGAGACTTTTCTGATCTGCAAGAGCAGTTCCTGAAAATCGGGATCGCCAGTGAACACGGTTCTGATCGCCAGACTGTTGGCCAGCAGGCCCACAACAGCTTCGGTGTCCGGATGGTTGCGGTTGGCGATGGTCGTTCCGGTGACGATATCGGTTGCTCCCGTATATCTCCGTATCAGAATCTGAAAGGCAGTCATGAGATACATGAACAGCGTGAAACTGTTCTGGCGGCAATAGTCGCTGATGGAGACGGTGACATCCGGAGGAATCGAAAACCAGCGCCTTGCACCCGAAAATGCACTGGTCGATGGTTTCGAAAAATCGTACGGAATATTCTGTACGAAAGAGGCCCCATGCAATTGTTCAACCCAGTATTGAATCTGTTCTCCGAGCAGGTCATTCTGTATCCGCTCGTGCTGCCACAGGGAGATATCACCATAAGAGATATTTCTGTCAGGCAGTACCGGGGTTTTTCCTTCGGCAAAGGCTTCGTATGCGCTGGCCAGCTCCCTGAAAAAGACAGATGCCCCCCAGCCATCGATGATCAGGTGATGAAAGGTCAGAAACAGCTGATAGTCGTGCCTGCCCACAATGACAAGATGAAGCTTCAGCAGCGGGCCCGTTTCAAGTCTGAACTGGTGCTGTCCCTCTGCTGACCGGATTTTTTCAAGCTCGGCGGCCTGCCTCTCAGGGAGGATATCCGAAATGTCTTTTACCGTCATTTCGACGCGCACGGATGGCAGGATTCGCTGGACAAGCTCCTCATCCACGATCTCAAAGACGGTACGCAGAGAGTCGTGCCTGGCGATCAGAAAATCGAACGCTTTTTCGAGATGCTCTTTTTTCAAGGGGCCGGTAAAGCGAACGATGACCGGAATGTTGAACATGGTCCCTTTCTCCTGATACTGGAGCAGGAGCCATATTCCTTTCTGGATCGGTGATGCGGGATAAACCGTGCGAGTCAATTCGGAAGAAGTGATCGCAAAAGCAGCATCGTCCGTTTTTTCTCTTCTGGTGATCTCTGCGGCTATCTGTTTTACCGTCGGATGTTCAAAAACGAAAGCGAGGGGGATATCGACACTCCAGCGATTGCGTATCTGTGAACAGAGCCGGGTTGCCATAAGCGAATGACCGCCAAAGGCGAAAAAATCGTCATCGATACCGATAGCGTTTATGCCCAGAATACCGGAAAACACAGAGGCCAGTTCCTGTTCAAGAAGGCTGCCGGGCGCGGCGAATTGTGTCGATTCATCCAGCACATAATCGGATCTTGCCGGAAGAGGCAGTGCCTTTCTGTCTGTTTTGCCATTCGGCGTCATCGGGATTTCCGGCAGAAACACAAAAGCGCCGGGAATCATGTATGCCGGCAACATGCTTCCGGCGAACGAATGAAGCTTCTGCGGACTGACGTCGCCAGACGGTTCGACGATACAATACGCCACCAGTTTTTTTGCACCGGGCTCGTCTTCCCGAAGGATCACCACGACATTGATGACTGCTTCGTGACGTTTCAGAACAGTTTCGATTTCTCCGGGCTCGATCCTGTAACCCATGAACTTGAACTGGCCATCTTTTCTGCCCGCAAAGACAAGTTCGCCGTCTGGAAGCACATAAGCGAGATCACCGGTACGATACATGCGGCACCCCTCATCCCGGTGATCCGGGTCCGGAACAAACAGCTCTTCGTTGAGTTCTGGACGGTTCAGATATCCGCGCGAAACGCCGACTCCACCGATGAAGACTTCGCCGGTACAGCCCTTGGCAACCGGATTGCCGTTCTCGTCGAGCAGCGCGATATGCATGTTCTGAACCGCTTTGCCGATGGGCACGGTTTCGTGGTGAAGTGTGTCGGGATCGAGGGTATAGAGCGTTGCGCAGACAGTGGTTTCGGTCGGGCCGTAGCCGTTGATGATGGTCAGTTGGGGACGCGATTGCTGCAAAGTCAGCAAAACTTTGGAGGGTATGGGTTCAACCCCTGTCAGTAACCGGCGCATGTGGCTCTCGCCGGGATGCCGCACGATCCGGTCAACGAAATCCGCAACCATCATGGGCGGCAGATAGGCGCTGGTAACCCTGTTCACATGCAGCCACTCCATAAATGAGGAACTGTCGATACGAACAGGGTCAGGAACGATCAGAAGGGCTGCACCTGCCAGGAGTGGCGAAAAGATTTCATAGACGGAGACATCGAAATTCAGCGTCGTCCACCAGCTGCAGCGATCATCTGAGCCGAGCGCCCGACGTTGCTGAAAATCATCGAGCAGGTTGACAACGCCCTTGTGGTGACAGCACACCCCCTTGGGTTTTCCGGTCGTGCCTGAGGTGTAGATCACGTATGCTGTTTCTCCGGAAGATGTTTTTACCGGAGGAGACAGGGGGGCTGATGGAGATGAGTCAGGGGCTTCTCCATCTATGAACAGCAACAGGGATGGAGAGCAGCAGGATAGCGTTTCCTTCAAACGCCGTTGCGTCAGAATCAGCGGAAGGCCTGCATCCTCGATAATATGGTTGAGGCGTTCGGCAGGATAGGCGGGGTCGAGTGGTACCCAGGCACATCCTGCTTTCAGAATGCCCAGCAAACCGGATACTGCCTGTGAAGAACGGCTTGTGCACAAGCCGATAAACGAACCGGGCGTGATGCCTTTTTCAACAATTGCCTGGGCAATCCGACAGGCATTTTCATTCAGCTCCCCGTAGGAAAGTGTACCATCATCGTCGATAACAGCTGGATGCTCGGGACAGAGACAGGCCTGTTTCTCGAAAAGGGTGTGCAGGCACAGGAAACTGTCGTAATAGCGAAGAGGAGTTTCTATGCCATACCTGTTTTCAAAGGTGGATATTCCAGGCTTCATAGTATCCGGCATCATCTTTTATTTTTACTACCAGACCTGAAAATTCAATGAGATCGCAATGAGGCGAGGGTACTGACAACAGGGCTTGTCAGAGAGCAGAACAAATCAGATGAACTCATCCGCATTGCAGAAACTGCGTGGAACAGGTCGTCATTATTGATTTACAAGGTGAGCCGGATTTTCGTAACGATACTGAACATCACGTTCTCGGCTGGCTCCGTGGGAGCATCTGTATACATAACGTAACATTTGCCAATCAATTCTAAAAAACTTGCCGAATTTCGGAAGGTTGCTGTTCAGGATTGCACGGACTTCCTTCAGGCATACCACAGGAGTGGAGTCCAAGGGGATTTCCGATTGCTGTATGGATACCGTTAAAAGGTTTTCAGATAAGCTGTTTCACGATATATTTCCTGAAAAATCGGAGATGAACCCATTGGCGGTAATGTACCATGAACTCCTCCTGGAAAGATAAAAACGCCATTATTACGGGAGCGGCATCCGGTATCGGCAGGGCGCTTGCTGCGGGACTTGTTGCGCGGGGTGTCAGGGTATGGGTGGCAGACATCGATACTGAGGGGGTGCGGAAAGCGGCACAATCGCTTGGCTCCGGAGTGACACCTGTTGCGCTTGACGTTCGGGACGCTGTCGCATTTCGTGATCTTGCTGAAGGTGTCGCACAGGAAGCCGGCGGTCTGGATTTTATCTTCAATAATGCTGGTATTCTTCATTCCGGCGAAGTCCACGACTTCGACGCCAGGCAGTTTGATGCCATCATCGATGTCAACATCCGCGGAGTGGTGAACGGTACGCTTGCAACCTATCCCCTGATGGTTCGCCAGCGGCGCGGTCATATCGTCAATACGGCATCGCTTGCCGGCCTCGTGCCGTCGCCGCTCCTTTCATCGTATTCCATGACCAAACACGCAGTGATCGGACTTACGAAAAGCCTTCGTTACGAAGCGGAACGCTACGGCGTGCGCGTCAGCGCCATTTGCCCGGCTGGTGTCGAGACGCCGATGCTCGATGTCGAACATGATTCCGGAGGTGGCGATGGAAAGTGGCATCCGGACATCCGTAACTACCTCACCCTTGCCGCCGGATCGCTCTGTACGCCTGAAAAGGTTGCCCGTGAAGCTCTCCGCGGCGTTGAACGTAACAAGGCATTGATCATCGTTCCTGCACGAGCCCGCTTGACGGTACTGCTCTACCGTATCATGCCCGGTCTGGTCGCCGCATTTGGCCGGCAGGTTATCGCCAGTGTGGGCCGGCAGGGGAGAGGGTGATCAAGCTGCTTGTCCGTGAGGCGAAACATACAGAAAGAGTCCCCTGCCTGGCAACATGAAAAATGAGAGAACAAGACCGGAACTGATGAATACTCTTCAGCTGAACCCCTTTATGTTCTGATGGCTCACCTGTTGAATCGCCCTTGACCTCTGCCACCACCCGATCCGTAAGCCGGGTTGCTCTGGTTCCAGAACCACTCTGATACAGCCTTGATCTCGGCATCAGAGAGCGGGATGGCGGGCATCAGTCCAAAACGTGCGATTGCCTGCTGATCGATGCTTTTCTGTTTGTCCGGTTTTTTGAGAAACGCCATCAGATGGGCAACGCCCTCTGCTTTCGTCTGGAATCGCTGTTTGTACCTGTTGGCAAGAGGGGCAATTGGCGGTGCCGATTTCGGGGGTGGATTGATGGAATGACAGACACTGCAATGGCTTTCAAATATTTTCGCTCCGTCAGGAACCGCTGCAAACGATAGTGTTGTCATTGAAAAACAACAAGCCGTTACACCTGACAGAAACACAAGACCTGATTTTCTGTTCATGAGAGCACTCCTTTTAATCGGGTTACTGAATTCCGGCATACACCAGCACTTGAAAATCATTCCGGAGTGACTGAAAAATCGGACACTCCGGATGACTCCTTCATCTGATTGGACGTTTGTCGGAAACAATCCATGCAGGCTTTTTTCTGATTTCGCCGGTAAAAGGCTGAAACAGTCTGTAGTGCCGTAGTGTCATGTCAACGGTAAAACGTCACACCTCCAGCGTCTTTGCGAGCCGCCTGTATCAGGTCGGGTACCGCACACGAACCATGAACAAGACGCTCCATAGGGATGCATCGCCACATCCCGACAGGTCGGGACTTTCCATGAACATAGATTGTTTTGCCAGTATTTCACTCTATCGGTAACGCATGTCATGTGGTGGAAACTGGCAGCAAGAGATTGGGCTGAAGCCCCGGAATATTTCTGACTGGCTCTCCCCGGCTTGAAAGCCGGGGCAATGTGAATGGAAGAGAGCTGAATGTCCGACGAGCTGAAGCCCGCCTGAGTACCATTGGATTGCCCCCTCCATGAGCGAGCTGCTTCTGCTCCTCAGCAATTGCTCCGTCCCGAAAGCTTTGGGGACGGGGTTGAAGAAATGGAAAAATCAGGGCTTTGGCCCACTTTCAATGTTGTTTCCGCTTTATCCCTGAGCAGATACACGCTGTTCATGGTGTGTGTGCGGTATCGTACCGGATACGGGCGGCTCGCGATGACGAATCTCCATGATTCGAGGCGCAGACCGAAATGCTGAAAAAACTCTGTTCTTAATAAATAATCCTCCAGTTTTACTCTTTCGCCGAGACGGGTTTAGCGGTGTTGTGGCGGGATTGCTCAGCAACGGTTGGTCTGGTTGTGTGCGGGTTTGGGGTGGGATTCGGTTTTTCGGTGTTCCTGGTGAGCGATGAGAGGGTTCTTGTGTGGGTATGTTAATCGGGTGAATGTCGTCACTGCTTTTCTGTTTGGCTGAAAAGAGCGGGGGCGTTTGTTATTGTCCGGTTGTGATCGTCTATTGCTTTTTTTTTGGGGTATTTGGCGCAGGGACTTGATAAATACCTTGATTATTGGTACTTATAAATCGTAAGCTTCGCCGTCGAGCTGATGCAGTACCCTTTCCATGACGGCTTTCCGAATGAGCAGAGCATACCTGATGCAATACAAGGGACAGAATCGCTGATTCTTCGTTTACTGTTGGGTTACGATTGAGTATGGGAAAGGTGTCCTTGGTGAGTTGTAAATTGACAAGTGACAGAAAATTAACAAACAGGAGGCAAAATGATACCAAAGAAAAGATGGACCGGGATCATGATCACATCGCTCGCTCTGAACCTCTGCATCATGTATGGCTGCAGCGAGAAAAGTGTCCAGGAAAATATGACTGAGCAAGCTCTCAAGCAGGTTACCGGCAAGGATGTGGACGTTAAAATTCAGGGGGGCAATGTTCAGATCGCTGACAGGGATTCAAGGACAGAGATGACGGAGACGACAACCTGGCCACCAGACCTCATAAGCGATGTGCCGAAATTTACCGCAGGCAAAATCAAACGCGTAGTCAAAACTCAGGAGCAGGAAGGCACATGGACGTTTAATATCTATTTGGAGGGTATCAGTGAAGATGATATCAAGAACTACGAAAATGCTCTGAGAGAAAAGGGCTGGAAGACCGATCTCATGCAAATGGGAGACAAGGGGGGCTATCTTAATGGTCAAAAGGGTACTATGGGCATGAACTTTGGTTTCAGCCAGGAAAGAAAGGACGGCGTACTGGCGGTATTTAACAGGCCATAAGAGGATAGAAGGGACATTCCGGTACGCGCTGGATGAAGCATAAATCGTTCACGTAATCAGGGGTTCCCTTGCGAATCGATAAACACTGGAAGGGCGAGGGGATGTACATTGAATTATAATGGCGAATCCGGAACATCTGGAGATTCTCAATCAGGACATTCAGTTACGACTGCAAAATCCGGCCAATATCGAACAGAAAATCCGCTGAACTTCGAACACCAAATCCGGAAAAGGTCGAACTGTAAATCCGGTAAACTTCGAACACTTTTTTGCATTGAGCGGACAAAGTGTTCGAACTGAGCGGATAAGCTCCGCTTCATTTGCAGGTTGAAAGATACTGTAGCCAATTCGTTTGTTCAACCAAAACGGAGGGCTATGTGAGGGTGGCAGCATTGTTGAGTGTAAAGTGGACCCCAAGCTCCTCAAATCTACGGAACAACCCCTTCAAGGTTCACGTTTGTTTTTAAAGCGGTAATCCAATGGATTATATTTGCTCATGGTTAATAACCTGACTATCGTCGAGCTTCCAGAGTTCATCCGTAAAGCTGACAAGCTGATGAACACGGAAGAGCATGACAATGACAGGTGCCGGAGCTTATGCGGCTTACTTAATGGGGCTTGGAATTACAGATGAATAAAGTCACCTGTTTGAATGCCGGATTAATAATATAGATGTCGCATCCAAGAAGGAGGCGACCAATGGGTTATTCGCACGCCGTGAGGCAAAGTGTATTGAAGAAAGTAATTCTACCGTTGATCCTTCGGCTTAATGTGCGGAGCTGGTGCTTCGCGTTCCCGGGTGTAAACTGAATATCTTTTTGAACAGCCTGCCGGTTCACACCTTTCCCAGCACTGCCACGAGTAGCTCGAAGCTGATTTTTTCCTGTTCCAGTCTGACTCTGTCTTCTAACCGATTTTCGCGTAAATCGTTGTAGAGGGATTGCTCGGCTTCCGTCAATCTCGTCAGGGTGGCGGATTCGGGGTGGGGTTCGGTTTGCCAGTGGGTGCGGTGGGCGAGGAGAGTTTGCCTGTCCATGAGGAGTGAGGTGGCGTGGGGGAAGTGTTCGCGGAACTGGTTGAGGATGGCCAGTCCGTGGGTGTCGATGTCGCCCCAGTAGATGAGTTTGCGGGTTTTCAGCCAGTCGATTCGGGCGAGGTTCTGGAAGCCGTAGCCTGCGCCGAAGATGACGATTGCTTTTGGGACGGGAGGGAAAGCGAGGAAGTTGATTTCGTTTTCGGTAATGAAGACGGTTTCGACCGGGAGGTCGAGGCGGGCGAAGTCGGCCAGAGTCTTGCTCGACCTAAAACAGCGCCAATTGTTCTGGTGGCGGCTGTGACCTGAAGCCCGGAATCAGTTCGGCGATTGGTGAGGCGTCAACGTTGGCGAGTTCGTTTGGTTCGAGTTTGTGGAGGCCACCTCCGTAGACGCGACCTTCTCCGAGAAGCTGTTCGGGAGTGATCTGGTTGAGTATTTCCCAGACCGACCGAAGCAATGAAGGATGGTTCGAGAGCGCTGTTTCGAGTGGTGGTTTCGGATACAGGGCAAGGTAGACGTTCGTTATGGTAGCCGTTGAGTTGTTCAGAATGAAGCGGAAAGGACGCCCGCTTTTTGTGTTTCTGCGGCCAAGATAGGTGCACACTATCGGTGCTGACGGACGGTTTTCCTGAGAATACCAAGGGTACCGGTTTCGGCACAGGTAGCCCTCATGGACTCCGTTAGTTTTCCCTTGTTCAAGATAGTCGAACAGTGCCGGATAGCTCTGTTCGATCGTTTTTTCAGGAAGCTTGGTGTCGAGCAGGAACAACTGACGGTCAAGCAATGGATAGCCGTCTGGATCGGCCTCGATTTCGTTTCCGGCAAGGTAACGAGGGCTTGGAAGAATTGGCCGGAACAGCTCGATCGGGAGCTTTCCTGCCTTAATTTCCAGACGGTCAAGAATGAAAAAAGCGTTGTCACCGGTTGCTATACCTCGACGGATATGAAAAAAATCAGCGATGACCAGCCTTGTTTTTTCCGCTTCGCTGCTGCTTGCTTGTGGAAATCGTGTCCACTTCTTTTCACGGGCAAGCTCTTCAACCGGAATATCCCGTCTCAAACGTGGTTCAAGCAGTGATCCACCAAAGGTAAAGGTGACCGAGTGGTTTTCAGGTGGAGCTGATTTTCTGAACCAGACGACAGCCGATGACACCAGAGCATCGGCAAACTGAACATCATCAGGATCGAAGCGATGGATTTTTAGCAGCGTGACCTTTTCGAGCAGGTATCGCTTGATGACCCTGCCATAATTTACATCCATGAACTCGCTCGGAATGAGCCAACCTGCTATGCCGCCTTCTGCCATCCAGGAGTGAGACAAGCCGAGAAAGTGGCAATACAACCCTGCAAGACCACTGAGATTCATGCCGCAGGCCAATGCAGTGCGTGCCTGAAGCCGCAATTTGTTGCCATTCTGCAAGTGGTGGTGCCGCACATAGGGAGGATTGCAGATGAGCAGATTGAACTGTTTCAGTGGTTCTGTTTCCGTAAAATCGGCAATTCTGATGGTGAATCCCGAATCCTGCCAGATACGGGCCGCCGGTTCTCCTTAATGGGAATCGACTTCAAAACCAAGCGCCTTTGCAATACGCTCAGGGGGGAAGACTTTTCGCAATGCTGAAAAAAACGAACCGGTTCCAACAGCAGGATCGAGAAAACGGATCGCCTCATCTCCAGGAATCAGCGTCGAAGCATGGATCAGGATGTCAAGGGCAAGGGCTGTCGGTGTGGCGAACTGGCCAAGCCGGTTGCGTTCAGCCTGAGTTTTACCAGCGTCGAGATCGCTTTGCAACCTGACGCGGTTTGCCTCGAATGTATCCTGTGTTGTTGTCATGCTCATATTCCGAAGAGCGCCATGTCATCGATACGGTGCTCCCAGACCCAATCGATGCCCTCAGCGGCTTTATAACCAGGATAACCGCTGTCGAAATAACCGCATCCACACAGCTGGGGGTTTATCGAGATGAACCGGGGTTATCCAAAATAATCTGACCGGTCAGTGAACCATATCTTGCTTATGTGGACAAGATTTCAAGGTCAGTTCAAGATTTCCTGTACGCTTGATAGCGCCAATCATTTGAAAGAAATTGCCAATCGTAGGATTACCAGATGGCGCGAGCATCCGGTGAAGGCTCTTACTGGACTTGTTAAGCTCACGGGCTAACCCTTCAAATCCAATGGTCGAATGAACAAGGTCCTTCAACAGTGCTTTGCCTACTCCGGTTTCGCCATTGAGAAAAGCTGACATTGCTTCTTCAAACAATGCTGCTCTGAACTCTGGGTCTCGTTCAACCCGTGCTTTTATCGTGTCCCTGTATGATTTTGTTAAAGCCATAATCGTTAACTTTATTTAGACTTACGCGACATCTTTCCGGCCGCCATGTACTCTTCCCATAATCGCTTTGCGTTGGCTATGGCCTTGCTCTGCCCTTTTTTGCCACTCCCCCCTAAAAGAATCATCAGGTACTTGCCACGAGTGCCGAAGTAAACCCGATGCCCAGGCCCGAAATCCATTTTTATTTCAGATAACCCAGCACCAATTGGTGCAACATTGGAATGGTTGCCCTGAATCACGCGCTCCACATAAACAGTTACACGTGCAGCAGTGACTGGATCAAGCGAGTCAAACCACTCTTGAAACGGGCTCTTCCCATGATGATCAAGAGCTTCGATGATTTCTACTTGTTTATCCATGTTTCATGGTAACACTAATGTTACTATTATCAAAATGTAAAACCTGTCTTGTCGGCCAATAGCATTTATGTAATGATGCCTGTGCTGGTTCAATGGTGAGAGTATCGGAGCACGTCGCTTTATGTTTACAGAGAGGCCTTTTCCTGTTCCAGTATTAATTTGTTGCCGTGATGGTTCTCGC
>Ga0172367_10004395_pt1 | contig 17588 bp, 25 predicted proteins | sample Lak10m_FD_114542 | JGI IMG/M metagenome (GOLD analysis project Ga0172367, IMG submission 114542) | Freshwater microbial communities from Kabuno Bay, South-Kivu, Congo - kab_022012_10m | ecosystem: Environmental > Aquatic > Freshwater > Lake | place: Democratic Republic of the Congo: South-Kivu...
GATGGACCGGCAGCGCCAGCCGGTGGTGACCATGGCCACCGATTCTGCCACTGCGGGGGCCGATGACGCTGCCGCCACCGCCCTGCTGGGGACCGCGCGTCAGCTCGGTATGATCCGGAGTACCACCACGACAACCGGGGTAAGCTGATATGGACATCGCCACGTTTCAGGCCGCATTCGGTTCGGAATCCTCTCCCGCGGTTCAGACCGTCATCGGTGGTGACTATCCGCGGGTCACCCGCAAGGTTACCATCGCATCCGGTGCGGCGCTGCCCGAGGGGGCGGTGCTGGGGATGATTACGGCGTCGGGCAAATATGTACTGTCGGCATCCGCGGCGGTTGACGGATCGCAGACGCCGGTCGCCATCCTGTGCGCCGGCGTGGATGCCGCCGCTGCCGACGCCGAGGGCATCGTCTGGTTTTCCGGCGAGTTCAACGCCGGCGCACTCGGCTTCGGCGCCGGTCACAGCGCCGAGTCGACGCGTGCCGGCCTGCGTGCCCTCTCGATCTTCATCTAGGATACGGCCATGGATATCTACAGCACGGCGGCGATGCTGCCGGTTGTCCGGTCATTGCGGTCCGAGGTGTCGCGCTATTTGCTCGACGTTTTGTTTCCGTTCGCAACCAATTCCGATGCCTATGAGATCTATTTCGACGTTGAGAAAGACAGTCGAAAGATCGCACCGTTTGTCTCGCCCCTGGTCGAGGCGCCGATCGGCAATCGCTCCGGGTATGAGACGAAGTCGTTCAAGCCGGCCTATGTCAAGCAGAAGGATATCGTCAAGCCGGATGAGGTGGTTCGGCGGATGATGGGGGAGGCGATCGGCGGCACACTGTCGCCGGCCCAGCGTGAGCAGGCGATCCTGATCCGGTTGTTGCGTGACCAAACCATGTATTTGGTCCGGCGCAAGGTGGTGATGGCCGCCGACGTGCTCGACGATGGAAAAATTACGGTCGTGGGCGATGACTACCCAGCGGTGACCGTCGATTTTCAGCGCGACCCGGCGTTGACCGTGGCGTTGGCCGGGGCCGCCCGCTGGGGCGAAACCGGGGTGTCTCCGGTCGACGATACCAGCGGCTGGCTGGATCTGGTCGGAGAGAAATGCGGCGCGGCGCCCGATCGCGTGATCATGGACCCCAAGGCATGGGCGTTATTTCAGGCCGACAGCAAGATCGATCGGATGTTGGATCGCACCCTCGGGCAGGACGGGGTGCTGTCGTTCGGGTTCCGCCCGGGCGTGCCCGGGATGCCGGCCTGGAAGGGCCGCATCGGGGTGGTGGATTTCTTTGTTTATCAAGACACTTACACCGACACCGACGGCACCACCAAGACGTTGTTTCCTGATTATACCGTCTTGGTGGTGGCCGTCCAGGCGATGGAGGGAGTCCAGGCTCAGGGCGCCATCCTCGATCCCACCGCCGGGTATCAGGCGCTCGAGATTTACCCGAAATCGTGGGTTGAGAATGATCCTGCGTACCGATTCCTTATGAGCCAATCGGCGCCGCTGGTGTATCCGACCCGGCCCGACGCCAGTTTCCGTGCGCGGGTGCGCTGATGGCTGTGAACGTGCACGAACACCATCCGGCGTCCGCGGAGTCTGCGGCGATCGCGGCGCCGGATGATGCCGATCCGGCCCGTGATGCCATCATCGTCGCCACCCTGCGCTGGGAGGGCGGTTTTGTCGATCACCCCGCCGATCGCGGCGGGGTGACCAATTGGGGCATCACCCAAGCCACCTACGAGGCGTGGTTCGGTCGCCCGGTGTCGGTCGCCGACATGCGCCTGATGCCGCAATCCACCGCCTTGGCCATCTACCGGAGCGCCTATTGGCGGCCCGCCGGCTGTGACCGCCTGCCAGAACTGATCAGGCCGGTGGTGTTCGACATGGCGGTTAACCATGGGCCGGCCCGCGCGATCGCCGTGCTTCAGGGCGCGCTGTCTCGGATCGGCGCCAAGACCACCATCGATGGCAGGCTGGGTCCCCAGACGCTCGCCAAGGTTGAGGAGGCACTGACCGGGCATGGCGCCCGCTTAATCAATGCCATCTGCGATCAGCGATGGGCGTTTTATCGGGCCATCGTCGCCAAGGATCCGAGTCAGGCGGTGTTCGCGCGGGGCTGGCGCAGCCGCTGCGACAGTTTTCGCCAAAAGGAGGCCGACCGTGTCCGGTGATGACATGAGAGTGTTTCGCGAAGCCATGGAAGTGTTCGAGGAGCGCTTTCAGGGTATGTCCGATCAATTGATTCGCCATATCGCCCGTGAAGATGGGGCGCTGGAGCGACTCGAGCAAAGCTTGGCCATTTTGGCCCGAAAAGTCGAAGGTTTGGTTGAGTTTCAGACCAGCGCAAGCGCCATCTGGCGCGTACTGAGCTGGATGGGGGCCGGAATCATCGCGCTGGGTGCGGTAATTTCTCCGTTTTTTGACACGCTGATGAAGCGGTAGCGTGAGGATTGAACCAGATGAATCGAATTAACATCATCTCTTGGTTGGCCGATCGCGGCCGCGAGCGTAGCACGTGGCTCGGCCTGGTGGCGGCTCTGGCGGTGCTTGGCATCCATCTTACGCCCGAGATGCAGCAATCGGTGACCGAGTTGGGAGTGGCGCTGGCGTCGTTCATTCTGATCGTCGCCAAGGATTCTTCGCCCAGCCCCTAGGCCCCGTCCTTTGGCCTACGATACGGCAGGTCAGCCTGATATCCGTGCGTCTTGCAATGCCGACCGGTCAGGCGGCATTGCGCGGCGGCACCGCGGCTAGGTGGGTCGGGATCATCGCCGCCAGCATCCGGCTCTGGTCATCGAGTCGGGCCTGAACCCCGCGCGCCTCGGTTCGGGTTTCAGCCCGATGCTCGGCGATGGCACCCTTCAACTCGGTTCGCAACCCGGCGATGTCGCCCTTCAGCTCGGTTCGCAACCCATCGATCTTGGTGTCGACCTTGGCGATGTCGCCCTTCAGCTCGGTCCGCAACCCGTCGATCTTGGTGTCGATCTTGTCATCGAGCCGGGCGATGTCGCCCTTCAGCTCGGTCCGCAACCCGTCGATCCGGCCATCCAGATGCCCCTTGAGGGCCACGATTGCGGTCATGAGGTCTTCTGTGCTCACGGTCATCGCTCGGTCTCCCTCCCCGTCGGCGCCCTGCTTTCAGTATGGCCGCTCCGGCCCGTCGCTAATGCTTCAGCAGCAGCATCAGGATGCCGACGGTCGCGGCCAGGTTGAAGCTGATCATCCATTTCAGGAGGCTCAGGTCGGTTTCGATCTTGGCGAATCGACCGTCATAGGCAGCTACCGCAACCGCCCCGGCGCGTGCCTTGTCCTCCGGCGCGCCTGCGGCAATCAAGGCGTCATACAGCTCAGCCTGCATCGTGGTCATGGGGAGTATCCCGGCCGGTTATTCCAGCCTTCAGTATGGCCCCGTTGCTCCCCGGCTTCAATCCCCTTGACCACCACCTCTCCGGGGCCTATGTCTTGGCTATGGGCAGGCAGAGCCGAAAACTCTGCCGGTTCACATGTCCGCAGGCGGTTGTCGCCCGTGTCCCGAGAGACGGCGGTTTTCTCCGCTATGTCCAGGGTCCCCATGCGCATGTCCAATGGCGCAAGCCTAAAGGCATGGGGGCACGTCCTGCGGCGTGTTTTCGGCCCTGGACGCCAGCGGTGCCTAATAAGCAGCGATGGCGTTCTGCGCAACAGATCCGCAGGAGCATCGCCATGACTACCGAGTCAGGCCAGGGGCAGAGTCTGCCCGCCACCGCCAATCCCATGATCAACCGCCGCTTTTTGCTCAGCGCCGTCCCGGTCGCGGCGCTGGCAATGCCGTGCCCTGGCGCCGTTGCCAGCGCCGTCTTGCAGGAGGATGCCGCACTGCTCGCCCTGTTTTACCAGTGGCTGGCGGTGATGCGCACCCTTCCGACGTTCGATGGATGGGATGATGACGGGTTTGGTGATGCCAACGAAGAGTGCCATGAGATCGCCGAGCGCGCGGCGGCCATTCCGGCACAAGGCCTGACCGGGATTCTGGTCAAGGCGCTGTTCTGGGCCTGGGAATCCTACGGAGACCAAGTTATCATCCGGCCCGCGCAGCTTGCCGCGTTGTCCGAGGCGTCGGCCAACAGCCCCTCGGATTTCATCATCGCCGCCGCGATCATTCGGGATGGCATGCGCCTGGTTCCCGCTATCGCCGCTCTCGTGCGGGAGGAGTTCTGAGATGAACAGCCTTACCACCATCGCCTTTCACGGCGACACCCTGTTTGCGATCGAACGCGATGACGGCGTCTTCGTCGCCATCAAAGGCATCTGCGATCGGTTGGGGATTGACTGGGAGGGACAGAGGCAGCGATTGAAGCGCGATACCGTGCTGGCAGAATGCACCTGTATAATGCAGGTGCCCTCCCCCGGCGGCCCCCAGGAGACCACCCTGCTCCGGCTTGACCTGGTCAACGGCTGGCTGTTCGGCATCTCCGAGAACGCGGTCAAGTCCGAGGCGCGGGCGGCTGTGCTGACCTACAAGCGTGAATGCTACCGGGTTCTGTTTGATCATTTCTACCAGCAATCCCGGCGCGGGGAGCCGGCGCCGGCGGTTGAGGCCGACGGTCCGGCGGTCCGTGACCTGCCGACCGATACCCTGCGCACCTACCTGCGCATGGTAACCGAGGTTCGCATCCTGCGCGGCAAGGCGGCGGCCCTCAAATTGTGGCAGGAATTGCCGCTGCCGGAGCTGGCCGCGCTTCCGCTGCCGGGGGGGGGCGGGCCGCCGGTTTTGAAGAGCCGGCCACTGCGGACGATGGCATCGCCTGTCTCTATCATCTGCTGGAATGGATCGAGCCGGTGAACGGCGTCAGCTTCAGGGCAATGATCCGGCAGGCACTCGCCCAGGGTGGCCAACCGAGGGAATCGCCCACTGCCGCCCGGCTGCGCAGTCAGGGTTTGCGCCTGGAAGGCACGGAGCATCTGCGTATCGCCAATTGCCATTACGTTCTGGCGCGGGTGTTTGTCGATACTCCCTGGGCCGGGCGCTGGGCCGGCGCGTTGCGTCGGATCGGCCCCGAAGTTACCAAAGGTGAGCAAGTCAGCAATTTTGGTCGTGTCACGAGCCGCTGCATCAGGGTGCCGCTGGCACTGCTGAATGATTTCTGATTGTTTATCATGACCTATGATCCAGATGCCGCCGGCTTCGCCGACCTGATCGCCAGTGTCGGCGTAGCGGCCAGCTACGTCCCGGCCGGCACCACCGGCGTCACCCAAGTTCGAGTGATCTGTGAGCGCTTCGATCGCGTGATAGCACCGGCGTGGGACGGTGGGGTGGGGGGAGGTAGCACCCGAATCGTCACCCCGGTGGTCTGGCTGTGGGTCGCGGCGGCCGACGTGCCGTCTTTGCGTCCGGCCGATCGCCTGACCATCGATGGCTCGGTGTACGCCATTCAGGCGGTGCGCCGGCCCGCCGGCCCGCATCTGTGGGAGGCTGAAGCCTATCTGCTGGTGGCTGGTGCGCCGGCGCCGGACGGTGTTCCTCTGCCCGATCCTGTCGCTGCCGAACAGTGGCTCGGCACCTACGCCGGTGAAGCCGCGGTGCCGCTGGCCGCCGGGCAGGTGGTGCGGGTGGAGGCCGATGGCCGGCTGGCCCTGGCCCGGGCCGATGCGGATGCCACCGCCCGCGCGGCCGGCGTGGTGGTACGGGCGGGCGGCCCGGGCGAGCTGGTGGAGTGGACCGTCAATCGCCCGGTCGATTTGCCCGACTGGTCGGCGGTGCTGGAAGACGACGCATCCGTGCTGGTTCCGGGCGTCGACTATGTGCTGTCCGGCATCGTCTCCGGCCGGATCACGCCCGAAATACCGACCACCCCCGGCTGGTGGGTGGTGCCGGTTGGCCGGGCGGTGGCGCCGACCATCCTGCATGTCTACCTCGACCGCGCGATCAAGTTATAGGCCGTTCGATGCTACGTTTGCCGATCACCCTGGTCGAGTCTGGCCGCTTGGCCCAGCTCCAGCCGGGCGACCAGTTGCCGGCGTCGGCGGTCGAGGGGCTGGAGGCGCTGACCCTGGTCGCGGGTCCTGCGCTTGCCGCTGGCCAGCCGCTTGCCTGCGCCGGCTCCGCCCAAGGCCTGCTGGCCCGGGCCGACGATGCCGACCTCGCCCTGGTGGTCGGGTTTGCAGGGGCGGGCGCCGCGCCCGATGAGGCGGTACCGGTGCGGGTGTCCGGGGCGCTGACCTTGCCCGATTGGTCGGCGGTTGCCGGAACGGTCGATCTGACTCCGGCCGCCGATTATTTTCTGGCTCCTGCTGCCGGCCGCATCACCGCCACCGTCCCCACCGTGGGCCATCTTGTCCGGGTCGGACGGGCGGTCACCGGCCGCACCTTGGTCATCCGGATCGGTGATCCGATCCGGTTGGGGTAATCCGGATCGGTGATCCGATCCGGTTGGGGTAATCCAGATCGGATATCCGATCCGGATGACAAGTTTTAAAATGGAATCAAGGCACTCAACCCCGCCACCAGCGCGCCGGCATGTCATCGGTCACTTGGGGTAATCAGGATCGGTGATTTGATCGGGTTGGGGTAATCCAGATCGGATATCCGATCCGGTTGGCATAGGAACGCCGCGCATGGCCTATAAGGTTATTGTTTTGGAGGATGATGGCAGTCAGCGGGCGATTGACCCTGCGGCGCTGATGCCATTGTGCAGCTACTGGCTGATCGATGATCCGTCCAAGCGGGCCTTCGCCTTGGATCGTTCGATCCACGACGGCAAGGAGTTCGTGTTTCATAACGGTCAGTGCCTGGTTCCGGGCATTGATTATCAGATTTCCGCCGCACAGACGCTACAGTTGGCGGCGGATTTTCCCCTCTCCGGAGGGGATCGGCTCTGGATCCGCTATTGGGTATCCTGAGCGTTTTAGCGTGAAACCACATTGGAGATAACGGCCATGGCCGGGCACACTAAGTTTACCAATCGGCAGGTCCGGGTTGTCGAATCCTTCGACCACGGCAACCAGCGGGTCACCAATCTCGCCGACGCCGTCGCTGCCAACGACGCGGTCTCGCTGTCGCAGCTTCAGCAGGCCCTGTTGGGCTTGCGCTGGAAGGACCCGGTGCGGGTTATCACCACTGGTCCGGTGACGCTCTCGGGCCTTCAGACCATCGACGGCGTCACCGTGATGGCCGGGGACCGGGTGCTGGTCGCTGCCCAGGCGCTGGCGAGCGAAAACGGCATCTATGTCGTCGCCGACGGCGGTTGGTTACGGGCCGCCGACGCTGATGGATCCTCCAAGTTGGTCTCGGCGACCGTACTGGTCGAAGAGGGCGACACCTGGGCCGATTCGCAGTGGACCTGCACCAACAACGCTCCGATCGTGGTCGGGCAGGACAGCATCGTCTTTGCCCGCCTTTCCGGTGCGGGGCAGATCGATGCCGGTGCCGGCCTGACCAAGGTCGGCAATCGCATCGATGTCGGGGCGGGGGCCGGCATTGCGGTGCTGGCCGATACGGTTGAGGTTCGCCTCGGCGGCTCCACGCTTGCGGTCGATGCCGGCGGTCTGCGGATCGCCGATTCCGGCGTGACCGAGGGCCAGATTGCCGCCGCTGCGCTGGACTCCAGCCTCCAGGGTGGCGCCGGCGCCAAACTCGGCGTCCGTCTTGATGGCGACTCGCTTCAGATCACCGCGGCTGGTCTCTCGGTCGCGGAAGGCGGCATCATGCCGGCCGCCATTGTGCTGCCGGAGGGGTTCGTGCTGCGCGGCACCGCGGATGGCACCGCGGTGCTGGTGCGCGACGTCGTGGGGGAGGCTGCCACCGACAGCGGCGACCACACAGTGTTCGGTCTTGCGTATCCGCCGATTCCGGGGACCGAGCGCGTCTACCTCAATGGCGCCCGCCAGTTTGCCGGCGTCGGTCTCGACTATACCTTGGCTGGCTCCGTGATCACCTTCAACGGTGCCACCGACGCTGATCCGCGGGTGGTCGTCGACTACCAGTCGGCGAGCTGACGGTCTTCCCAGAGAGCGTTCCGGTTCGGGTGCGAATCGGGACGCTTGGCCTGTTTTTGGTTCTCCCTGCCTGGCGGGACGGCCCACCAGTCGGCCGTCCCGTCCTTTTTTGCCGAAGGTTGCGCATGACCAGCGATTGCCGCTCCCCGGTTTTCCCGTCGCCGTTGCCGCCGCTGCCGTTGTGGCAGACACAGGCGTTGCCGCCGGCGGTCGAGGGTATCCCTTACACCGCGATCCTGATCGCGATCGGATGCGAGCGATTCGAAGCGCTGTCGGAGTTGCCGCCGGGACTGACGCTAACCTCCGATGGGCGCCTCACCGGCACCCCCGGTTACGTACTGCGCGATACCGAGTATGATATCGTTATCCGTTGTCATGCCCGGAGTCTCGACAGGGGGGAATGGAGTTTTGCTGATCGGCAGTTTATCTTGTATGTCCGAGACGTTCCGGTGCGTTCGGACGTCGGCCGGCGCACCCGGACCCCCTTTGGCCAGGTTCGCGAGGCGCCGGTATCGGAGTCTCCGCGTGATCTCGGCGATCGTCGGCGGTTTCTGCTGTCCTGGCTGCCGGCGGAGGGTTCGCTGTCGGTGCATGTCAATAACCAGCTTCAATTGGCGGATCAGGATTATGCCGTCAATGGCAACCTGATCACGTTTCGGGTGGCCAAATCTCCATCCGCTCATATCGAGTGCAACTATCGCAACGTCTGGAGTGACTGATGCAGTTCTATGTTCAGCGTGGGGCAGATGGTGTCATTCAGGCGGTGTTCCCCTCCCCCCGTCCGGACTGGTCACCCCCGACCGATCCCGATCCGCTTGCCGATGACGCGCCGGAGCTGGTCGCCTTCCTTGGATCCGGAAAACTGGTATCCCGCCTGCTGACGCCGGTTGCGTTCTTCGAGCGCTTTGCGCCCGAGGAACTGAACGGCGCTTTCGCGGTATTCGCCGGCGAAATGTTTATGATCACTTTGAGGGGCGTGGCTGACCTCGATCATCCGTCAACCGCCGGATTGTTGAGTCGTCTTGAGGTTGCCGGTGTCCTTTCGGCGGCCCGCAGATCTGAAATCGGAGCATAGGCAATGAGCAGAACAACCCTTCCGCTCCCGCAATTGAGGGAAAAAATCCGGTCCGGGGAAGCCGCAGTGTCCGTCGGTGACGGCCGCCGCTTTACCGTCGAGCGGTCGATCTATCCCGGCACACAGATCGTGACCCTCAACGGGCAGACTCTCGCCTACGGCGATGATTATTCCCTGGAGGATGATGCGATTATCCTGGCGTTCGACGCCGGTCCTGATCCTTGCGTGCTGGTCACCTACGTGCCGACCGCCCCGGGGGAGGTGCCGTTGTTTGGCGCCGTCGACCCGGCGGCCCTCGATGGCACCGGCGCTCGCGGCGCCTCGATGTTTGTTTCCCGGGGCGATCATCGGCATGGCATAGCCGATGGCGCGGTCGCTCTCCGCCACCTGGCGTCCGGGACGGCCGGCCGGGTGGTCGGCTATGACGCCGAGGGCCGGCCGGCCGCGATCGACCCCCGCCCTCAAACGCTCAGTGGTGAAATCGATGCCGGAACCGCGGTGATCGTCGGCGCGACCGTCGACCGTCTGTCGGAACGGTTGGTCGATTTGAGCCGGATGGCGGTGGACGCCGATTTTTCGGCCGATGCGATCTGTCGGCCGTGCCTGGTGACTGGCTTTGGTGATTTGGTGTTGGATGGCCCGGATGTTGGTGTCGACGGTGCCGTTATGTATGGACCCTATCGGGGTCACAGGATATCTGTGACCAGTGATGGTCCGATGCCGGGGGTTCGGATTTATGGTGTTGGGGTTGATGGCAATGACATCAACGAAATCATCCCCGCCCTGCAAGGCGCAGGCACTGGTTATACCACTGCGTTTTTTGTCAGGGTTACTCGCGTGTTTGTTGGGAACGGGAACGGTCCGTTCTCGGTTACATGCTCGATCGGACGCGATCTGGTTGCATTCACGATCGATCCTGCATTGGGATTGGCATGGTATTTGCCATTTCCGGATTACGGGAACGATCGACCGTATTCCGGCATTACGTTTTATTTGCGCAAGTGGCAGGGGGGCGGCACGGCGAGTTTGTTGTTGATGGTCAAACATCCGGTACCGACATCGGTTGAATGGCGGGTGATCGCCCCTGCCACCCTGGCGTGGCATCAGGGGGTGGTTCCTGATCGTCCGGCGGCGGGCGCCAGAGAGACATTTCTGTTTCATTACACGTCGCTGGACGACGTCATCCGTGGCGTTCGCACATTCAAGAGTTGAATCCGATGTCGATCCTGGCTCATCATTCTAATGGCGGAGAGTTATTCGCTCGGTCTCCTGTTTGGGAGGTGGGGATTGACTCATCTGTGCTTGAGGGAACTGAAGTTCGCTATACGTTGATAGCTACAGAGGCGTATCGATACCATCATATTGATGGAGCCATTCCGTCCGGCCTTACGTTGGACAATCAAACTGGTGTTGTTGCTGGTTTGATCCAGAATATTGATAGTGATACAGAGTTTCAGTTCACAATACGGGCGAGTAATTATCACGGATATTCAGACCGGATTTGCCGCATTGTCGTGTTGAGGGTTCAGGTGGTGTGGCAGGAGGTCTTGAATCAGTCTAAGAAGATGGGTCTTTTGTTTCATGCCCGCCTGTCCGCAAGCAATGCCGTTCGGTACGATGTCATTGATGGTGTTTTGCCGCCGGGCTTGGCGCTTGACGCCGCGAGTGGAGAAATCGCCGGAACCCTCGGCGACGTCGGTGCCGATACCGTCTATGCGTTCACCGTTCGTGCGGTTGATGCGACGGGATATGGGTATGCCGACGCGCAGCATCGCATCACTATTCTTTATGTCCGGCCGGCCGGGTCGGTCACCCTGAATAGCACCGGACTCTACGAATGGTCGGTGCCGTCCGGTGTTTGGTCGTTGACGATGGAATGCTGGGGTGCCGGCGGGGCCGGCGGACGCTGGGGGGCTACGCCGGCCGGCTGCGGCGGTGGCGGGGGCGGTGGCTACGTCTGGGCGCGCCTGGGGGTCACCCCGGGCGAAATTGTGCGCGGGATGGTGGGCGCCGGCGGCCGGGCAACCGTCACCGGCATTACGGCAGGGGAATCCTCTCGCGCGTTTCTGCGCGATTGGGACGGTCAGCCGGGCATCGCCGCGTACGGTGGTGACCACGGGCGTGGCGGGGGCGTCGGCAACGGGGGCGGCGCCGTCGGCGGGGCGGGTGGGGTTGGTGGTGGATTCACTGACATGCAGAATTACGAGTCCAGTGGGGTTGTTGGTGGGACGGGTGGGGCTGGTGGCGACAACGACATTGGCCTTAATGGCGCGGCGGGTGCCGCGGCCGATCCCGGCGGCGCCGGCGGGGGCGGTGGTCCCTACAATGGCTCGGCCGTGTCGTATTGCCGGGGTGGCGGCGGCGGGGGCGGGGGCGCCGGTCCCGGCGGTGGGGCCGGAGGTCATGGCGGGTCGGTCCGCCTCAATTTGGTAACCCGCGATCTCGAGTTTTACGGGTTAACCGTCGGGGCCGGCTACGGCGGCGGCGGGGGCGGCGCCTGTGGTGCCAGCGCTGCCGGCAAGATCGTGCAAACCCTTGGTGCCCGGGGTGGCAATGGGGCCGTGCGGTTTTCCTGGGGCTGATCATGACGTGCGTTGCGATATTGCTGGCCAATCGCTATTCTGGACCCGTCGGGGATCAGGTGACCAGCGAGGCGGTCATGGGAGTTATGAAGTGGTTTGCAGCAGTCTTGATATTTTTTGCGAGGCTGGCGGTGGCTTTCGCACTGATGGTTGTCTTTGCGGCGATTCTTGCCGGGATGGGTAGACACCATTCCGGACTTTGGAGTCTGCTACTGGTGCTGGCGTTTCTAGCGCTTCTAATTTCTCCACAGCCACACAAGACCGCGCCGGCAGCGGCTCCCGTTTCCGTGCCCGTAGCCCCCTCCACCGCACCTGATTTGCTTCCGCCCCCGGCGTCGTTGGTACCCTTGTCGCCCGTAGCCTCGGTCGCGCCGGGGCCGGATCGGGGGCCGAGCCCGAAATCGGGGGAATGGCGCGCCCGGACAGCCGGAGATCACACCACCGCGCTTCCGGCCACCGACATGACCGGGATGATCATCGCCTTGAGTGCGCCGATCGCGGGCGGGCGCGGCTTTGTCCAGATTGGGAACACCGGCTGGTCGGTCGCCGGGCCGGACCTGCCCGCCGGCGTCCTGGTCAAGATCACCGGCCGCACCGGCCGTGTGCTGTGGGTGGAACCTTTTCGGCGTGCGCGCGATCCATTGGCCGATCGTCTGCGTGGACGCCGGCTGGGGCCGGGCAATGTGGCGCTCCCCGCGAGCGATCCCGAGTCGTAAGTTCTGATGGACATATCCCTCTTTTGGCGCGGATCCCCGGGGCCGATCGCCCCTCCGGGTGCCGACGTCCGCATTCTCGCCCCGGTGGCGCTGGCCCGTGCCGCCGCGGCGCTGGTGACCCGCCTGCGCGAGCACACCGCTCTGGTGCTCGGCCGGCGGCTGGCCCGCTGCTGGCGCCGCTCTTCGGTTACCGAGGCGGGGGATGGATTTAGGACCTGGGTAAGTTTGCATGATCGCTCCGGCCGTGGGGCGGAGATCATTACCGCCCACACCGAGGGCGCCGTGATCACTGCCGGGAACGGCCGCTGGCTCGCGCTCGCCACCGCCGCAGTGCCCCGCACCGGCGGGCGATCGGGCGGCCGGCGGATGACGCCGGCGGAGGTGGGCCGCCGGTTTCCTGACCGGTTGGTGTTCCGGCCCGGGCGCTCCGGGCGGACGGCGGTGCTGGTGTTGATGCCGCCGGCCGCGCCCGTTTCCGGCGGGCGCGGTCGCTCTGTCTCGCCCCGTCCCCGGGGGACGGTGTATTTCGTTCTCACGCCCCAGGTGACCTTGAAAAAGCGTCTCGACCCCGACTCGGTGGTCGCGCGCTTCATCCAGGATTTCCCAGATATCGAGGTTGGTCATGGCGATCAGTCGCCGTGAGCGGGCGTTGGCGGCCCTGCATGCTGCCCTTGACACCCTTGCCGGCACCGGCACCGGCCCGAGGGTCGAGCGGGAGACGCCGGTGCCCGACACTGTGCCCGTGGCCGGCCTGGTCATCCTGCGCGACGGCGACCCCGGCGAGCCGGAGATCACGCTGTCGCCGCTCTTGTATACCTATGATCACCGGGCGTTGGTCGAGGTCATGGTCCACGGCCCGACCGCGGGCACAAGGGCGGGGCGGCTGGACGCCCTGCTCTGCACCATCGGCGATTTGCTGGTCGCCGATCCCACCCTTGGGGGCGCCGTCGAGGATATCGATGTCGAGGCGCCGGATAGTCAGGATATGGCGCTGCCGGGTGCTCCTACGCTGAAGGGCGCGCTGGTGACGGTGATATTGACCTATTCTACCGACCATCCGCTGCACTGACTCTTGCACTGACTCTTGCACTGACTCTCTGTTAGAGGTGATGTTATGACCACAAGAGCGCTCGGCGCGAATGCGTCGTTTCTGATCGGCGTCGAGTCCGGATATGGGGTTGCGGCGACCGGGAACGTCTACGAAATCCCCCTGGCGACGACCGATCTTGGCGGGGAGGATACGCTCGAGCCGGATGAGCTGCTCGGCCGGGGCCGTGAACCGGATGAACCCGATCGCGGGCCGATCGACGTCAAGGGCAGTGTCGAGGTGCCTTTGTGCCAGCGCAACACCGGGATATGGCTGTGGGGATTGTTTGGCCCCCCGGTCACCACCGGCACCGTGGCCAGCGGGCAGTTTACATTCAGTGATCAACCGGGCGATGGGGCGACTGTGACCCTCAATGGCGTGGTCTGGACGTTGGTTGCCGCCGATCCGGCGGATTATGAAACCCTGATCCAGCCGACCTTGGCGCAGACGCTGACGCAGTTGGCGGTTGACCTCGGGGCCGCGGATGATGCGGTGCTCAAGGGCTGCCGGTTTGCCGCCACCGCCACCACGCTCACCGTCCGCACCCGCTCGCCCGCCAGCGCCGGCAACGTGTTCACGCTGGCGGCATCCGCCGACCCGGTCAGCAACGCCACGCCGTCCGGCGCCACCTTGAGCGGGGCGAGCGGAGAGTCGACCATTTCTCATGTCTATCGGTCGGGGGCTGCCACCCTGCCATCGTTCACGGCCGAAACCGGCATGCCCGATGTCGGCCAGTATTTTCGCTCGCTCGGGGTGATGGTGGGGTCGCTGGCGTTGGCATGGGCGCCCAAAGGGCGGACAAGGGCGACCGTGACGGTGATCGGCCAGAACGAAATCAAGGCGGCAACGGCCTTAAGTTCTGCCCCGATCCGCCATCCGCTGGCCAAATTCCGGTCTCGCAATGGCGAGATTAAGCGCAATGGCACCGCGCTGGGTCAGGTGACGTCGGCAAAGTTGACGATTGATAACAGTTTTGATCCGGTGTCTGTTATTCGCTCTGATGGAATGATTGATGGGGTTGATCTCGGCAAGCTGTCTGTAAGCGGAGAAGTTATGGTCCGCTACACCGGGGAGGAACTGGCGGTGACGGAGGATGAGCCGATTGCCCTGACGCTGGGCTGGAAGCCCAGCGATACCACCAGCCTGACGTTTGATCTTCCGGTGGTCCATCTCAAGCGGAGTAAGAAGCCCCTGCGGGGACCGCGGGGGGTGGAGGTCAGTTATTCGTTTGTTGCGGCGCGTCCGGAAACCGGCAGCGTCCATTCTGTGACCGCAACACTCAAGAATGATGTGGAGTCGTATTCATGATTCGGTTGGCGCCGGCAGCGGGCCAGGTTTGGCTTGATCTTCCCTATGGCGTGCGTTTTTGCGTCCGTCCCCTCGATACCCCGGCCGAAGTGACCGCATGGGCGCTGGCGGTGCCCCGGTTTGCCCAGCGGTTGGCGGGGTGGGTGGCTCCGCCGGCGATTGACGGTGCCGATCCGGTGTGGCGCAAGGCGCTGGAACAGGGGGTGTCCAAGGTGGTCTGGGCCGAAACCTTGGCCGAAACCTGCCTGCTCGCCTGGGAGGGGGTATTGGCGATCGACGGGCGCCCGGCCCCGCTCAGCGTCGATACCATCGCCCAGGTGATGGCGGTCGGTGCCATCGTCGATGCCTTCCTTGACCGGATGTATGCGCCCCTGGAGGCGATGCGCTCCGAGGGGGAAAGCTCCGGCACCGTGCCCGCTGGCATTACGGTGCCGGAGCCAACTACTGCGCCAGTTGTCTCAGCGGTGACGACGACGGCCACGCCGTCTGCGGCGATGCCTGCGAATACGTGATCGGTGCCCCGCAAACCCTGGCGGGGTGGCAGGTCTGGCATGCCGCCACCCCGGCCATCGGTCTGCGGGTGCTGGGGGCGGGGAAACCCCATTGGGTGCTTGATCAGGGGTTAGCCCTGCGCCGCGCCGAGATTTTAGGGTGGGATCTGGTGGCGGCGGCGACCCTGCTGCCCGAGATCGCGCTCGGGCTGGCGGAGGCTGCGGTTGGGGGCGCCGATGATGGCGATGATCAAGATGAAGGTAGCGAGTGACGCATTGTGGCCATTCGTCTGATTGAAACCGAAATTCGGGCGGACGTCGGGCCGTTCAAGCGGGCGTTGGTCGAGGCCGATCAGGCACTCGATCAGTTTGGCGTCCGTGCCGGTCGTGTGCTGTCTGGTCTTGCCGCTGATGCGCCGGCGGGAGAGCAGGCGATCGACGGCATCGCGACCGCGGCCGGGATGGCGACGGCGGCCTATGGCACGCTTGGTGAGCAGGCCAGCCGCGCGCTTGCCGCGCTGGTCGCCGAGGCGGCTCAAGCCGGCCCGCGGATTCAAGATGCGTTCAACCCGTCCGCTCCCGCCAACTGGAATCGCCCGCTGGCGCCGGCAGCGGTGGCGGCCGTGTCGGCGCCGGCGGCAGCGGTGGCGGTTGATCTTGCCGTCCATCTTGATACCGAGGCACTGACGGCGGGGTTGGCACAAGCCAGCCAGGCACTCGGCGCGTTTCGCGCCGGCGCCGATCAAGCGTTGTCGCTGGTGGCCGTCGATGGCGCCGGCGGCGCGGCGGCGATCGCCGGCCTCACCACCGCGGCCGATGGCGCCCGCCGGGCCTATGGCGAGCTCGGCCGGGAGGCGTCGCGCGCCCTTCATACCCTGGCGGCCGAAGCGGCACAGGCGGCCCCCCGGATTGCGGATGCCTTTGGTGGGGCTCAAGCCGGAGCCGCCGACCGTCCGGCCGTTGCGCGCGAGGACCCCTTTGCCGGGGCCAGAGGGCGCCAGCGCTCCGAGGTCGAGGCGGTGCGCGCCATGAGCGCATCGGCCAACGCCCGCTATCAGGCGATCGAGGCCGAAACCGAAGCCGTGGTCCGCGGTGAACTCGAGCGGGCGGCTGCCGAGCAGATCGCTCCGGTGCTCGCGGAAGCAACCGCGACCAACGCCGCGATCAAGGCGGATATGGATCGGGCGCGCCAAGAATCGCTTCGGGCGTATATGGCGTTTCTGAAAGGTGCACAAGAAAACACCATTTCTGTGATGGAGGATTACCGGGACGGCATCCGGGCTGGGATTGCCCGCCATCGGGATGGCGGCGGTCTCGAGATCAACGCCACTGCCGGCAGCCGGGATATCTCTGAGCATCTGATTTCGAGCGGTACCGGTCGTAGCCGATCTGGCCGCATGGCATTACGCGCCCGCTCGGCCTCTGAGGCGTTGTCGGAACTGGGGGGCTCGTCCGATGGCTTTGATGACGCGGTGTGGTCCGAGGCCGGCGCGGCCGTGGCCCGTCTGCGCTCCGAGGTCGAGGCTGCGGCGCCAGCGATGGCCGGGGTGCTGGGCGATGGCGAGGCCAAGGCGCGCCGGCTGGCGGTGGCGGTCGATTCGGTGGTTCCGGCATTGGGGCGCATCGAAAACCAGGGTACGGCGGCCGGGGGTGCCATCGCGGGATTGGCCCGGGCGATGGCCGGCGTCGGGCAGTCCAGCAACGGGCCGGCCGACGCTGCCCTCGAATTCGAGGGGCTGGGTGCCGTAGGCAGGGTGGTCGAAGGACAGTTGAACGCGGTCGCCAACCAGGCAGGCGTGGTTTCGAACCAAATGTCGGCGCTTGGCGGCGCGGCCGGAACGGTGGCTGGCCGGGGATTCCTCAGTCTGGTTAAGGGATTGGCTGCGTTCGGCCCGGTTGGGTTGGTGGCTGGGGCTGCAATAACTGCGTTGACTAGCAGTTATGTCGTGGCGGTTGCGGATGCCATAACGTTTGATAAAGAGAATACCCGGATCGCCCAGTCGTTGCGTCGGGTCGGCGCCGATGCTTGGCTATCGGCTGAACAGGTTCAGGCTTGGGGGACCGAGATTGCACGAACTACGCTTGCCACCAGGGATGAGGTGGTGGAGGCCGAGCTGGCCTTGGCGCAGTTTGGTTCGGTGGTCGGCGCCGACTTCGCGCGCGCGTTGCGCCTGGGCCAGGATATGGCCGTGACCTTCGGCGGCGGGCTGCCCGCGGCCGTCGGGGTGCTCGGCGCGGCGCTCGAGCGGCCGGGTGAGGCGCTCGAGCGGCTGACTGCGGCCGGGATGCGTTTTACCGATCGGGAACGGCAGATGATCACCGATGCGGTAGCGGTCGGTGATACCGTCGCGGC
>Ga0172367_10004396_pt1 | contig 17582 bp, 16 predicted proteins | sample Lak10m_FD_114542 | JGI IMG/M metagenome (GOLD analysis project Ga0172367, IMG submission 114542) | Freshwater microbial communities from Kabuno Bay, South-Kivu, Congo - kab_022012_10m | ecosystem: Environmental > Aquatic > Freshwater > Lake | place: Democratic Republic of the Congo: South-Kivu...
ATTCGCGCCGATTTCGCCGACAGCATCGATGCCAATGCCGTGCACGGTTCGGATGCGCCCGAGACCGCGGCGGTCGAGATCGCCTATTTCTTCCCGGCGCTGAACGTCTACTCGCGCTGATTGCCGATGCCGGTGAATCTCCTCGATCTCGATGCCGACGGGCTCAATGCCTGGTTCGCGGAAATGGGCGAAAAGCCGTTTCGCGCGCGCCAGGTGTTGCGCTGGGTGCATCAGCGGGGTGCGGATGATTTCGCCGGCATGTCTGACATCGCCCGGAGCTTGCGCGAGAAACTGATGGCTACGGCCGCCGTATCGCCAGCGCCGACTCTCAGTGACCGGACATCGGCGGACGGCACGCGCAAGTTCCTGTTCGATGTCGGCAACGGCAATGCCGTGGAGACGGTGTTCATCCCCGAGCAAGATCGCGGAACCCTGTGCGTTTCCTCGCAGGCCGGGTGCGCCCTGGAATGTGCCTTTTGTTCCACCGGCCGCCAGGGTTTCAACCGCAACCTGCGTACCTCCGAGATCATCGGCCAGCTCTGGCAGGCCAACCGGGCGTTGGGCGCCCCGACGGCTGCGGCAGAGGCGCGCGTGATCAGCAATGTCGTGCTGATGGGCATGGGCGAGCCACTGGCGAACCTGGAAAACCTGTTGCCGGCCTTGCGCCTGATGCTCGACGACAATGCCTACGGCCTGTCGCGGCGTCGGGTGACGGTATCGACCTCCGGCATCGTGCCGGCGATGGATCGACTCGCCGCAGCGTGCCCGGTGGCGCTGGCCGTTTCCTTGCATGCGCCGACGGATGGCCTGCGTGACCGGCTTGTCCCCATCAACCGCAAGTATCCGCTGGCGGAGCTGATGGCCGCGTGCCGTCGCTACCTGCAGCATGCACCGCGAGATTTCATCACCTTCGAGTACGTGATGCTCGACGGCGTGAATGATTCGGACGCCGATGCGCGGGCCCTGCTGCATCTCGTGCGCGACGTGCCGTGCAAGTTCAACCTGATTCCCTTCAATCCGTTCCCTGATTCCGGCTTCCGCCGTTCGCCCGCCGAGCGCGTGCGCCGATTCGCGGCACTGCTTGCCGGCGCCGGGATCGTCACGACGACGCGCAAGACGCGCGGCGACGACATCGATGCCGCCTGCGGCCAACTGGCCGGCAAGGTCCTCGACAAGTCGCGGCGGCGCAGCGTGCCGGTCAGCCTGTCCCGTTCCACTCCCGCCACCTTGGAGCTGCAATGACTGCCAGGATTCTTGCACTTCTCCTGTCCGGTGCCGTACTGGCTGCCTGCACGACCACCGGCGGTGGTTCAGGTGAGGGCGCCAAGCCGTCGGTGCTGTCGCAGCCGCCCTCCAACGAACAACAGCAGCGTGCCAAGACCCACGTGGAACTTGGCTCGCTGTACCTGCTCGATGATCGCCCGGCGATTGCGCTTGAAGAAGCGAGGATTGCGCTTTCGGCGGATTCGGGATACGCCCCGGCGTTCAACCTGCTCGGCATGACCCACATGCACATGAAGGAGCCGAGGCTGGCCGAGGAGAATTTCCTCAGGGCGCTGCAATTGGCGCCTGGCGATCCGGAGATCAGCAACAACTACGGCTGGTTCCTCTGCCAGAACGGCCGGGAGCGGCAGTCGCTGGCGCACTTCCTCGCCGCCGCCAGGAATCCCCTGTATTCGGCGCCGACCAAGGCCTATACCAACGCCGGGGTGTGTGCCCGCAAGGCGCAGGACTTCAAGGCAGCCGAGGATTTTCTGCTGGCCGCCTTGCGCCTGGTGCCGAGCAACACCCTGGCGCTTTACTGGCTGGCCGATTTGACGTTTCAGCAGGGGCGTTACAGCGTGGCGAAGCAGTGGCTCAACGACCTTGAACGGCTGGAAGAGCCGACGGCAGAAGTCTTGTGGCTGGCTTTGCGCATTGACCGCAAGCTTGGCAACCGCGAGGGTGAACTGCGCTACGCGACGCAACTGCGCAGGCGCTTCCCCGGCTCGGACGAGCAACGCCTCCTGAATCAGGGGCAGTACGAGTGACGGAAACCGTTGATACGCAGACCGAAGCCTTGGCCCCGGCGCCCGAAACGACGGTGCCGGCGCCTGTCGAGCCGCCCCGCAGCCTGGGGGCACGCTTGCGCCAGGCGCGCGAAGCGAGCGGGCTCGGCATTGCCGATGTGGTCCAGGTCATCCGCTTCAGCGCCCATCAGATCGAAGCCCTCGAGCGCGACGAATTCGACACGCTGCCGGGCGCGACCTCGGTACGGGGGCTGGTGCGGAACTATGCAAAGTTGCTGAAGCTCGATCCGGTTCCCCTGCTGGCCTTGCTTGATCCCGTGATACCGGTGCCCGAGGCCGATGTGCGTCCGCCAACGAACATGGGCGAAGCCGAACAGCACGCGCTCGGTGAACGGGTGCCATCCGCCTTGCTGATGGCGACGGGCATGGTGTTGGTGCTCGCATTCGCCGGTTTCTGGTATCTGGACAGTCAGCGCGAGCCGGCGGCAGGCGTGCCGGTTTCGGCACCTGCGCCTGCCATCGCGCCCATCCCCGTGCCGCAGCCGATTGCGAAGCCGCCGGCCGCCGCGGTGCCGGCGACACCGGCCGACGCAACGGCAGGCAAGATTGCCAGTGCCGCGGTGCCGCAACCCGCAAACGGTTTGCGACTTGAATTCGACGACCTGTCCTGGGTCGAGGTGCGCGATGCCAGCCAGAAGGTGGTTCTGGTTGGCGAGTATCCCGCCGGAAGCCGGCACGTCGTCGAAGGCAGGGCACCTTTCCAGATCTGGATCGGCAAGGCATCCGGTGTGCGCGTTTTCATGGGGGATCGCAGCATCGACCTGAAACCGCACACGCGCGAAGAAGTCGCCCGTTTCACCCTGGAATGACCATGACCGCGGGTTCCCTGCAGCGACGCACGAGTCGCCTGGCGATGATCGGAAAAGTCGGCGTTGGTGGTACGGCGCCGATAGTCGTGCAATCGATGACCAACACCGACACCGAGGATGTGTTCGCTACGGCAATGCAGGTGGCACAACTGGCACGTGCCGGTTCGGAACTGGTGCGGATCACGGTGAACACCCGCGAAGCAGCGGCTGCGGTGCCGAGGATTCGCGAACGGCTGGCGCAGTTGAACGTTGACGTGCCGCTGATTGGCGACTTCCATTTCAATGGCCACAAGCTGCTTGCCGAACATCCCGAGTGTGCCGAGTCACTGGCCAAGCTGCGCATCAATCCGGGCAATGTCGGCAAGGGTGCGCGCCGCGACGAGCAGTTCGCACAGCTGATCGAAATCGCCTGCCGCCACGACAAGCCGATTCGCATCGGCGTCAACTGGGGCAGCCTCGACCAGGCCCTGCTTGCCCGCGTCATGGACGAGAATGCAAAGCGTCCGGTGCCGAAGGATGCAATCGAGATCATGCGCGAGGCGATGGTCACCTCGGCGCTGGAGTCCGCCGCGCAGGCCGAGCAGCTCGGCTTGCCCGGCGACCGTATCGTTTTGTCCTGCAAGGTATCCGGCGTGCAGGACCTGATTGCCATCTACCGCGAACTGGCGGCTCGCAGCGACTACCCTTTGCATCTGGGCCTCACCGAGGCGGGCATGGGCAGTAAGGGCATCGTCGCGTCCACCGCGGCACTTGCCGTCCTGCTGCAGGAGGGCATCGGCGACACGATTCGCGTCTCGCTGACCCCCGAGCCCAATGGCGATCGCACACGCGAGGTGATCGTTGCCCAGGAGATCCTGCAGACCATGGGCTTGCGTGCCTTCACGCCGCTGGTTGCCGCCTGCCCCGGATGCGGCCGTACCACCAGCACGGTGTTTCAGGAGCTGGCGCAGGACATCCAGGAGTATGTCCGCGAACGCATGCCGGAATGGCGGCTGGCGCGCATCGGCGTCGAGAACATGACATTGGCGGTGATGGGATGCATGGTCAATGGCCCCGGCGAGAGCAAGCACGCCAGCATCGGCATTTCCCTGCCGGGTACCGGCGAAGCGCCGGTCGCGCCCGTCTATGTCGATGGCGAGCGCGTGGTGACCCTGCGCGGCGACAACATCGCCAGCGAATTCCGCGCCATCGTCGATGACTACGTGGCCCGCAAGTACCCCGCACGGCCCGGTGCCGGCGAAGCTGTCGCCGCAACGATCGAAACGAGATGAGCCAGACCTTGCAAGCAATCCGCGGGATGAACGACATCCTGCCCGAGGATGCCGAGCTGTGGGAACAGTTCGAGGAAGCCATTCGCGACTGGCTGCATGCCTATGCCTATCGTCCCATCCGCATGCCGATGGTGGAGCCGACCCCCCTGTTTGCACGCGCCATCGGCGAGGTCACCGACATCGTCGAGAAGGAGATGTACTCCTTTGAAGACTCACTGAACGGTGAAAGCCTGACGCTGCGGCCGGAAGGCACCGCCTCCTGCGTGCGCGCCGTGCTGCAGCACAACCTGCTGTACGACGGGCCCAAGCGGCTGTGGTACATCGGTCCGATGTTTCGCCACGAACGGCCGCAGAAAGGCCGCTACCGGCAGTTCCATCAGGTTGGCGTCGAGGCATTGGGGTTTCCCGGTCCCGACATCGATGCGGAACAGATCGCGATGTGCGCGCGCCTGTGGGACGACCTCGGGCTCGAAGGTATCCGTCTCGAAATCAATTCGCTTGGCCAGAGCGACGAGCGTGCCCGCCATCGCGCCGACCTCGTCACCTATCTTGCAGGCCAGGCGGACCTGCTCGACGATGACGCGCGCCGACGCCTGCACAGCAATCCCTTGCGCATCCTCGATACCAAGAACCCGGCCCTGCAGGCACTGGTCGGCGGTGCGCCGAAGCTGATCGACTACCTGGGCGATGAATCGCGACGGCACTTCGAGGGCGTCCAGCAACTGCTCAAGGATGCATCGATTCCCTATGTGATCAATCCGCGCCTGGTCCGCGGCCTGGACTACTACAACCTCACGGTCTTCGAATGGGTGACCGACCAGCTTGGCGCGCAAGGCACGGTATGTGCCGGCGGACGTTACGATGGGTTGGTGTCGCAGCTGGGCGGCAAGCCGGCGCCGGCTTGCGGATTTGCCATGGGCATCGAACGCCTGCTTGCGCTGTGGAAGGATCAGGGCCACCGGCAGGAACAGGTGGTGCCGGACGCCTACCTCGTGCATCAGGGCGAGGCAGCGGGGCGTTTCGCCTTCCGTGTCGCCGAAGCGCTGCGCGGCGCCGGCTTTGCCATACAGCTGCATTGCGGTGGCGGCAGCTTCAAGTCGCAGATGAAGAAGGCCGATGCCTCCGGGGCGCAGCTTGCCCTTGTCATCGGCGACGACGAGGCGGCGGCCAATGCGGTTGGCGTGAAGCCGTTGCGCGGTGGCTTCGAGCAGCCGGCGACGCAGGCGACAGTGGACATCAATGAACTGGCCGATCATCTCGGCCAACTACTTTTCCCGATGGATGACGACGATGGCAGCTTATGACCTCGAAGAACAGGAACAGCTCGACGAGCTGAAGACCTGGTGGAAACTGCATGGCAACCTGATCACGAATGTCCTGCTCGCGATCGCGCTGCTGGCTGCCGGCTGGCAGGGCTGGAACTGGTGGAAGCGCAGCCAGGGCGCGGAAGCCTCCGCCGTGTTTTCAAGCCTGCAAGGTGCGGCCGCCCAGCGCGATGCCAAACGCGCACGCGAGCTGGCCGGCACCCTGATCGACAAGTATTCGATTACCGAGTATGCCGGCATGGGGGCCTTGCTTGCGGCCCGCGTACAGGCCGAGGCCGGCGATGCGCGCAATGCCAGGGTACAGCTGGCGTGGGCCGCCGAGAACGCCAGGGACACCGGATTGCGTGACCTGGCGCGCCTGCGGCTGGCTACCCTGATGCTGGACGAGAAGGCGTTCGACGATGCCCTGAAGCAACTGTCGCCGGAGCCGGCGGAGCAGTTTGGCCCGCGCTTCGCCGAATTGCGCGCAGACATACTCGCCGCTCAGGGCAAGGCCGGTGAGGCGCGCAGCGCCTACGAACAGGCGCTGACCAGGCTCGACGCCCTGGTCAAGGCGGACGATTCACGGCATCGCCCGGGATACCGCGAGATCCTTGAAGTCAAGCGTGACGCCATCGGGGGCGGCAAGTGATCGGCAGCCGATTTTGTCTGCCGTTGGCTGCGATTGTCGCGCTGGCAGGCTGTTCGACCGTGGAGAAGCTGAATCCGTTTGGCGCCAGCGGCAGCAAGGCAAAGCCCACCGAACTCGTGTCGATCCAGTCGTCGGCGACGCTGGGCACGGTCTGGCAGACGGGCGCCGGACGTGCCGGGGAGTATGTGTTTTCACCCGCGGTGGTCGATGAAAGCGTATTTACCGCCGCGCGCGACGGCACCCTGACCCGCTTCGACCGTGGTCGCGAAGCATGGCGCGTCTCGACCGGGCAGCTCATTTCCGGTGGTGTCGGCAGCGATGGCAAGCTGCTGGCGGTTGGCACGCCCAAGGGCGAAGTCCTGGTGTTCGACGCTGCCAATGGCCGCGAACTGTGGAAGGCCAGGGTCAGCTCGGAAGTGCTGGCGGCGCCGGCAGTCGCGGATGGACTGGTCATCGTAAGATCCGGCGATTCACGCATCTTTGCCTTCGACGGCGCCGACGGCAAACGGCGCTGGGTTTACCAGCGCAGCATGCCGGCCCTCTCGCTGCGCTCTGCCGTGGGCGTCATGCCGGCAGACAAAGTCACGTTGGCGGGTTTCCCCGGGGGCAAGCTGGTGGCGATAGCCAACAATAACGGTGCGGCGGTCTGGGAAGTTACCGTCACCCTGCCGAAGGGGGCCACCGAACTCGAACGCGTGGCCGACGTCACCAGCCTGCCGGCGATCGCCGGCAGGACATTGTGCGCCGCAGCCTATCAGGGCCGTGTCGCCTGCTTCGAGAGCAACAGCGGGAGTACGGTCTGGGCTCGCGACATCTCGTCGAGCGTCGGCCTCGACATGGACAGCGGCTACGTATATGTCACAGACGATCAGGGTGCCGTCCACGCTCTGGACAGGAACAGCGGGGCCAGCGTGTGGAAGCAGGACAAGCTCGCGCTGCGTTCCGTTTCGCGTCCCGTTGCCGTTGGCGGTCACGTGGCAGTTGCCGATTACCAGGGGATCGTGCATCTCCTGCGCCGCGACACCGGGGCCTTTGCCGCCCGCGTCAGCACCGATGGCGGTGCCGTGCGCGCGGATCCGGTGCGCTTTGGCAACGGCTTCCTGGTGCAGACCGCGAACGGCGGCGTGTATGCATTCGAAGTGCGATGAACGCACCGGCGTTCGTCGAGCTCCATTCCCGATGTTTGCCGTGACCGTTTCCGTACCACGGCTGGCAGGTTCATTGCGATGAAGCCAACGCTGGTCATCGTCGGTCGGCCGAATGTCGGAAAGTCGACGCTTTTCAACCGGCTGACGCGATCACGCGATGCCCTGGTCGCCGATCAGCCGGGCCTCACGCGTGACCGCCACTACGGGCACGGACGGCTCGGCGACAAACCCTTCCTGGTGGTCGATACCGGGGGCTTCGAGCCGCAGGCCAAAGAAGGCATCGTCCATGAAATGGCGCGCCAGGCGGAGTCGGCGATTGCCGAGGCCGACGTTCTGGTGTTCGTCGTCGATGTGCGCAGCGGCCTGGTGCCGCAGGACAAGGTGATAGCCGACCTGTTGCGTCGCAGCGGGCGGCCGGTCATCGTCGCGGCGAACAAGGGTGAGGGCATGGAGCGCGCCGTTGTTGCCGCGGAGTTCCATGAACTTGGATGCGGAGCACCGCTGGTGATCTCGGCAGCCCACGGCGACGGCATCCGCGAGCTTGTCGATCTCGCCCTGGAGCCGTTTCCCGACAAGGCCGATGGCGATGAAGAGCCCCGTGGGCCGCGTGTGGCAATCGCCGGTCGGCCGAATGTCGGCAAAAGCACGCTTGTGAATACGCTGCTGGGCGAAGAGCGCGTGATCGCTTTCGACATGCCTGGTACCACCCGGGACGCCATCGAAGTTCCCTTCGAGCGCAACGGCAAGGCCTATACGCTGATCGATACCGCCGGCTTGCGGCGCAAGGGCCGGGTCTTCGAGGCCATCGAAAAATTTTCCGTGATCAAGACCCTGCAGGCAGTCGAGGAAGCCAATGTGGTGATCCTCATGGTCGATGCGACCCAGGAGATTTCCGACCAGGACGCACACATTGCAGGCTTTGCCATCGATGCCGGCAGGGCGCTGGTGGTGGCGGTCAACAAGTGGGATGCGGTTGACCCGTATCGGCGCGAGCGCATCCGCCAGGACGTGGCGCGCAAGCTCAACTTCCTCGGCTTTGCCAAGGTGCACAATGTCTCGGCGCTGAAGGGGCAGGGGATCGGCGGCATCCTTTCCTCGGTGGATGGCGCTTACGCCGCCGCCATGGCAAAGCTGTCCACCCCCAAGCTCACCAGAGTCCTGATTGCCGCCGTCGAGAAGCAGGCGCCGCCTCGCCACGGGGCATTCCGCCCGAAGCTGCGCTATGCCCACCAGGGCGGCAGCAATCCGCCCGTCGTGGTAATCCATGGCACTGCGCTGGAGCATATTCCGGCATCCTATACGCGGTTTCTGGAACGCTACTTTCTGGAGGCGTTCAAGCTGCAGGGCACGCCCCTGCGCATACAGTACAAGACGGCACGGAACCCTTACGCCGATTGAGAGTCATAGTTCGGCGCCGGTGCCGCCATCACGAAAGTCGGCGCTGGTGGCACGGCGACGCAAAATCGATTACATTAACCAGTCCAAAAAAACCAACGGCAGGTCGCAGGGGCGCTGACAAAGCCCACGCCTTTTGCAGGGGCGACAAAGGCGGCATCCGTCACTACAAGGATCACCCATGATGAGCAACAAAGGGCAAATGCTACAAGACCCGTTTTTGAACACGCTGCGTCGCGAACATGTCCCGGTTTCGATCTACCTGGTCAACGGCATCAAGCTGCAGGGCCAGATCGAATCATTCGACCAATATGTGGTTCTGCTCAAGAACACGGTGACCCAGATGGTTTACAAGCACGCGATTTCCACCGTGGTTCCGGCCCGGCCGGTCAACTTCTCGCAGGAGGCCGACGGCGCTTGATTGCGTCGCCCCGCGAAGCCCGGTGGCCATGACCGGGTCACCCTGATGTTTGAACGTCCCGCCAGCGGGGAACGTGCCGTTCTGGTGCAACTCGATTTCGGCGCCGGTGATTTTGCCGAACGCCTGTCGGAGTTGAAGCTGCTGGTGGAAAGCGCCGGCGCCTTACCCCTGGCGGTGGTGTCGGGCAAGCGAGCCAGGCCCGATCCGGCGATGTATGCCGGCAAGGGCAAGGTGGAGGAAATCGCCAGCTGCGTGCGCGACCACTGCGCCGACATCGTGGTCTTCAATCACGAGCTTGCCCCGGGCCAGCAACGCAACCTCGAAGGCATCCTGCAATGCCGGGTCATCGATCGCAGCAGTTTGATTCTCGATATCTTCGCCCTGCGCGCAAAAAGTCACGAGGGCAAGCTCCAGGTCGAGCTGGCACAGCTGCAGCACCTGGCGACGCGCCTGGTGCGTGGCTGGACCCACCTTGAACGGCAAAAGGGCGGCATCGGCCTGCGCGGCCCCGGCGAGAAGCAGCTCGAAACCGACCGGCGACTGCTGGGCAAGCGGGTCGCCGTGCTGAAAGAGCGGCTGATCCAGCTGGAGCGGCAGCGCGAGGTGCGTCGCCGGGCACGGGTACGGGGCGATGTACTGTCCGTTTCCCTCGTCGGCTACACCAATGCCGGCAAGAGCACCCTGTTCAACAGCCTGACCAAGGCCGGTGCCTATGCCGCCGACCAGCTGTTTGCCACGCTGGACACCACTTCCCGGCGCCTGTACCTTGAGAACGCAGGTACGGTCGTGCTTTCGGATACCGTTGGCTTCATTCGCGACCTGCCGCATGCGCTCGTTGCCGCATTCCAGGCGACTCTGGAAGAGACGGCGCAAGCGGATCTGTTGCTCCATGTGATCGATGCCGCCAGCCCCGACCGCGATCAACAGATCAACGCTGTGGATGCGGTTCTGGACGAGATCGGCGCGCACGACGTACCGCGAATCCTGGTCAGGAACAAGCTCGATCTGACCGCCGCGGCGCCGGGAATCGAGCGGGATGACTGTGGTAACATTTCGAGCGTTCGTCTTAGCGCCAGAACCGGATCCGGCTTGTCATTCCTGCGCGAGGCGCTGACTGAAGCAGCCAGCATGCGCGACGAGCGGAATGCTGCGTTCGCCTAACCGAAATCCCATTTTCCACCACCCGACAGATACCCAAAAGTGATTGCTGGAATACTCATGTCTCTCAACGACCACGGCTGGGGCAACCAGCCCGGTGGCGGCAAACGCGGCGGCAACCAGGGGCCTCCCGACCTTGAAGAACTCTGGCGTGATTTCAATCGCCGGCTCGGCGGCATGTTTGGCAACAAGCGTGCGCGTGGCGGTGGTGACAATGGCGGTGATGATGGCGGCAACCGCATGCCGTCGATCAGCCCGAGGCAGTTCGGCGGCGGCATCGGCATTCTTCTCGTCCTGGCCGTGGCGGTATGGCTGGGCAGCGGCTTCTACATCGTAGACGCGTCGCAACGGGGCGTGGTGCTGCAGTTCGGCGCCTTCAAGGAGGCGACCGAGCCCGGATTGCGCATGCGCTGGCCCTGGCCGATCCAGAGCCATGAGATCGTCAACCTGACGGGGGTTCGCACCGTCGAGGTAGGCTATCGCGGTTCCGACAAAAATCGCGTCCTGAAGGAAGCGCTGATGCTCACCGACGATGAGAACATCGTCATGGTGCAGTTTGCCGTCCAGTACCTGCTCAAGGATCCCAAGGCTTACCTGTTCAACAATCGCCATCCTGATGATACGGTGATGCAGGCGGCGGAGACGGCCATTCGCGAAGTGGTCGGCAAGAACAAGATGGACTTCGTACTCTACGAGGGGCGCGACCAGATTGCCGCCAATACCCAGAGCCTGATCCAGGGCATCCTCGATCGCTACGACACGGGCATTCAGGTGCGGGCCGTTAACATGCAGAGCACGCAGCCGCCGGAGCAGGTTCAGGCGGCCTTTGACGATGCCGTCAAGGCCGGCCAGGATCGCGAGCGGCAGAAGAATGAAGGCCAGGCCTACGCCAACGACGTCATCCCGCGTGCCCGGGGTGCCGCCTCGCGCCTGATGGAGGAAGCCACCGGCTACCGCCAGCGCATGATCGTGACGGCGGAAGGTGATGCCTCCCGATTCAAGCAGATCCTCGCCGAGTACAGCAAGGCGCCGGAAGTGACACGCAGCCGCATGTATCTCGAAACCATCCAGCAGGTGTATTCCAGTACCAGCAAGGTCATGCTCGACGCCAAGGGCTCCGGCAACCTGCTTTACCTGCCCCTGGACAAGCTCATGCAGGCGACCGCGGCAGCCAATGCCGGTGCGTCGCCAGTCGATCCGGTGGCGGCGGCGCGTGGGGTGGCTGTCGTTCCAGCCCCGACGCTGGAGTCGCCGCCGCAGCTGGAGCGAGGCGCACCGGGCGATGCCCGGACCAGGGGATCGCTGGGTTCCCGCGAGCGGGGAGAACGCTGATGCAACGCCACCTTTCTTTCATTGCCTCGCTGGTCTTCGGCAGCCTGATCATGTTCGCGATGACCGTGTTTACGGTCGACCAGCGGCAGTTCGCGATCATCTTCCAGCTGGGCGAGATCAAGGAGGTCGTCTCCGAGCCCGGGTTGGCGTTCAAGTGGCCGATGATCCAGAACGTGCGGATTTTCGACAAGCGCATCCTGACCATGGACACCCCGGAACCGGAGCGCTTCCTCACGGCGGAAAAGAAGCCGGTGCTGGTTGATTCCTTCGTCAAGTGGCGGATTCACGACGTCAGGCAATACTACATCTCGGTCAGCGGCGACGAGACACTGGCCCGGACGCGCCTGGCGCAGACCGTCAATGCCGGCCTGCGCGAAGAGTTTGGCCGGCGTACGGTGCATGACGTGGTTTCCGGGGCGCGTGACGACATCATGGTGGTCGTCAAGAAGAAGGCTGACGCCGACATGCGCGCGATCGGTGTCGAGATCGTCGATGTCCGCCTGAAGCGCGTAGACCTTCCACCCGAGGTTTCGGAATCGGTCTATCGACGCATGGAGACCGAACGCAAGCGAGTGGCCAACGAACTGCGGTCGGAGGGCGCCGCCGAGGCGGAGAAGATCCGCGCCAATGCCGACCGGCAGCGCGAGGTGATCCTGGCCGAAGCCTACCGCGATGCACAGAAGATCAAGGGTGAGGGCGATGCCAAGGCCGCATCCATCTACGCCCGCGCATTCGGAGAGAACGCGGAGTTCTATGCCTTCTACCGCAGCCTTGAAGCTTACCGCGGCGCCTTCAGGTCGAAGAACGACCTCATGCTGATCGAGCCCAATTCCGAGTTCTTCAAGTATCTGAAGAACGGCGCCAAGGGCAAGTGACAGGAGCCGGCGCGGGCGATGTTGAACACCCTGATGTTGGCATTCGCCCTGATGCTGGTGGTGGAGGGCTTGCTGCCCTTCATTGCCCCCAAGGTCTGGCGTGAGACCTTTCGCCGCGTCATCGAATTCAGTGACGGCCAGATCCGTTTTATTGGCCTGAGTTCGGTGCTCGTCGGCGTCGTGCTGCTTACGGTATTCCGCTGAGCAAAATGGCCAATAGACGCTGGTTGCTGCCGGAGGCGATCGAGGACGTGCTGCCGCGGGATGCGGCGCGAATCGAGGCCATGCGGCGGTGGATCCTTGACGAGTTCGCAGCGCATGGTTTCGAGATGGTCATGCCGCCGCTCCTTGAGTATGTCGAATCCCTGGTTGGCGAGCGAGGTCAGGATCTGGATCTGCGCACCTTCAAGCTGGTGGACCAGTTGTCCGGGCGCAGCATGGCGGTTCGTGCCGACATTACGCCCCAGGTTGCGCGCATCGATGCGCACCTGTTGAATCGGCGGGGCGTCACCAGGCTGTGCTATTGCGGCAGCGTGCTGCACACGCTCCCCGCAGGATTCAACGCGACGCGCGAGCCGATCCAGATCGGCGCAGAGATCTACGGTCACGCCGGACTGGAAGCGGATCTCGAATGTATCCGGCTGCTGGCATCCTCGATGCGGCGCTGTGAGGTGGCTGCCACCCGCATCGATCTTGGACACGTCGCGGTGTTTCGCGCCCTGGCGCGCGAAGCACGGCTGGATCCGGGTGCCGAGAAGGACTTGTTTGCCGCGCTGCAGGGCAAGGATGTACCCTCGGTTCGCGAACTGGTCAGCGGCGTTGCCGATCCGGTACGGTCGGGCTTGCTGGCGCTGCCCGAACTCTATGGTGATCGCTCGGCGCTGGATCGTGCAGCGAAGCTCTTGCCCGATCATTCGGAGATCGTCGCGGCACTGGCGGATCTTCGACGTCTGGCCGATGCGCTGGGCGACCTGCCGCTGAGCTTCGACCTGGCGGATCTGCGTGGCTATCACTACCATAGCGGCGTTGCATTCGCCGCCTATTGCGCCGGCAGTCCCGCTGCAGTCGCGCTGGGCGGGCGCTACGATGATTTTGGTCGCGTGTATGGTCGAGGCCGCCCGGCGACGGGATTCTCGATGGATCTGCGGGCGCTTGCCGGCCTCTCCGCGCCGACCCCGGTGCGAGGTGCGATCGCCGTGCCCTGGCCGGAAGATGATGCCCTGCACGCCGAGGCAGAGCGCCTGCGCGCGCTTGGCGAGCGTGTTGTGCTTGCCCTGCCGGGACACGACGGCTCATGGCGCGAAGCGGGCTGCGATCGCATCCTGGTGCGCCAGGGTGACCAATGGACAATTGAAACCTTGAGGGAAGAGTGAAATGGCAAAGAATGTGGTCGTGGTCGGCACGCAGTGGGGTGACGAAGGGAAGGGCAAGATCGTCGACTGGCTGACGGATCATGCACAGGCGGTGGTGCGTTACCAGGGCGGGCACAATGCCGGCCATACGCTGGTTATCGGCGGCCACAAGACGGTGCTGCACCTCGTCCCCTCCGGCATCCTGCGCGAGGGAGTGACCTGCTACATCGGTAACGGAGTCGTTCTATCGCCGGAAGCACTGGTCAAGGAACTCGACGAACTCAAGGCCGCCGGAGTCGATGCCGACGCGCGGCTGCGAATTTCGGAGGCGTGCCCCCTGATCCTGCCCTACCACCAGGCGCTCGACATTGCCCGCGAGTCGGCAAAAGGGGCCAAGAAGATCGGCACTACCGGACGCGGTATCGGCCCCGCCTACGAAGACAAGGTGGCGCGGCGCGGCCTGCGCCTGCAGGACCTGCTGCGTCCCAAGCGCTTTGCCGAGAAGCTCGGCGAAGTGCTCGACTATCATAATTTCACCCTGACCAACTACCTGGGTGCCGAGGCAGTCGATTTCCAGAAGGTGCTGGATGGCGCAATGGCGCTCGCGCCGCGCCTCACCCGGATGATTGCCGATGTGCCGCGCTCGCTTTACGAAGCGCACAAGGGTGGCGCCAATATCCTGTTTGAAGGCGCCCAGGGCACGCTGCTGGACATCGATCATGGCACCTATCCATACGTCACCTCTTCGAACTGTATCGCCGGCGGTGCCTCCACGGGTGCAGGTGTTGGTCCCGGCATGCTGCACTACGTGCTTGGCATTACCAAGGCGTACACCACGCGCGTCGGCGGCGGCCCTTTCCCGACCGAACTCTACGATGCCATCGAAAAGCAGGATCCGGTAGGCAAGCACATGGCCACCAAGGGCCATGAATTCGGTGCCACCACCGGCCGTGCGCGCCGCTGCGGCTGGTTTGACGCCGCCGCGCTGAAGCGCGCGATCCAGATCAATGGCGTATCTGGCCTGTGCGTCATGAAGCTCGACGTACTCGACGGCATCGAGGAGATGAAACTCTGTACCGGCTACAGGCTGGACGGCGAGTTCACCGACATACTTCCGGTCGGGGCGGATGACCTCGAACGCTGTGAGCCGGTTTACGAATCCATGCCGGGCTGGAAGGAAAGCACGGTCGGCGTCAAGTCATTCGATGGCCTTCCCCGAAACGCCCAGAACTACATACGTCGCATGGAGGCTCTTTGCGGAGTGCCCATCGACATGATTTCGACCGGTCCCGACCGAGAGGAAACCATTGTCATGCGTCATCCCTTCCTTTAGCCAGCGCGTCCGCGGATGGAAAAACAAAGGGCCGCAGGCGAATACCTGGCGGCCCTGTTGCTTTTCGTTTTGCCTTGCTGCTGACTGGTGCCCAGGAGAGGACTCGAACCTCCACGGAGTTACCCGCTAGTACCTGAAACTAGTGCGTCTACCAATTCCGCCACCTGGGCAGGCGCGAAACGAGGCGCGAATTCTAAAGGAAAAACCCGGTTTGTCAATCAAAAAGCCCGAACAACACACGCTCTCCAGATTGCGCCGCGCGGATCCCGAATTTGCGCGCGAAAAGGCCAAGTACGAGCATCCGCTGCCCAGCAGGGAGTACATCCTTGCGGTGCTGTCGGAGCAGAATGCCCCCCTCGGTTTTGATGCGCTGACGCGGGCGCTTGATGTCAAGCCGGTTGAGTACGAGGCCTTTCAGCGGCGCCTTGGAGCCATGGCGCGGGATGCGCAGCTGATGCAGAATCGTCGCGGCGACTGGCTGATCCCGAACAAGGCGGATCTCGTGCGTGGCCGCATCACCGGGCATCCCGATGGTTTCGGCTTCCTGGTGCCCGAGGATGGCGGTGCTGATCTGTTTCTCGCCGCGAAGGAAATGGACAAGGTGCTGCATGGTGACAGGGCGATCGCTCGTGTCATCGGTGTCGATCGAAAGGGGCGCCCGGAAGGCAAGATCGTCGAGGTGACCGAACGCGCCAACCGGCTGATCGTCGGTCGCGTCATCGAGGAACACGGCATTCGCTTTGTCGTTGCCGAAGACCGGCGCATCAGCCAGGACATCCTGCTCGCAGCACCGGAGAAGAGCGTCAAAAAGGCACTCAAGGCGCAGTCCGGCCAGGTGGTGATGGTGGAGCTCATCGAGCAGCCCAGCAAGCACTCCCAGCCGATAGGCAGGGTCGTCGAAGTCCTCGGCAACTATGCCGATCCGGGGATGGAGATCGAAATCGCGCTGCGCAAGCATGAGATGCCGCATGCGTTTTCGGCGGAGGCTCTTGCTCACGCGCGCCGCATTCCGGACGCCGTGCGCAAGTCGGACTGGAAGGGCCGCGAAGACCTCACGCAGCTGCCGCTGGTGACCATCGACGGCGAGACGGCGAAGGATTTTGACGACGCGGTTTACTGCGAACGGCGCGGCAAGGGGTTTCGCCTCATCGTCGCGATTGCCGACGTCTCGCATTATGTCGCTGACGATAGCGCGCTTGATCAGGAGGCGCGCGAGCGGGGCAATTCCGTGTATTTCCCGCGCCGGGTGATTCCGATGCTGCCCGAGAAGCTTTCGAACGGCCTGTGCTCGCTGAATCCGCAGGTCGAGCGCCTTTGCATGGTGTGCGAGATGGATATCGCCGGCAACGGCAGGATCCGGCGCTACCGCTTCTATCCCGCCGTGATTTTCTCCCACGCGCGCCTTACCTATACCGAAGTCGCCTCCGCGCTCTACGAAAAGGATCCGGCAACGCGTACGCGGCTCGGTGATCTGGTGCCGCACCTGGAGGCGCTTGATGATCTGTATCGCCAGCTTGCGGCGGAACGTGAAAAGCGCGGTGCCATCGACTTCGAAACGCTCGAAACGCGGATGGTGTTCGATGACCAGGGCAAGATTGAGCGCATCGAGCCTTACGAACGCAATGACGCCCATCGCCTGATCGAGGAATGCATGCTCGCGGCCAACGTCTGTGCGTCCGAGTTCCTGCGCGAACGGGAACATCCGGTGCTGTACCGCATCCACGAGGGGCCGACGCCGGAACGCCTGCTCAAGCTGCGTGATTTCCTCGGAACCTTTGGTTTCCAGCTGGGCGGCGGCGAGGCCCCGAAGGCCAAGGATTACGCACGCCTGCTCGACCAGATCGGGCCGCGGCCAGACCGCCAGCTGCTGCAGACCGTGATGCTGCGATCACTGCGCCAGGCCATCTACAGTCCTGACAATGTTGGCCATTTCGGCCTGGCCTACGAGAGCTATACCCATTTCACCTCGCCGATACGCCGGTATCCCGATCTGCTGGTGCATCGGGCAATAAAGTCGGCGCTGGCGGGACGGCGCTACGAACCCGGCAGTTGGGAAGAGATCGGCTTGCATTGCTCGATGACCGAGCGGCGCGCCGATGAGGCGACGCGCGATGTCGAGGCCTGGCTGAAATGCTTCTATATGAAGGATCGGGTTGGCGAGGAATTCGAGGGCAGCATATCCTCGGTCGTCCCCTTTGGAATATTTGTCGCCCTGGACGACGTTTTCGTCGAGGGCCTTATCCATGTCTCCGACCTCGGGCAGGATTACTTCCATTTCGATGCCACGGCGCATGCCATGGTCGGCGAGCGCAGCGGAAGGCGGTTTCGCCTGGCCGACCGCCTCAGGGTTCAGCTGGTGCGCGTGGACATGGAAAGCAACCGCATCGATTTTCGCCTGGCCGGGTCCGGTACCAGACCGTCCCGCTGAAGGTGCGGCGGCTCAACGAGCAAAGGACAACAAAA
>Ga0172367_10004398_pt1 | contig 17577 bp, 10 predicted proteins | sample Lak10m_FD_114542 | JGI IMG/M metagenome (GOLD analysis project Ga0172367, IMG submission 114542) | Freshwater microbial communities from Kabuno Bay, South-Kivu, Congo - kab_022012_10m | ecosystem: Environmental > Aquatic > Freshwater > Lake | place: Democratic Republic of the Congo: South-Kivu...
ACCAGATGGGCGAACGCAATTTTCGAAGCATCGGCGGCGCGATGGAACATGGATTCACCGTAGAACATTCTGCCCAGTTTGACTCCATACAGGCCGCCGACGAGCTTGCCGTCTATCCAGGTTTCTACCGAATGGGCATGACCCGATTCATGCAGCCGGCAATAGGCGTCTATCATTTCCGGCACGATCCAGGTACCGGGCTGGCCGTCGCGCAGTGTGTCGGCACAGGCCTGCATGACGTCGCGAAAGGCGGTGTCGAAGCGGATCTCGTAATCCTGTCGTTTTAGCCGTCTGGCGAGCGAGCGCGAGATTTTCTGCTCGTCCGGAAACAGCACCATGCGCGGATCCGGGCTCCACCACAGGATGGGCTCGCCCTGGTTGAACCAGGGGAATATGCCGCGCCGGTAGGCATCCAGCAGTCTTTGCGGCGTGAGTTCGCCGCCGATGGCGAGCAGGCCGTTGGGGTGTCGCAGTGCGGCCTGCAATGGCGGAAAAGGTGTCCCGGCTTCGAGTGCCAGTACATTGCCGCCGGCGAGACGATAATACGCGTTCAAGGCTGGAACAGTCGCAAACGTCCGGCGTTGCTGACCACGGTGACGGAGGACATGGCCATGGCAGCGCCTGCCAGCATGGGGTTGAGCAGCAGGCCGGTGAGCGGATAGAGCACCCCGGCGGCGATGGGGATGCCGAGGCTGTTGTAGATGAAGGCGCCGAACAGGTTCTGCCGGATGTTGCGGATGGTTGCCCGCGAAATGGCAATGGCATTGACGACGCCTAGCAGCGAGCCGGACATGAGCGTGATGTCGGCGGATTCGATGGCGATGTCGGTGCCGGTGCCGATGGCAAAACCGACATCGGCACGGGAGAGCGCGATGGCGTCGTTGATGCCGTCGCCGACCATGCCGATTTTGGCGTTCTGAATCATGAGTTCGGTAATCTTGTCCGCCTTCTGTTGCGGCAGCAGTTGGGCGTAAACGGTATCGATGCCGGCCTGTGCCGCAATGGCACGGGCGGTGTCGATGTTGTCGCCGGTCAGCATGGCGACGGCGATGCCCAGGTCTTTCAGCCGCGCGATGGCCTCCCGGGCATCGGGTTTGATGGGGTCGGTCACGGCGATGATGCCGGCAAGTTGGCTATCGACGGCCACGAATATCGGCGTTGCCGCCTGTCGGGTCATGGTCTCGAATTGCGCTTCCAGCGCATGGCAGTCGATGCCGTGTTGCTGCATGAGGGCAAGGTTGCCCAGACGGATGAGTTGCCCGTCGATCAGGCTCTGTACACCTAGCCCGGCGATAGCCTGAAAACCCGTAACGGCATGCAGTTCGATATCGCGTTGTCTGGCGGCTGCGATGATGGTGGCGGCCAGCGGATGCTCGGAGCCGGTTTCCAGGCTGGCGGCCAAGCCCAGCAGGCGGGTTTCGTCCCAGCCGGGAGTTGTTGCCATCTCGCTCAACACCGGTTTGCCCACGGTGACGGTGCCGGTTTTGTCCAAAACTACCATCGTCAGTTGCCCGGCCTGCTGAAGGGCATCGCCGTTGCGGATGAGGATGCCGTATTCTGCGGCTCGCCCCACGCCGACCATTACCGAAATCGGTGTGGCCAGCCCCAGCGCGCAAGGGCAGGCGATCACAAGTACCGCCAGCGCGGTCACCAGCGCGTGGTTGAGGCGCGGTTCCGGCCCCAGCCAGAACCACAGGCTAAAGGTCAGCAGCGCAATCAGCAGCACTACCGGCACGAACACCGCAGCAATCCTGTCGGCGAGCCTGCCGATGGCGGGCTTTGCGCCTTGCGCCTGGCGTACCGCTTCGACGATTCTGGCCAGCGCGGTATCGCGGCCGACATGGGTAGCGCGAAACAGAAAGCTGCCGGTCTGGTTGAGGGTGCCGCCGGTGACGGTATCCCCCGCCTGTTTCTGCTGCGGCATGGCTTCGCCGGTCAGCATGGATTCGTCGATGCTGGAATGGCCGTCGATGAGAACGCCGTCTACCGGGATTTTCTCCCCCGGGCGCACGCGCAGACTGTCGCCGGCACGGACTTCGGCCAGTGAGATGTCGATCTCCAATCCGTCGCGCAGCACCCGGGCGGTCTTCGGCTTGAGGCCGATCAGCCGTTGCACCGCCTGCGAGGTACGCCCGCGCGCGCGCATTTCCAGCGCCTGGCCCAGCACGACCAGGCCGATGACGACTGGAATCACATCCCAGAAAGGTTCGGCAGTGCCGGTGGGGAACCAGTCCGGGGCAACGGTTACCGCGCATGAGTAGATCCAGGCAGCGGCCATGCCGATGGCGATCAGCGTATCCATGGTGGCGGTACGATGGCGCAGGGCGCTTACGGCACCGCCGAAAAACTGCGGGCCGGAGTAGAGCATGACGGCCATGGTGAGCAGTGCCAGCAGCGGGGAGCCCCAGTGCCAGTGCGGCATTTCGCCGCCCAGCATGGCGGGAAAGCCGAAGGCCAGGGCGGGCAGGGCGACAGCCAGCGCAAACCAGGATTGATGGAGCAGTTTGCGATACCGGGCGGTATCGGCTATTTCCGTTTGTTGTCGCGTGGCCTCTTCATCGACATACTCGCTGGCCTGGTAGCCTGCCGCCGCGACTGCGGCGGTGAGTGCCTGCAGGGGGGCATTGCCGCCGACTTTTGCACTGTGGTCGGCAAAATTGACCGTGGCGGAAGTAACGCCATCGACCGCCCGCAAGGCTTTTTCGACATTGGCGACGCACCCTGCGCAGCGCATGCCGTCTATCACCAGACTGACTTCTTTTTCCATTGCTCTAGCCTACTGCGCAGCGATGCCATTAGCAAGAGAAGTCGGCCTTATTGCGACGTGGCTATTGACATCCATGCAGGTGTAGGGACAATGAGGTCTGATATGAAAACGCTGGCATAGTGGAGGGATAATTGCATGAAGAAACAAGAAGCCGAACCGCTGGACTTTGAAAGTGCAGGCATGTCTGCCGATGCAATCCGTAGCGCATTGTCCAGTCATCTCACCTATTCCATCAGCAAATACCCGATTTCCGCCACCGACCGCGACTGGTTCGAGTCTGCTGCTTTCGCGGTGAGAGACCGGCTGGTCGAACGCTGGATGGAGACCATGCAGCGTTATTACCGTGCCGATGCCAAGCGTATTTATTATCTTTCCCTGGAGTTCCTGGTCGGGCGGACTTTCAGCAACGCCGTGCTCAATCTGGAGATCCAGAACGAATTCAAGGCGGCGCTCTATTCGCTGGGGCAAAACATGGAGCACCTGGCAGAAATAGAATTCGATGCTGCGCTTGGCAATGGCGGCCTGGGACGGTTGGCCGCCTGTTTTCTCGATAGCATGGCGACCCTTGGCCTGCCTTGCTACGGCTACGGCATCCGCTACGAATACGGCATGTTCCGCCAGGGCATAGAGGATGGCGCACAGGTCGAGCATCCGGATAACTGGTTGCGTTATGGCAATCCCTGGGAATTTCCGCGTCCGGAAGTGCTGTATCCGGTCAAGTTTCATGGCAAGGTCGTCGATTACAAGCACAGCGACGGCATCATGCATCACCATTGGGTCGAAGCCGACGAGGTGATGGCCATGGCTTACGATACGCCGGTGCCCGGCTATGGCGGCCATACCGTCAACAACATGCGGCTGTGGTCGGCCAAGTCGTCGCGCGATTTCGATCTGCGCTATTTCAATCAGGGCAACTACATCCAGGCGGTGGCCGACAAGAACGAGTCGGAGAACCTGTCCAAGGTGCTGTACCCGGACGATTCGACCGAAATGGGGCGTGAACTTCGTCTTAAGCAGCAGTATTTTTTCGTCAGTGCCTCGTTGCAGGATATCCTGTTCCGCTACCAGAAGCATCACCATACTTTCGACGCGTTGCCGGACAAGGTAGCGATCCAGCTCAACGATACCCATCCGGCGATTTCCGTTGCCGAAATGATGCGGCTGCTGGTCGATATCCACAGCCTGGGCTGGGATGCCGCCTGGGCACTGACCACGCGCATTTACTCGTACACCAATCACACGCTGATGCCGGAAGCGCTGGAAACCTGGCCGGTGGCCCTGTTCGAGAACATTTTGCCGCGCCATCTTCAGATCATTTACGAAATCAATCATCGCTTTCTGCAGGAAGTGATACATCGTTTTCCGGGCGATAACGACTTGTTGCGGCGCATGTCGATTATCAGTGAGGAGGGCGGCCGCCGCGTGCGCATGTCGCATCTGGCGATTGTCGGCAGCCACACGGTCAATGGCGTGGCGGCACTGCATACCGAACTCATGAAGAGTACGATTTTTGCCGATTTCAACCGCTTGAGCCCGGGCAAGATCATCAACATGACCAACGGCGTGACGCCGCGCCGCTGGCTCAACCAGGCCAATCCCGGATTGGCCGGGCTGATTACCTCGCGGATAGGCAAGGGCTGGGTGGACGATCTTGACCAGTTGCAAAAGCTCAGGAAGTTTGCCGACGATCCCAAGTTCCGCGAAGAATTCCGCGCCATCAAGCTTGCCAACAAGCAACGTCTGGCCGGCATCATCCACCAACGCCTCAAGATCGACGTCAATCCGGATTCGCTGTTCGATATCCAGATCAAGCGCATCCACGAATACAAACGCCAGTTGCTCAATGTGCTGCATGTCATCACGCTCTACAACCGCATACGCCTAGGTACGCGTATGGACATCGTGCCGCGTACCGTGATCTTTGCCGGTAAGGCCGCACCCGGCTATGCCATGGCCAAGCGCATTATTCGCCTCATCAACAGCGTCGCCGATATCGTCAATCACGACCCACAGGTGGGGGACAAGCTGAAGGTAGTGTTCATCCCCAATTACGATGTTTCCAATGCCGAAAAAATCATCCCGGCGGCTGATCTCTCGGAGCAGATTTCCACGGCGGGGACCGAAGCCTCCGGCACCGGCAACATGAAGCTCGCCCTCAACGGCGCACTCACCATCGGTACGCTGGATGGCGCCAATATTGAGATCATGGAAGAAGTCGGCAAGGAGAATATTTTCATCTTCGGCCTGACCACGACCGAGGTAGAAGAGGTATGCCATCGCGGCTACAACCCGTGGGATTACTACCACGGCAATGCCGAGCTGAAGCTCGTGCTCGATATGATAGGCTCCGGCTATTTCTCTCCGGACGAGCCGCAGCGCTTCCAATCGATTACCGATGCCTTGCTCAGGAATGGCGACCGTTATCTGCTGCTGGCCGACTACGCCTCCTATGTCGCCTGCCACGACCGCGTGCGTGATCTCTATCGCAATCCGGACGAATGGACGAAGCAGGCGATTCTCAATGTGGCCGGCATGGGCAAATTTTCCAGCGACCGCACCATCCGCGAATATGCCGAGCAGATCTGGCATGTGGCGCCGGTGCGCTGATGCTTTAGAAGCTGTCTTAGAAGTTCGTGAGGAGGGCTGGATGCAAGGCGCACGGAGCTGAGACAACCGGAATGTACTGGAGTACATGAGGATTTCGAGCACCGCGCAACGCCGCAGACACTCTCCGCAGCAATTTTTAAGACAGCTTCTTAGGGTGGTGAAGCCAAGGCTAGGCTGTTTGCGATTTCCCTTATTTCTTTATCATGCGGAAAGCGGCCAGCAGGCTAATTGCCACCAGCACTAAGCTGCCAAAAGTGGTTGCGGACTGGATCACCGGCATGCCGGATTTATCCATCAGTGTATACAAGCCTACCAACCCCAGCATGGCGAAATTCTCGAAGAAATTCTGCACTGCCACGGCATGGCCAGCGCCCACAGTTTCGTGGCCTTTTTCCTGCAGTAGTGCGTTGAGCGGCACCACGTAAAAGCCGCCACAGGCACCAACCAGCACCAGCAGCGCAATCGCGGCATAGAGGTTGGTCATATGGGCGAAAGCGATAATGACGAGGCCGATGAGGATGCCTGCCGGCAGCACGCGGTTGACCTTGTCCAGGCTGACGAAACTCGCCGCGCCCGCCGCGCCCAGTGCGATGCCGATGGCGACCGCGCCGCTCATGTTGGCGGGCATGCTCAGATCGGTAATGCCCAAGGCCACCGGTACCCAGGCCACCAACAACAGGCGCAGGGTAGAGCCGGAGCCCCAGAACACGCTGGTGCCCAGCAGCGAGAAGCGCGCATCTTTGTCGCGGAACAAGGTCGTCAGCGCAACCCGGAAATCGCGCAACAGCACCAGCGGCGAAAACTGTTCCAGTTTATGTGCTATCGGCAGGCGCGGGATCAGCGCATTCGCCCCCGCCGCCAGCAGGTAGCAAACGCAAATCGCCGTCAGCGCGGTCGTCACCGAGGCATCCGCCAGCTTGCCGCCCAGCACCGCTCCAAGCAGGATGGCGACAATAGTCGAGCCTTCCATCATGCCATTGGCCTTGACCAGTTTTTCCTTGTCGACCAGTTCTGACAGGATGCCGTATTTGGCCGGGGAGTAGGCTGCCGCGCCGATACCCACGAGGTTGTAGGCGATCAGCGGATGCAAGCCCAGCAGCATGGCTGCGGCCCCGCCAAACTTCATCGCATTCGCCACCAGCATCACCCGCCCCTTGGGCCAGGCATCGGCAAACGGCCCGACGAAGGGTGCGAGGAAAATAAAGGCGACGACAAACGCCTCCTGCAACATCGGCGTCTGCCAGCTGGGTGCGGCGTGCGCCTTGAGCATGGCGATGGCAGCGAATAGCAGGGCATTGTCGGCCAGCGCGGAGAGAAATTGCGCGACCAACACGGCCACCATGCCGCGAGAGAGAAGGTTGTTATTCGTCATTGTTGTTCCCTGGTTAAGTTGCGTTTTTATTTTCAAAGAAACGACGGGTTTCAAATACTGAGACGGGAAAATTCTCGTTCTCAAACCGCAGCAAGCGCTTCAACGCGAAATCGAACAGCAGTGGGTTATGCGCGCGGACTTCCTTCAAGAACGGCACGGCGGCATCATCCAGCAGGCCCATATCTGCCATGTCCGAGGCGGAAAACAGCGGCATCACGCCAGGCAGCGGATAGTCCGAGCCGTTGAGCAAACGGCTGTGCCACTCGCCGCGCTGCATCACGGTTTTCAGCGCCCAGGCGCGGTTGAATTGGGTGAGGGCTGAGATGTCGGCGTAGGCCAGTTTTTCGTAGCGGGACTCGTCCATCAGGCGGGCGAACAATTCAAAACTTTTAACGCGCGGGCCGTTTGCGCCCTTATCCAGATCCACGTCGCCGCCGTCCGAGGCGCAGTGCGCGACGATGACGCGCACGCCGTGATCCATCGCGCGGCGCAGCTTGAGCGGGTTGCCATCGTCCTGGCTGCCGCCTTGTACCGCCAGTTCACGCCCGGCGTGGCTGATAATGGGTAGCCCGGTTTGCGCCAGTGCCTCATAGAACTTGTCGCAATGCTTTGATGCCGGGTCTATGCCCATGGCCGACGGCAGCCACTTGATGGCGCGCGCGCCGTCCTTGACCGCTTGCTGCAAGGCTTCCACGCAATCTGTGCGATAAGGATGGATGGAGGCCGCCCACTCGAAATAGGCCGGATAGCGGCGTGCCATCTCGGCGGCGTAGGCGTCGGGGATGTGGAAGATGGAATGCGCCTGATCCGGCCGGCCGTTTTCGTCATGCCGCCAGTCGAACGCCAGCAGCATCACCTTGCAGCCGGGCCGCATGCCGTCGAGCAGGTTGTGCAGCCGCTCGATATAGCTCGCATCCGTCTGCCCCGGCGCTTCGTGCACGCAACCGGCGTTCATGTAGAACAGCTTTTGCAGCCGCAACAGCGGATGCCACAAGCTATCCATATCGGGGCTGAACCATGCGCCGCTGCCGGAGTCGCCGGAACCGACCAGATGGGTGTGGCAATCCCAGACTTGCGCGGGATCAATGCCATCCCACACGGCTTGCATCAAGGGGTGGCGTGTCACCGAATCCGGCAGGCCGGCCAGGCATTGGTGGATAAAGCCTTGCTCCGGCCAGTAGTTGGCGCCTGCCACGCCGACTGCGCCGAGGCCGAGCATGGGCAGGGTTTTGAGGAATTGGCGGCGGTTCATGGTTAGCAGTTAGGGCTGAAATAACACAGTGACCACAGGCCCACAACGAAAACAGGAACAGCCATAGCTACCATATAGCTAATGCTCAAGATAATCTTGATTGGCATGGGCATCCTGATTATCCAAATCGGACCCAAACTGATTGGTAAGGTGAAAACGGTAGTAATAAAAATGAGCTGACTGATAATTGTCAAATTCATTGACTCGAAAAAGCCTGCTATGGTGAACCCGACCGCAATTCCCCAGATTGGGTAGGAAAGTAATAGCAGAACCATTCTTGTGGATAATTGATCTGCTCTTTCGACCGACGGCCTATTCTTCTTGGGGAAGAGTTCCCGAAACTGGAAAGTAAGCATCGTTATCCACAAAGGCTCTTTATTTCGCTCATTTCGCGTTTGGTGGTTTCCTGCACTACCCCCATCTGCGTCAATTTTCCGTAATCCAGCTTCTCGGTTTTTAGCAGAGGAGGAAATGACTTCTTCACTTGCCAACCCTTCCTCTACTGGGGTATCCGGCTTGCTATCATCCTTAAAGAAAAAACCTTTACATAGAAATGTGAGGACTCTGATCCATAGGGGATCGTTTAACCTCCCATTACTGTGATTGCTTTTAATGAGTTCGTTCATGCCGCCTCCACCATCTGCTTCAACGCCACATAATCCGTCTTGCCCGTGCCAAGCAACGGCAGTTCCTTGAGCACCACAATCTTGCGCGGCACCGCTAATTCCGGGCTGCCGAGTTCTCGGGCGGCGGCTTGCAGAGCGTCGCGGGTGAGCGTGGCGTCGGTGGTGAAGAGCAGGATGTTTTCGCCGCGTTGCGCGTCGGCCTGGGTGCTGGCGGCGTGTTGTGCGGCGGGGGCTGCGCGGTTGGCGATTTGTTCTACCGTTTCCAGCGAGACCATCTCACCGGCGACCTTGGCGAAGCGTTTGACGCGCCCCATGATGCGGACGAAGCCGTCGGCGTCGATGTCCACGATGTCGCCGGTGCTGTACCAGCCGTTTTCCGGCGCTTGGAGCACGCCGGGGTTGTCGTAGAGGTAGTAGCCCAGCATGACGTTGGGGCCGCGCACGTTAAGGAGGCCGCCTTGGGTAATGCCGGGAACGGCTTCCAGCTTGGGTTCCAGGCCTGGCAGCAGCGGGCCGACGGTGCCGGCGCGGCAGGACATGGGGGTGTTGACGGCGAGTACCGGGGCGCATTCGGTGGCGCCGTAGCCTTCCAGTATCCGTATACCGAACTTTTCCATCCAGGTCTTGCGCACTTCTTCGTTGAGTTTTTCGGCCCCGGCGACGACGTAGCGCAGTTTGTAGAAATCGTAGGGATGGGCGAAGCGGGCGTAGTTGCCGAGGAAAGTGCTGGTGCCGAACAGTACAGTACAGCCGCGGTCGTAGATGATTTCGGGGATGATGCGGTAGTGCAGCGGCGAGGGGTAGAGGAACATTCTCGCGCCCGTGACCAGCGGCATGATGGCGCCGCAAGTAAAACCAAACGCATGGAATAGCGGCAGCGCGATCATGAATTTGTCGGAAGGGCTGAAATCGATCACCGCGCGAATCTGGGCGATGTTGGCGAGGATGCCGCGATGCGAGTGCACCACGCCCTTGGGCTTGCCTTCGGAGCCGCTGGTGAACAACACCACGGCGGGGTCGTCCGGCAGGCCCTGCTTGGCGGCACAGGTCGGCAACCAACGCGCAAAACCCAGCAACCAGAGTTTGTCTAGCAAGCCGAATTGGCCGCGCAGGTCTTCCAGGTAGACGATGTTGACGTTTTGCAGCGCGGCGACGGCATCTGTCAGTTTGGCGGCTTCGAGAAACTGGCGCGAGGTGAGGATGGTTTTGACCTTGGCCGCGACACAGGCGTTCTGCATGCCGGCCGTGCCGGCGGTGTAGTTGAGCATGGCCGGAACGCGGCGCATTGCGCTCATGCCGAAAATCAGGCACACGGTGTTGCTGACATTGGGCAGCAGCACGCCGACCGCGTCATCGGGCGCGGAGATTTTTTCCACCATGCGGCCCATGGCCAGGCTGCGGTTCAGCAGTTCGCCGTAGGTTTCTTCCACCTGTTTCATATCTTCCAGCAGGCGGGTTTTGCGGCCGTGCACCTTGACGGCATCGACCAGCGAGCTGAACAGCGTCTGCACCGGATGCGACTTGAACAGCATTTCCTGCATCAAGCGGCGCATCGCCTCGCCCGCCATGCGGCGGCGCTGTTTGGAAGTCGGCGCATCCGGCATGGGGATGGTGGTAGTCGCCAGATAGGTCAGGGTGATTTTTGGGAACAGGCTGCGCGGATACTGGCCGGATAAGCGGCTGAAATACGACCGTGCCGGGCCGTCCAGGCGCACCGGCAGGATGGTCGCGCCGGTCTTGGCGGCGACGAAGCCGGGGCCGTCGTAGACTTTCATCAGACTGCCGGTGAGCGTGATGCGGCCTTCGGGGAAGATCACCACCGGCTCGCCCGCATCCAGCAGTTTGATGACTTTTTTCATCGCCAGCGGGCTGGTGGGGTCGACCGCCAGATGCGGCACTTGCGACAGGATCAGGCGGAACCAGAAGCTGTTGAGTACCGTGGTGTGCACCACGAAGGTCGCGCGGAAGGGGAGAAACAGGCCGAGCAGCAGGCCGTCGAGAAAGGATTCGTGGTTGGCGATAACCAGCAGTTTTTGATGCTGCGGGATCGTTTCCAGCCCCAGTGTTTTGACGCGGAACAACAGACGGAAAAACAACTGCAACACGGCCTTTATCATTGCGACATCTCCTTTTTATTGCTGTTTGAGAGTGACTGTAACTTGGCTGCCTAAATTGTCCTACCTGTCAATTCTGCTAGGTTTGTGTCTTGACGTAATCCAATACCCGCTGCAACAGATTGACGATATTGGGCTTGTCTATCCAGTAGTACACTTCCTTGCCGATTTTTTGCGATTGCAGCGCGCCCGACTGATGCAATATCTTGAGGTGGTGAGATACCGCCGTACGGCTCAAGAACGAGTTGGAAACGATCTGCGTTACGTTTAGCCGCTCGCCCGGCTCGAACGTCAGCAGGATGCGCTGGCGCTGTTCGTCGCCCAGGGCGACGAACAGCTCGGAAACATCGCGCCACTCGTCGGGGATTTTTTGTATGCGGTTGGCTAACATGACTATATGTTTAAACTGTTAGTCATATGTGTCAACAATTATTTTTAGCTTTCCCGAAATTTCCGACGGGGGAGGTCGTCTGGCTGGCCAATCAAGCGGAGTATGCGTCAAGCATTACCAGTGCCTGAAACGCTTCTATCGGCAAAGGCTTGCCGAACAGGTAGCCCTGAAAATTGTTACAGCCGTGGGCGAGCAGGCGCTGGCGCTGTTCTTCCGTTTCCACTCCCTCGGCAATGACGTCGAGTTTCAGGCTGCTGGCCATGGCGACGATGGTGCTGACTATCGTGCTGTCGCTCTCGTCGCTGCAAATATCGTTGACGAAGGACTTGTCGATTTTCAATTGATCCAGCGGCAGTTTCTTGAGGTATTGCAGCGAAGAATAACCGGTGCCGAAGTCATCCAGCGAGAACTGGATGCCGATTTCCTGCAAGACATTCATTTTGACTATGGTCTCGCCGATGTCCTCCAGGAACAGGCTTTCGGTCAACTCCAGTTTGAGTTTCTTCGGGTTGATTCCATGGCGATCCGCTACCGCACATATCTGGCTGACGAAGTCGGTCTGCCTGAATTGCTTGGCGCTGACATTGACGGCCAGAGTGAATTCGCTGGTCAACGTATCTTGCTCCCAGGCCTTGATTTGCGCGCATGCGGATTCCAGTACCCATTGCCCGATGGACAGGATCAGGTCGGTTTCTTCGGCCAGCGGGATGAAATGGATGGGGGAGATCACGCCGCGGCTGGGGTGTATCCAGCGGATCAATGCCTCGGCGCCCGTTGGCTGGCCGGTGCGATCGACCTGAACCTGGTAATGCAGATGAAATTGCCGTTTCTCCAGTGCCTTGCGCAAGTCGCCTTCGAGCAGGACGCGGGCGTTGATGGACTCCTGCATCCTTGGGTCGAAGAAAATCAGGCGATTGCGGCCGGAAGTTTTTGCCTGATACATGGCGATATCGGCGTGCTTCAATATTTCATCCATATTTATCCGATGCGCATCGAATAGTGCAGCACCGATGCTGGCCGTGTTGTAGCACTCGTGGGGACCAAGAATGTACGGTTGGTCGAGAGCGTGCAGGATCTTGCCGCCAATATTCTCTGCAAGGGCAGCAGCTTCGCGCATATTCTTGCTCAGGTCTTCCAGCATCACGACAAACTCATCCCCGCCCAAGCGGGCAATCGTGTCGCCTTCCCGCACGCACCCGGATAAGCGCTCCGCGACCCGTTTGATCAGCAGGTCACCAATTTCATGTCCGAGGGTGTCGTTCAGTACCTTGAAATTGTCCAGGTCGATGAACAGAAGTGCACCTTCATTTCCACTGCGGGAACTGGATGCCACGGCATGCTTCAGGCGATCCATCAGCAGTCTGCGATTGGGCAGGCTGGTCAGGGGGTCGTAGAAGGAGAGGGCATTGATCTCATTTGCCGCAGCCTTGCTTTGGCTGATGTCGTTCATCGTCGCAACGTAATTGACGATGCTGCCATCCTGGCCTTTGACTGCGGTGATGGCGATGTGCGCCGGATAGAATTCGCCATTCTTGCGCTTGTTCCACAGTTCGCCGTCCCAACTGCCTGAGGTGTCGAGGCTTTGCCACATTGCGGCGTAGAAGGCCTGGTCATGGCGGCCGGATTTGAGCAGGCTGGTGCGCTGGCCGACAGCTTCCTCGGCGCTGTAACCGGTAATTTTGACGAAGGCCTGATTGACCCGCAGAATGACATTATGGGCGTCCGTGACAAACATGCCTTCCAGTGATTCAAAGACATGGGCGGCGATTTTCAGTTCGCTCTCGGCCTGCTTGCGTTCCGTGATGTCGGTAAGCGTGCCTATCATGCGCAGAGGCGTGCCGTTTTCTCCGCGCATGGCGATTCTGCCCTGCTCGCGTACCAGCTTGTAGCTGCCATCCTGGCAGGCGGCTCGATGCTCGCTGACGTAAAACCTGGCCTTGCCCACCAGGCAGTCCTGCACTTTCGCCAGCACTTGCGGCCGGTCTTCGGGATGGATGCGCTTTTCCCATTCGTCGTATCCCGAGCCGACGGCATGTTCGGCATAACCGAATATCTCTGCCCAGCGGCTGGAGTAAAAGGTTTCGTCGGTTGCCAGGTTCCAATCCCAAACGCCGTCGCCTGACCCTTCCAGGGCAAATTTCCAGCGCGCTTCGCTTTCCTCGATGGTTTGCACGGCTTGCGACCGCTCTATGGCGATGCTGGCGAGCTTGGCGGTTTGCTCCATCAGGGCGAGGTCGGCGGCGGTCGGCACCTGCACGTCGCAGTGGTATATGGCGAATACGCCGACCAGTTGGCGCGTGCTTGAAAAAACGGGTTCGGACCAGCACGAGGATACGCCCGCCTGCTCGGCCAGTTGTTGAAAAGGCTGCCAGGTCGGATGCTGTCGAATGTCTGCGATGATCGCGCGTTCGCCGGTAAAGGCGGCATCTTTGCCGATTTCCATACCATGGAGCGCTTCGGCGCAAGCCTCCTTCAGGCTGGGGGCGACGCAACGCTGAATACGTTTACCGGTTTGGTCGCACAGCATGATGCTGCATAGCATGGCCGGATTTTCTTTTTCGGTTTCCCTGGCGATGGCGTCGAGTACGACGGATAACGGTGCGCCTGACGCCAGCAGTTCCAGTACATAGTTGCGCGACTTGGCTTGTGCTTCGGCATGTTTGCGCTGCACGGCTTCAAGCCGCAGAACCTTGAGGGCGGCCAGGAGCAAGCCCATGCTGAGCAGCAGGCCTAGCATCATGGTCAGGATCGCCGATACGCTCTTGAAGCGTGCAACGTCTTTCTGCGTTTGCAGGGTGTGCTGCGTATCTTCATTGAATTCGTGCAGCTTTGCGATCAATTGCGCACCCAGGAGATTGATTTCGCCTTCCGTCTCGATGCTGATGCCCGGTCCGCCGATGACCAGCCCGCCTTTCGACGGGCGGCGGCGATCGGATTCGGCGATGATGGTTTTCACCAGTTGGGCGATTTCATCAAGCTTTTGTTGCTGGGGCGGTGATTCGGCGGTGAGTCGCTGCATTGCGGCCAGGCTGGAAAACAGGGCGTTCCTGACTCGGCTCAACTGATCCAGCGCTGACGGGTTCTGGGTGTGATGAAAATCGGCGTTGACGATCTTGTGCTCGAAAATCGCCGTCTGCACATTTTCCGAATAGTTGAGCAACTGGTAGGTCTGCTCGACCTGCGAGGTTGCTACCCGGCTTTGTTCGATGCTGTGCAGGATTGCGATAATCGAGACGATGAACAGTCCGATCGAAATGGCGACATGGAATTTTTCGAATTTCGCCAGAACTGCCGTGAAGTAAGCCTGCATGCTGGCAATTGCAGGAGGGGCGGTGTTGTCAGTCATGACAATAGCACGGTTGATGGTCAGGGCAGTGTATTAACGAAATGTTTCAGGAAGATTTCAAAAATATTTCTACATCCATCTTTTTCAATGGGGAAGTGTAGCGGAAACCGCGTCATGAATGTTGGGTGAAATTGCGGTCGGGGCGTGATGACTTTTATGTGCGTTTATGTCTCGTGCCTGATTCAGGTCAGAACCCTTCCTGGACGCCGCCCGCACTCAGCGGGTCTTCTTCCGGCACCGCGCGCAGTTTGCTGCCGCAATGCTCCAGATAGTATTCGCGCAGGATGTCGATAAAGCGTTGTGCTTGCGGTGAGATATAACGGCCCTTGCGCAGCACGATGCCGTAGCTGCGCGAGGGAAAGTAATTCTTGAGCGGGATCCTGGCGACTTTTTCCTGACCGGTCAGGCAGATGTCGGTGACGATGGAAACGCCCATGCCGAGTTCGACATATTTCTTGATCACTTCCCAGCCGCCGGCTTCCAGGGTGACCGAGTAAGTCAGGCCCTGTTCCTGGAAGGTGTATTCGACGATGCGCCAGGTCGAGAGATGGCGCGGCGGCAGGATCAAGCCGTAAGGGCTGATGTCGGCGAGAGTGACTTTCTCCTTGCCTGCCAGCGGGTGATCCAGCGGCGTGATGAGCACCGGGTCGTAGGTCACCACGGGTTCGTAAAGAATATCGTCCGCGGCATCCAGCATCGATCCGACTGCGATGTCGATCTCGTCGGCGCGCAGCATGCGCAGGCCGTCGCGGCCGGTGACGTTCTGCAGCTTGAGCTTGACGTTGGGGTAGGCCTGGATAAAGCGCCGCACCGGCTCAGGCATGATGTAGAGGATGGTCGATTCGCCCGCACCGATGCTGATTTCGCCCGAGTCGATCTGGCCGAAAGCGGCGGCAAACGATTCGTCCAGTTTGTCTATGCCTTCGACCAGCGGCTGGGCAAGCTGGTAGAGCACTTCGCCCTGCGGCGTCAGTTTCAGACTGGTTCCCAGACGCTCGAACAAAGGAGCGTCCAGCTCGCGCTCAAGCGCCTGCAGTTGTAGCGATACCGAGGGCTGACTGAGAAAAAGCGCATCTGCCGCTTTGGTGATGCTGCCGGTGCGCACCACCTGATGAAACGCCCGCAGCTGCTTCAACCGGTTCTTTTTGTAATAGAAATTCGGAATTTGCGCCATTTTCGGTCTCCTCGATGCAACTATTTTTCGACGGATTTTCTTCCGGCGTATGTCTGCCAACCCTTAAAAATAGGGCAAGCCAGCCAACCTATTAAGTTTATTAATACTCTGCATTGAAACAATTGTCTCGTCAATTTTTTTAAAAGTCCTTAGCCTGCACGTAAAGAAAGACAACAAAGTCTCATTAAAACAGTCGGGTATTACGAGGAGGACAGTACGTGAATACAGTTTTTATTGCCGGTGCATTCATGGCAGCGCTGGGCGTCAGCCTCGCGATGCTGCTGGCTGTCGCCAATCGGCGGCTGTATGTGTATGAAGATCCGCGCATCGAGCATGTGGAGGAGATGCTGCCTCACTCCAATTGCGGGGCATGTGGCACGGCAGGCTGCCGCAACTTTGCCGAGAAAGTCGTTGCCGGTGAGATCACGCCAGGCAAATGCACGGTGAACCAGCCGCAGCAGAACCAGATTATCGCCAAATTCCTGGGTGTGGAAGCCGGGCAGGAAGAAAAACGCGTAGCCCGTCTGGCCTGTGCCGGCGGCAAGCATGTGGCCTACATGCGGGCACATTACGAGGGTTTGTCGTCCTGCCGTGCGGCGGCTGTTGCCGGGGGCGGCGGCAAGGCGTGCTCCTGGGGCTGCCTGGGCCTGGGCGATTGCGCCGACGTGTGCGATTTCGACGCGATCAGCATGAACCAGTACGGCTTGCCGGTGGTGGATGCCGACAAATGCACCGCCTGCAACGACTGCGTGGAAATCTGTCCCAAGGATTTATTTTCGCTGCAACCCGTGAGCCATAAGTTATGGGTTGCCTGCAACAACCTGGCCGACGGCGACACCGCCGAATACGCCTGTGAAGTGGCCTGCACCGCCTGCGCCCGATGCGTGGTGGATGCGCCGGAAGACCTGATTCGAATTCAAAGCAATCTCGCCGTGATCGACTATGCGCAAAACGCAAAGGCATCACGCATCCCCACCGAACGCTGCCCGACCGGGGCCATCGTCTGGCTGGATGACGTCAAGGGCGCCCTGCGCGGCAAGGCCGCCCGAAAAATCGTGAGGCAGCAAACGCTGCCCGTCCTCTCGGAAGTGTAAGGAGATAAAAGTCATGTTCAAGCTACTCAAGCAATTTCATCTGGTGGAACCAGGCAGTGGTGCCAAAAACGAAACGCGTACCTTCAAGTATCCAGGCGTGCGCGATGCCATAGACGGCAATACCGCCGTGATCATGGTCGAGCGCGAGGCGTCCGACGCAGCCGGCGCTTATCCCATCACGCCGTCCACGCAGATGGGCGAATACTGGTCGGAGGCCGTATCCAACGGCCACGTGAATATGTCCGGCCGTCCGCTGATTTTCGTCGAGCCGGAATCGGAGCACGCTGCAGCCGGCGTGACGGCAGGTATGGCGATGACGGGTTTGCGCGCGGTGAACTTTACCTCGTCGCAGGGGGCGGCTTTCATGCACGAATCGCTGTATGCTGCCGTCGGCAAGCGCCTGCCGTATGTGCTCAACGTAGGTTGCCGCGCCATCACCAAGGCCACGCTCAACGTGCATTGCTCGCACGACGACTACCACTGCATGGACGATACCGGCTTCATCCAGGTACTGGGCCGCAGCGCACAGGAAGCCTGCGATCTCAACATGATTGCGCGCAAGACCGCCGAGTTGTCGCTGACCCCGGCGATCAACGCGATGGACGGATTTTTGACCACCCACCTGATCGAGCCGGTGCTGGTGCCGGAAAAGGGCCTGGTCGCGGAATTCCTGGGCCGTCCCGACGACATCATCGATACTCCGACGCCATCGCAGCGCCTGCTCTATGGTGAAAAGCGCCGTCGTATCCCGGCGACCTTCGACGTGGATAACCCGATGTCCACCGGCGGTGTGCAGAACCAGGATGCCTACATGCAGGCGGTGGCGGCACAACG
>Ga0172367_10004400_pt1 | contig 17573 bp, 19 predicted proteins | sample Lak10m_FD_114542 | JGI IMG/M metagenome (GOLD analysis project Ga0172367, IMG submission 114542) | Freshwater microbial communities from Kabuno Bay, South-Kivu, Congo - kab_022012_10m | ecosystem: Environmental > Aquatic > Freshwater > Lake | place: Democratic Republic of the Congo: South-Kivu...
CGACAAATCCAGCAAACCGTCTTCCGTGACGGGAATAAACTCCAACTCGATGCCGCGCTCCGCTTGAAGCATGTGCCAGGGAACCAAATTGCTGTGGTGTTCCATCTCGGTCAGGATGACCAAATCGCCCTGCTTCAAATTTGCCCGCGCCCAACTGTACGCCACCAGATTAATCGACTCGGTGGTGTTGCGGGTGTAAATCACCTGCCGCGCCGATTCAGCGTTGATGAATTTGGCAATCCGTTCGCGGGCGCCTTCGTACAGCGCGGTAGATTCCTCTGCCAGCGTGTGTACGCCGCGATGAATATTCGCGTTGAACTTGCGGTAGAAATCATCCATCGCCTGAATGACTTGCACGGGCTTTTGCGAAGTGGCAGTGGAATCAAGATAGGTCAAATGAACGCCGTCGCGCAATTGGCGTTCAAGAATGGGAAAGTCTTTTCTAATTTGGGTTACGTCGAGTTTCATAGGGCGTCAGTAGACGGGTAGACAGGTAAACGTGTATTTACCTGCGTACGCAGCCTAATAGTCGGGGATAAAATCCTTCTTGTCCTTCGCCGACTTCTTGCCAGCAACAGGACGAATGTGTTCGGAGTTCAACGGGTACCACAAGATTCGGTCGGGAACCATCCAGCCGTCGGTGAGGTAAACGTTCGAGCGGAATTGCACCGCGACCATTTTGTAATCCACCTGCACCACGATTCCCTTCACCCATCCGCGAATCCGCTCGCGGCTTTTTTCGTGGTCGCAAAAAACCTCCACCGTGTCGCCCACTTCAAATTCATGTTCCAATCCGGGCGCCTTCATGTATGAGAACTGCGTCGAACGCCCCGAACGCTTAACGGGACGTTTTCCCGTCAATGGATTAATCACACGCTTTACCACCAACGCGGGTGTCTGGGGGGCGGTTTTGGCAGGCGTCTTCGCAACGCTTTTTGCTTCGATAGATTTATCGGTTTCATTTTTTATCATCGTTTTTCCTGTGGGTTTCAGATTTGTACTCGACTTCGATGTTAATTTCACAACCCCGGATTTGACCGCCGCCTTCGATTTGATTTTTGATTTCTCGACCATAACTCACATCCTGTTGTGGATTTTAGAGACGCCCTCCGCCTCTTTCATGTTCTTGCAAATTCATGACCGCCAGCACGGGATATGCTGACGGTCTGATATTTTACCCTGATAATTTGTCTTGTATCGCCTGTTGAAATCTTTCGCGCACGCCTTCAAACGGGATGCGCTGCATGATGGGGTCGAAGAAACCTTCCACCACCAGCCGCTCGGCGTCTGCCTGCGGAATGCCGCGACTCTTGAGGTAGAAGAGCGGCTCTTTTTCGAGTTTGCCGACGGTGGCGCCGTGCGTGCAGCGGACGTCATCGGCGAGGATTTCCAAGCCGGAGATGGAATCCGCCCGAGCCTGGCGGTCCAACACGGGGTTTCGAGTCGCCTGATAGCCGTCGGTTTTCTGCGCGCCCGGGGCGACGTAAATCATCCCCTGCCACACAGAACGGCTCTTGCCTTTCAACGCGCCCTTGAATAATAAATCGCTGGTGGTGTGCGGTGAAAAATGATTCTGCTGGGTGTCGTGGTCGAGGTGCTGGGTTCCGTCGGTGAAATAGAAGCCCGACATGCGCCCCTGCGCCCCTTCGCCCGCGAGGTCAAGGTCAGAGAAGTTTTTGGTGAGGCGTGAGCCGACTGCGCCGAAAATCCAGTCCAGGTTGCCGCCGCGCTCGACGCGGGCGCGTTCATGCGAGAAGTTCCACACATGGCGTCCCCACGATTGCAGTTCGACAAAGCGCAGGTTGGCGTTCTTGCCGACGTGAATTTCAACCACGCCCGCGTGCATGGCGTGACCAGGTTCATCGGGCGAAGCCGCCTCGTGGACGTAGGTCACGGAAGCGCCGTCGTCCACGTTGATAATCAAATGCGAGAAATGAGCCAGGTCGGAGCCAGGTCCCCACAACACGGAGTGAAGCGGAGTTTCCACTTTGACATTGCGCGGAATGTGCAGCAAAACGCCATTGCCAGACAAAGCGGAAGCCAGCGCGGCAAATTTACCGTCTTCGGGTTTGACAATTTGCCCCATCAACTTTTTGAGCAGTTCGGGGTAGTCGCGTTCGGCGGTGCAGAGGTCGGTAAAAATCACGCCCTGCGAAACCAGCGCGGGGTCGAGTTCCACGCGGGAGCCGCCCGGCACAAGGGTAATCTGCCCGCCATGCTGTCCGCCCGTCAGGGGTTGAAGTAGGCGCTCTGGCACAATCGGCAAATCTTTGAATGCGCCTTCCTGCGGCATTTTGAAATCAGAGGCGGGGAGCATTCGCAAATCGGTGCGGCGCCAGGCTTCGTCGGTGGTGATGGGCATGGAGAATTTGGCGAACGTCTCCCAAGCCTTTGCGCGGACATCTTTCAAGCCGCCAGCGGGAATTGAATCCGCCGTGAAGGAAAAGTCCTTTGCGGCAGAGTCGCGGCGGGTACGGGTCACTGATACTTTGGGTTTCTCTTGCATAGTTTCTCTCGTTGAACGTTAAACGTTACACGTTTAACCGATTGAGCCTTCCATTTGGAGTTGAATCAGGCGGTTCATTTCCACCGCGTATTCCATCGGCAATTCCTTGACCAGCGGCTCGATGAAGCCCGCCACCACCATGCCTGTGGCTTCCTCTTCGGAAAGTCCGCGCGACATGAGGTAAAAAAGTTGCTCCTCGCCGACTTTGGAAACCGAAGCCTCGTGCCCGATGGTGACATCGTCCTCGTCGATTTCGATGGAGGGATAGGTGTCTGAGCGGGATTGCGGGTCGAGCAAAAGCGCGTCGCAGACCACGTTGGATTTGACATCCTTCGAGCCTTTGTACACCTTGACCAAACCGCGATACGAAGCGCGTCCGCCATTCTTGGAGATGGACTTGGAGGTAATCTTGCTGGTGGTTCCGGGCGCAAAATGCACCATCTTCGAGCCAGCGTCCTGAACCTGTCCCTTACCAGCAAACGCCATCGAAAGCATTTCGCCGTGCGCGCCAGGCTCCATCAAATAGCAGGAGGGATATTTCATGGTCAACTTCGAGCCGAGATTGGAGTCAACCCATTCGTGGGTCGCGTCCGCAAAAACCATAGCCCGCTGGGTGACGAGATTGAAAACGTTGGTTGACCAGTTTTGAATGGTCGAGTAACGCGAGCGCGCGCCTTTCTTGACCACAATCTCAATCACGCCAGAGTGGAAGGAATTGCTGGTGTACTGTGGCGCCGTGCAGCCCTCGACATAATGCACGGAAGCGCCTTCGTCCACGATGATGAGCGTCCGCTCGAACTGTCCGACGTTGGCGGTGTTCAGGCGGAAATATGCCTGCAAGGGCAAATCCACTTTGACGCCTTTGGGGACGTAAACAAATGAGCCGCCCGACCAAACCGCCGAGTTGAGCGCGGCAAATTTATTATCTTCAATCGGGACAACCGTGCCGAAGTATTCCTTGAACAAGTCGGGGTATTGTTTGAGTCCGTCTTCGATGGAAAGAAAGATGACGCCCTGTTTTTCGAGGTGTTCCAAAATTGAGTGGTACACCATTTCCGACTCGTACTGCGCGCCGACACCCGCCAAAAATTTCTGTTCGGCTTCGGGAATGCCCAGTTTGTCGAAGGTATTTTTGATGTCGGAGGGAACATCATCCCAGTTCTTTTCGCTTTTCTCAGTCGGCTTGACGTAGTAGAAAATATTGTCAAGGTCAAGTTCGTTGAGTTCAGGTCCCCAGTTGGGCATGGGACGTGAAAGGTAGTGCGCCAGCGCCTTCAAGCGGAAGTCCAGCATCCATTGCGGCTCGCCTTTCATGCGCGAAATGTTTTCCACAACCTGACGGCTCAACCCTTTTTCCGATTTGAAAACGTAGTTATCGTCACGGTCATGAAAACCGTATTTGTAATCGCCAATTTCATCGAGCAGTTTTGCGTCTTCGTTTAATTTTGTATCATCAGCCATTGGTTTCACCATTAACGCTAAAAGTTAAGCGGTCTCTTCGACAGGTTCATCGTATTTTTCGCGCACCCAGTCGTAGCCGTGTTCTTCGAGGTGCAGGGCAAGATCAGGACCGCCCGATTCGACAATCCGCCCGCCCAGCATGACGTGGACAAAGTTCGGTTTGATGTAATTCAGCAGGCGTTGATAATGCGTGATGACCAACACCCCAAGTTCGGGACCAGACAGGGCGTTGACGCCCTCCGAGACAATTCGCAGCGCGTCGATGTCCAGACCCGAATCGGTTTCATCCAAAATGGCAATTTCAGGTTTGAGGGTCGCCATTTGCAAAATTTCGGCGCGTTTCTTTTCGCCGCCCGAAAAGCCGTCGTTGAGATACCGCCCCGCAAAGGCATGATCCATCTTGAGGGTATCCATCTTCTCCTTCAACATCTTGCGGAATTCGGGAATGGGCATTCCCTTGTCTTCGGGGTTGATGGCGCGGCGGCGGGCGTTGAGCGCCGAGCGCAGGAAGTTGGCGACGGTCACGCCAGGGATGGCGACTGGGTATTGAAAGGCAAGAAAGATTCCAGCGCGGGAACGTTCATCGGGTTCAAGTTCCAAAATATTCCGCCCTTTGAAAATCACCTCCCCTTCGGTGACGGTGTAGTTGGGATGCCCCATCAAGGTGTAGGCAAGGGTCGATTTGCCCGTGCCGTTGGGACCCATGATGGCATGAACTTCACCCTGATTAATGGTCAACGAAAGCCCTTTGAGAATTTCCTTATCTTCGATGCTGACATGCAGGTTCTTGATTTCAAGTTGCGACATACGGTTAGACTCCTGAAAGTTAAGCCATTTCTGGCGTTTTTATCACTTGGACGGCATTATAGCAGGGCAAGATAAAAAAGTCAATATTTATGATATTTTTCTAGTATATTGACAAACTCAGGCGGTTTGTGTATACTCGCGCCATGAAATCAACACGAGACAAAATCCTGCAAACCCTGCTGGAGAAGCCCCGCTCGACGATTAATGCCCTGGCGGAAGCCGTTGGCATCAATCCCATTTCCGTGCGCCACCACCTGACCAACCTCCAGATGGAGGGATTGGTCGAAGGACAAGAGGAGCGGCACGGGGTCGGGCGTCCGCGCCTCGTGTATGTGCTGACCGACGAAGGCATGGAACGCTTCCCAACCCGCTACATGCAGTTGACCACCCGCCTGCTTTCGCAGATGAAAGACTCCATGCCGGGTCCTGTGGTGGCAAACCTGTTCAACCAGATTGCGGAAGACCTAGCCAGCCAGTATTCGGACGACGTAAAAAACATGAGCATGGAAGAGCGTCTCGATTTGGTCAAGGAGATTCTAGCGCACGAAGGCTTCAACGTGCAATGGGAGAAGAAGGACGGGCAATATGAAATTCATGAAATTTCCTGCCCCTACTATCAAATTGGAACCGCCCACCCCGAAGTCTGTTCGGTTGACCAGACCTTAATCTCGAAAATGCTGGCGCTGCCTGCCAACAAGGTGCAGTGCATTCTCAGCGGAGCGGCGCATTGCACCTATGTTATCCAGCCTGTGGAGGCAAAAAATTCGAAGGAGAAAAAATGAGCGAAAACCCAGTCAACGAAATCCAATGGACAATCCACCAAACTCACCCTGAACTGGTACAGGAAGTCCGCGCCAAACTCTCGGAGGTGGTTGACCCCGAAATTGGTATGACCATCATCCAGTTGGGATTAATCCGCAACGTGGAAATCGAAGGTGGAATTGGGCGCATCAAAATGCTGCTGACCACCCCCTTCTGCCCCTACGGACCTGCATTAATCGAGATGACCAAAGCCAAAGCGGTGGAAGCGCTGAATATGCCCGTCAACATCGAGATGAGCATGGATGTCTGGGATTTTTCGATGATGGAAGACCCCTCGGCGCTGGATTGGGGAATGTACGCGTAGGAAAAAGTTAAAGGTTTACAGGTTTCAAGTTGAATATCAAAAAAGACGCCGTCCGTTTCGGACAGGCGTCTTTTTTTCATCCTTCATCCTTAACCAGTCATTCGCCATTTTTCCAGTGCATGGCGTGCGGCTCTTCGCCCTCCGCAAAGCCCGAAATGATGACCAGGGCGGTGGTCACGGTATTTCCTGGATTCTTCCAGCGATGTTTTAATTTCGACTCAAAGAGCAGGCTATCCCCCGCCTCCAACAGGAAAAATTGTTTATCGACAAAGTATTCCAATTTACCGCGCAGACAAAAAACAAATTCATGCCCTGAATGAACGATGTTCCGCGGACCGCTGGCGGCACCCGTCTCCAAAGTGAGCATAAACGGCTCGACGCGCCCCGCAAACTGGGACCCGCCCAAGCCTTCGAAAACACCGCGTGTAAAAGCCATATGCGCGCGCTCATCGGATCTTAAAAATACAACTTGTTTCTTCTGATTCTCTGCGCCAAAAAAAGCGGTAATCGAAACGCCTAAAGCATCTGCCAATTTATATAAAGTACTAACCGAAGGGGATGTCTTGCCGCGCTCGATCATGCTCAAAGCATTGGCAGAGAGACCGCTTTTTACCGCAAGCGCGCGCATGGAAATATTCCGCGCCTCGCGCAGCTCACGCAAACTTGTCGCTACATTTACAGAAGGCGCTTCACGCATAAACTTTTCCATAAACTCTCCTATTTATCAAACGCTAAAATGAATTTTCAGTCAACAGGAATATCTCTGCCAGAAGAATATCACAAAACAAAACAAGCGTGTGAGGCTATTTTCTGAGCCACCCAACCTCGTCGACCAGGCTAGCCCAATCATCGAAATGCAAAACATCCGCCTTGTTGAACGCCGAAGCCTTTGCCTCGCTGCCAGCGGTCAACCCAAAGGCGCGGACCGTCACATCAAACCCAGCCTTCTGCAAAATCTCTCCCGCCGCCCGCGTCGAGCGGATTCCGCCCAGGGTGTCTTCCACCACAATCAATTCAAACGACTTGGGAAGTTTGGAAAAAGCCTCGCCCAACCCGCCAGCGGATTGCCAACCATGAGCCGCGTTCAACGCGGAGAGTTCTTCGCCCGTCCATGCGGCGAGGACGCCAGCCAGCGCGTGAAACGGCGAAGGCTTGAGCAGGGTCTCAGGCTCCAGCCCATGCCGCGCCGCGATGTATTCCAGTTTGCCAAACGAGATGAGCGGGATATCGGACAGCCCGACCAATTCGAGCGCCAGTTCCGCTTCGGGGGCGTAGCCCAAAGTTGAGTCATCCGCCTCACGCGGCGGGTGCGACGGGCGGGCGGTGAACGCCGCCAGATGGTTTCCGTCTTTGCGAAGCGCCGCTAAAATTTCATCGTTCACATTCGCATGGTCGAATTTCAGCAAAAGCGATTCAGTCTCGAATTCGGCGGGCAGGTTGTAGGTTTCTTCAAAGTGGCGGCTGCCCAGCGTGAAATGCTGAAAGGTTCGCATGGTTGCCGAGTTACGGACATCACGAGTCCCCGTCAAAAGGTTCTTGCGCAAGGCTTGGTGAATGGCTGGAAAACATTCCGCGTGAAAAGCCGCCTCGGCGGGGTACTGCCCAGCAACCAAATCAAAGTTGGGAATGGAAAGACGCGGCGACGGGTCGGCGTGAATTTGCTTTGCCGCCGTCAAAACATCCTCCGAAAGATTTTCCATCGGCTGGCGTGAAAGAATATCGTTCCAGCAGGCGGCGATAATCAGCGGCGACATGTCCCACTCGCTGGAGATTCCGCGCTTCTCGAAGTCGGTGAGCAGGTCTTCGGGAATTTCCACATCGCCGATAAAACGCCGCACAGTTGCCCGTAACGCGGCGCGGTATCCGCCAGGTTGAACGAGAACGCCGTCGATGTCGAGCAAAATGATTTTGGTCATTTGTGGCGCTTCTCCAACTCGGCGACCACAGCGGCGGGAGTTAATCCGCGCGCGGCGAGTAAAACGAGCGTGTGATAGGTCAGGTCAGCAACTTCTTCGATCAGCCGCTGATCATCCTGCGCCAGCGCCGCCACGACAACTTCCGTGCCTTCCTCGCCAACCTTCTGCGCAATCTTCGGCAAGCCATCGTTGAACAGGCTGGTTGTATAGGATTTTTCGGAAGGATTTTGCTTGCGGTCTTGAATTACGTCAAATAGCCATTGAATGGTCATAGGTGCTCCTGTGTCAGGTGATTCGGTGTCAAGTGTTTCAGTGTCAAGTGACTCGGTATTATTGCACTTTTCACTTCTCAACTTTTTACTCGTTACTTATTACATTTCTACATTTCGATAAAAACAACTGCGCTCCCCCGTGTGACATGCCGCCCCAGCGGGGTGAACCAAAATCAGCAGGGTATCTTCGTCGCAGTCCACGCGGATTTCGACCACGCGTTGAATATTTCCCGAAGTCGCGCCCTTGTGCCACAACTCACGGCGGCTGCGCGACCAGAACCATGTCTCGCCCGTTTCGATGGTCAGCCGCAAAGACTCGGCATTCATGTACGCCAGCATCAACACTTCGAGCGTATCCGCATCCTGCACAATGGCAGGGACAAGCCCATTGGCGTCAAACTTAATTTCAAGGTCAGATATATTCATAGGTAATTCCTCAAACGTTGAACGTTAAACGTTTAACGTTGTTCCAATCTCACAGGCACGCCATACCCAGATAACTCCCGCTTCAATTCGGGGATTTTCAACTTCCCATCGTGGAACAGTGAAGCGGCAAGCGCGGCGTCGGCTTTGCCTTCGGTGAGGACATCCGCAAAATGGGAAGGAAGCCCAGCGCCACCCGAAGCGATGACTGGGACGGAAACCGCTTCCGCAATTCGACGAGTCAGCGCAAGGTCATAGCCTGCCAGCGTGCCATCTGAGTCCATGCTGGTGAGCAGAATTTCGCCCGCGCCCAGTTCCACACCGCGCACCGCCCACTCGACCGCGTCAATGCCCGTCGGCATCCGCCCGCCGTTGACATAGACCTCCCAACTGGAATCTGTTCTTCGAGCGTCAATTGCCAGCACGATACACTGCGCCCCAAAACGCATCGCGCCTTCGGAGAGCAGCTCAGGTCGCCGCACCGCCGCCGAATTCACGCTGACCTTATCCGCGCCAGCCAGTAGCAAATTCCGCATGTCATCCACCTCGCGGATTCCGCCGCCGACTGCCAGCGGCATGAAAACCGTCTCGGCAACGCGACTGACCAACTCAAGGGTAGTCTTGCGTCCCTCATGCGTGGCGGAAATATCCAAAAAGACCAACTCATCCGCGCCCTGCTCATCGTACAACCGCGCCTGCTCCACAGGGTCGCCCGCGTCGCGCAGGTTCACAAAATTCACCCCCTTCACCACCCGCCCGTCTTTAATATCCAAACATGGAATGATTCTCTTGGCTAACATAGTTCTCCAATTCGGTTGAACGTTAAACGCTAAACGTTCAACGCGTCGCGCAGGTCAATCGTCCCATCGTACAACGCCCGCCCGATGATACAGCCCGCCAAGCCCGCATCCCGTGCCGCAAGCACATCGTCAATGGTATGCACCCCGCCCGAAGCGATGACATCCAATCCGCTGCGTTCTGCCAGTTCGCGCGTTGCCGCAATATTCAAACCGCTACCCAACCCGTCGCGGCTGACATCGGTGAAGATGACCGTCCGCAAACCGAATCCGCGCATTTGCAAAGCCAAGTCCAGCGCGGGGATTCCGCTGTTATCCACCCAGCCGCGAGTCCGCACCAAGCCATCGCGGGCGTCAATGCCGACGGCAATATGTTCCGCGCCAAAACGGGACAACGCCTCACGCACCACGTCAGGCGCTTCAATTGCAATCGTGCCGAGAATGGCGCGGGTCACGCCCAAACTCAACGCCTTTTGAATCGCATCCAGCGAGCGCATCCCGCCGCCAAATTGAACGCTTGCGCCGAACTCTTTCGCCGCCTTCAAAATCGAAAGCAGCGCCGCTTGGTTCGCCGAGTCGCCTTCGCCAAACGCCCCGTCCAAATTGACCACATGCAGCCACTTCGCGCCCGCCCCCAGCCAGCGCCGCGCCATCTCGCCCGCGTCGTCGCTGTACGAAGTCATCCGCGCAGGGTCGCCCTCTTTCAGCCGCACCACCTTGCCGCCGCGCAAATCAATTGCGGGATAAATCATCATATTGCCTCCACAAAATTTTTCAAAATCTGCAAACCCACCGCCTGACTCTTTTCAGGGTGAAACTGCGCACCGAAAATATTTCCGCGCTGAACCGCGCACGCGTAACGAATGCCATAATCCACCTCGGCGGTGATGTCGGAATCATCTTCGGGCTGACAATAATACGAGTGGTTGAAATAGACATACGCCCCAGCCTTTATCTGATTAAAGAGCGGAGCGCCCTGCCGCGCCTCCAGTTGATTCCAACCCGTATGCGGAATCTTCACCGATAGATTTTCCGCAAAGCGCAGCACCCGCCCGCGCAGCAAACCCAGCCCCGCATGTTGTCCCATCTCCTCGCCGATGTCGAACAGGGCTTGCATCCCGACGCAAATCCCCAACAACGGAACGCCACGCGCCGCCACTTCTTTGACCGCGCCTTCCAAATTCCGCGCCCGCAAGCCCGCCATAAAATCGCCAAACGCGCCCACGCCAGGTAACACAACCTTTGAAGCAGATAACACCGCCTGCGGGTCATCCGTCCGCATGACGGTTGCGCCCACACGCGAAGCGTCCAACGCCTTTTGCACCGAGCGCAGGTTGCCCGTGCCAGCATCAATCAAAACGATTTCATTTTTCATCCTTCATCCTTCATCCTTCATCTTTCATCCTTTTCACAAACTTCCCTTCGTTGACGGAATCGTCCCGCCCCTTCGCGGGTCAAACTGAGTCGCCGCATCCAACGCCCGCGCCCACGCCTTGAACAACGCCTCGGCTTGATGATGGTCATCGCGTCCGTACAAAATCCGCGCATGGAGATTGCAGCGCGAAGTGACCGCAAACGACTCAAAGAAATGTGGAAACAGCGTGACGGGGATGTTGCCGACGTACGGCGTATGCCACTCGGCTTGAATCACGGCATAGGGTCGCCCCGACAAATCCACCGCCACATGCGCCAGCGTTTCATCCATCGGCGCAAAACTGTCGCCCATGCGGAAGATTCCCTTACGGTCACCCAGCGCCTTGTCAAACGCCTGCCCCAATACCAGCGCCACATCCTCCACCGTATGATGAACATCGATGTGCAAATCACCTTTGGCATTGACTGTCAAATCAAAAAGACCATGTACCGCAAGATGAGTCAGCATGTGGTCGAGAAACCCCACACCCGTAGAAATCTCGTGTTTGCCCGTGCCGTCCAAATCCAGTTTGATTTCGATTTTCGTTTCGTTGGTCTTGCGGGATATTTCTGCAATACGCATGATTTCTCCTATCCGTTAAACGTTGAACGTTCAACGTTTAACGCCTTTAGCAACGTTTCCGTATCCGACGGTCTGCCCACGCTAATGCGGATATTTTCCCTCAGCCCTGGCTTATTGAAATAGCGAATGAAAACGCCATATTCCTCCGCCAGCCGTGATTTGAGTTCTGCGGCATTGCGTCCGTTCACCTGACACAAAATAAAATTCGACTGGGTGGGATACGGTTTCAGGTACGGAATTTTTTGCAACGCTGCCAGCAGCTTTGTGCGCTCGGCTTTCAACAACTCCACCACCTTCGCCAACTCGTCCACATTTGCCAGCGCGGATTGTGCCGCCACACTCGCCGCCACGTTGACATTGTAGGGCTGCTTTGACTTCCATAAAATCGGCATGAGCCACTTGGGGAACGCGCCGTAGCCCACGCGCAAGCCAGCCAATCCCGCCCACTTGCTGAACGTCCGCAAGACCACCAGATTTTCACGCTGCGGCACTTCGCGGATTCGGCTCAGGCTTGCGCCGAGGTTCTCGCCCGCAAACTCGATGTAGGCTTCATCGAGGACAACCAAGAGCGGAAGCGAGAGCAATTCGTCCAGCATGGCAGAATCAATCAACGAGCCGTCGGGGTTGTTGGGCGAAGCGACGAACAGCAACTTCGGCTTGAACTCATCCACTGCCTTGCGGATGGCGGGCATGTCCAGCGAAAAATCAACCTTGCGCGGGACTTCAATACAAGCCGCTGCGTTCAATTCCGCGTCGAAGGGATACATACCAAATGTGGGCGGGCAGGACAAAATCCGCTCACCAGGTTCGAGGAAAACACGCATCAGCAAATCCAGCAACTCGTCTGCGCCAGAGCCAGCCAGCAGGTATTCAGCTTCCACGCCCGTAAACGCGGAAAGAGACTTCCGCAGGGCGCGGCTTTCGGGGTCGGGGTAGATGTGCGGGAAGTCCATTTCCGCCAGCGCCTTGCGAACTGCGGGCAAAATTCCGTATGGATTTTCGTTGGCGTCGAGTTTGACAATTTGCGAAGGCGCGCGTCCCAAACGGGCGGAGAGAATTTCAAACGGCTCAATCGGCGCGTAAGGCGGGAGGGATTCAAGGTGGGGGCGAATTTTCATGGGGCATCCTTTTTGTAGGGACGATGGACAGTAGACCGTTGACCATGTTTTACCGTCCATCATCTATCGTCCATTGTCTAAGGTCTCAGCTTCAACTCCGCCAGCATGGCAGTGTAGCGCGGCGGCTCTTCTTCAAAGATGTAGGTCACAGGCGAGACGATGATTCCGCTGCCGCCGATTTGCCGCAGTTGCCCGATGGCGTTTGGCAGGTTATCGCGGCGGACAACGACCGTCACAGAATACCAACCCTGATTTGATTCGCGTGTGACGATTGGGCTGATGGTTGGTCCCTGCAACCCACCAACAGAGGTCTGCGTGAAGAGTTTATTGGCAATCGCTTCGGGACTTTCGCCGCGCATATTGGCAATCACCAGCAGGTTTTCCTTCGCCCGCATGTGCGCCTCGATGTATTCTAGCAGACGCCGCGCCATTTCCAGCGCGGCAGGGTTCGTCTCAAGCGCCTTGCGGTTGGCGATCAACGCAGATTGCGACGCCTGAATGACTCCATCCTTCAAAGCGCGCAGGCGGTTATCTTGAAGGGTCTGCCCCGATGAAACAAGGTCAGAGATGATGTCGGCGTAGCCGATGGTTGGCGCAGTTTCCAGCGTCCCTTCGGCGGTGATGAGAGTGTGCGGGATATTTTGCTGGGTTAAAAAGCGTTCGGTTAACACAGGGAATTTCGTGGCTACGCGCAAAGAGTGGCCGAGAGCGGCGGCGTGAGTTTTGAGCGACTCGACGCCTGTCACCTCTCCCCAGCTTTCGGGTACTGCCAGAGTCAGGGCGCAGTGACCAAACCCCAGGGCGTCGTGCAAGACAAGTATCTCGCCGTTATCGCCGCGCTTCTCCTCCAACACGTCGATGCCCGTGATTCCAAAATCGACGCTCCCATCGCGGACGCTGACGACGATGTCGCCAGGGCGTTGAAAAATAACCGTCAGGTCGGGCAGGACTGGAATCCGAGCCTGATACTGGCGCGGGTTGAGTTTTTGAACAGGCAGCCCTGACTCGGCGAGAAAAGCCATTGAGTCGTCTTGCAGGCGTCCTTTGGATGGAAGCGACAGTCGAGTATTATTTGTAGTCATAATTATTCCTTTGTGTTGAAATAACAAAAAGCCCCGACCACGGTCGGGGCTTGATGAGGCGAGATACGGCTTCTGTCAGTGGACAGATACGCGCACACAAACCTCCCGACCAAACGGGGGCTGAGCATGATAATGGTGATGCGCGCGGGCAAAAAATTTATTCACGTTGGGCGGCAGTATACCAATGGCGGTTGGATTTTGCAAGTAGCAAACTTTGTCATTTATATTTTTCGGCTGCAACACAAAAGAAACAAATATCACGTCGCAATAGTAACATTTGTCACATTGAAATCTACACAAAAAATCATACAATATCAGTAATCGTTTACTTGTTATGTCAACGTTAGAGGTGTCAGATGATCCGCATCAACCGTCAAACCGACTACGCCATTCGCCTGATTTTGTACCTTGCCCAACAGGTAGGGGGTACGCGGGTTTCCACAGCCGAAGTTCGCAAGGAAATGCAAATTCCGCCCGCGCTGGCGCAACGCATTGTCGCAGATTTGGCGCGAGGCGAGTTCATCATCACCTACCCCGGACGCGACGGCGGGCTGGTGCTTGCCCGCCCAGCCGAAGAGATCAACCTCAGACAAATTGTCGAGCAGTTCGAAGGAAAGTTTTTTATTTCCGACTGTCTGGTCGATAAAGGAAATTGCCCATTCGATAACAAATGCCCCGTCCGTTTTCGCTGGGTAAAACTTCAGGCACAGATGGTCATGGAGTTGGAACAAATCACCTTCAAAGAACTGGCGCAGGACGCAATGGCAGTCAATGAATTTTTTACAATGCATATTCCCGAAGCCGCCGACTCATAAAAAGGAGAGAACCGCAAAAATACACAGCCCATTTCTGCACAAGCTCGAAGTAATCAATTAAATTCACTTTTGGAGAATACAAATTATGGACCCAATCGTATTATCACGCTGGCAATTTGCCCTCACCACCGTCTACCACTGGCTCTTCGTCCCGCTCACATTGGGCATGGGCTGGTTCGTAGCATACTTCCAAACCCGCTACTACCAGACCCACGATGAGACCTGGAAAAAGATGACCAAGTTCTGGGGCAAATTGTTCCTGATTAACTTCGCCATCGGCGTCGTCACCGGCATCGTGCAGGAATTCCAGTTCGGTATGAACTGGTCGGAATATTCCCGCTACGTGGGCGACATCTTCGGCGCCCCGTTGGCAGTGGAAGCCCTGCTCGCCTTTTTCATGGAATCCACCTTTCTCGGAATCTGGATTTTCGGCGAAGGCAAAGTGCCGCAAAAAGTCCACGCCGCCTCCATCTGGCTGGCTGCCCTCGGCTCGAACCTCTCTGCCATCTGGATTTTGATTGCCAACGGCTTCATGCAGGCGCCGCCCGCCGCCGCCTATGTCGTCAACGAAGCCAACGGACGCCTGGAACTGGTCAACTTCTTCGCGCTGATTGGCAACCCCAAAGCGTGGGTCTTCGTCTGGCACACGCTGGCTGACGGCTTCGCCATGGCTTCCTTCCTGATTATCGGCATCAGCGCCTATCACCTCGTCCGCAAGCAGAACCTCGACTTCTTCAAACGCTCCTTCCAAATCGGCGCGCTCGTCGGTCTGATTTCCAGCTCGTTGGTCTTCCTCGGCGGGCATGAAATGGGGCAGTTCATGGCGGAAGTCCAGCCGATGAAATTGGCGGCGCTCGAAGCAGTTTGGGAAACCGAACAACCCGCTTCCTTCTCCCTGCTGACCATCGGCGATATGACGGGCAAGCAGGAAGTCTGGTCGATTCGCATTCCCTACGTAATGAGTTTCCTCGCCTGCAACAACTTCACCTGCGAAGTCAAGGGCGTGAACGAACTCCAGGCAACCTACGAACAGCAATACGGTCCCGGCGACTACGTGCCGCTGATGGTCGTCACCTACTGGACATTCCGTGTCATGATGGCATTTGGCTTCATCATGATGGGTGCCGCCGCCTGGTTCCTGTACAACACCCGCAAGCCTGACTACGAAAACGCCAAGTGGATGAAACTGGTTCCCTTCGGCGCGCTTGCCCTGCCCTACACCGCCAACGCCAGCGGCTGGATTCTGACCGAAATGGGTCGCCAACCCTGGATTGTGTACGGCTTACTCAAAGTGGAAGACGCTGTCTCGCCAAACCTGACCGCCCTTGACCTGTGGATTTCACTCGTCGGCTATACCGTCGTGTATGGCTCCCTGGCGGTTGCCATGGTTTACCTGATGAAGAAATACGCCATTGCTGGACCCGACGCCGCCATGCACGAATCTGTCGATGTGGCGACCGCCGTCGGCGCCGATGATTAATCCTGGAGGCTCAATATGTCTTACGAATTCCTGCAAATCCTTTGGTTCATTTTGATTGCCGTCCTGTGGATTGGCTTCTTCTTTCTCGAAGGCTTCGACTTCGGAGTCGGAATGCTCCTGCCCTTCCTCGGCAAAAAAGACGTGGAACGCCGCGCCATCATCAACGCCATCGGTTCCACCTGGGACGGGAACGAAGTCTGGTTGCTGACTGCGGGCGGCGCGACCTTTGCGGCTTTCCCGCACTGGTACGCCACCATGTTCAGCGGTTTCTACATCGCGCTCTTCCTGCTGCTGGTTGGCTTGATCCTGCGCGGCATCTCCTTCGAATATCGCTCGAAAGACGCCGCCCCCGCCTGGCGCAACCGCTTCGATTGGATGATTGCCATCGGCTCCTTCCTCTCCGCCCTTTTGCTTGGCACCGCTTTTGCCAACCTGGCGCAGGGCGTGCCGATTGGCGAAGACATGAATTACATCTCCCCCGCCTGGATGCCCAACGGCGTCGGCGCCACCCTAGCCCTGCTCAACCCCTACGGCTTGCTCGGCGGCTTGACCACCGTCGCCACCTTCCTCCTGCACGGCGCGAACTTCCTCGGCTTGAAACTGGAAGGCGAACTGCGCGAACGCGTCAACGGCTTCGCCAAGAAGTTGTGGGTTGTCGCCAGCGTGTTGTACATCGCCCTCGGCATTTACACCTACGTGGCGGGCTTCTGGGCGCGCGGTTTTGTCAATCCCGGCATCGTGCCGATTGCCGCAGTGGTTGTGCTCCTCGCCACGGGCTACTTCCTCAACCGCAAGATGGAAGGCTGGGCGTTCATCATGGTCGCGCTCAACATCGTGCTGACCCAGGTCACCTTCTTCTCGATGACCTTCCCCAACGTCATGCTCTCCTCCGCCAACCCTGACTGGTCACTGACTGTGTACAACGCCTCATCCTCGCAGTACACCCTGGGCGTCATGTCCGTCGTCGCGCTGATTTTCGTTCCCATCGTTTTGGGCTACCAAATTTGGACATACTACATGTTCCGCAAACGCATCAGCACGGATAAGAAGACACTGGTCTACTAAAACCAACAAGGCGGAGTGATCTCACTCCGCCTTTATTTTTTGTAACAAAGTTCACAAACAGGTGATAGACGGGTGACAGTCACTTTGAAAGTGACTGTCACCTGAGGAGAAAACTTATGGCAAAAGTTCTTGTGATTGGCGCGGGGTTTGCAGGGCACACCGCCGCGTTGTATCTTGGCGATAAACTCGGCAAAAAGCATGAAATCACGGTCATGTCGAACCGCGACGTGTTTGGCTACGTCCCCTCCTGGGTTTGGGTCGGAATTGGAAACATGAAGCCTGAGCAGACCGTTTTCAAACTCAAACCGGTCTATGACCGCAAGCATGTCAAATTCGTCCATGCCGCCGCCAAGGAGATTCATCCCGACGCGGGCGACCAATACGTTTTGGGAGAGGAAATCGGCACAGGCAAGGAAGTCCGCGTGGATTACGACTACCTCGTCATCGCCCCTGGTCCCCTGCTGAATTTCGCAGGCACGCCCGGACTCGGACCCGAAAACGGATTCACCCATTCGATCTGTTCCGCCCCTCATGCGGTCAAATCCCGCGATGCCTACCTCGCCCTTGTCGAACGCATGAAGAAGGGCGAGAAGGTCAAGATCGTCATCGGCACGGGACATCCCGGCGCCACCTGCCAGGGCGCGGCTTTCGAGTACATCGTCAACGTTCACAAGGACTTGGTCAAGAAGGGGCTGCGCGACAAGGCGGA
>Ga0172367_10004405_pt1 | contig 17561 bp, 19 predicted proteins | sample Lak10m_FD_114542 | JGI IMG/M metagenome (GOLD analysis project Ga0172367, IMG submission 114542) | Freshwater microbial communities from Kabuno Bay, South-Kivu, Congo - kab_022012_10m | ecosystem: Environmental > Aquatic > Freshwater > Lake | place: Democratic Republic of the Congo: South-Kivu...
AAATTGTTTTTTATTAAAAAACACAATTTTTGTTATTTGGAATTTGTGATTTGATGATTAAATCGCTGACCACAAACACTCAACGACTTACTGACTCCACGACTCTATCAGTATTTTGCCTACCCCCCCCCACTTTCCTCATGGGTGGAACCTCAAAATACTGTAACAGAAAACGGGCAATATCCCCAAACAACGGAGCTGCGGTTGATTCAGCCCACTCAACATCTCGCGGTCGATTCAAACGCACAATCATGGCAAACTTTGGATCTTCAACCGGACCAAACCCAGCAAAAGAACCGACCGTGTTGTCATTTGAATATCCCCCGTTTGAGGATGCCACCTGTGCAGTTCCTGTTTTGCCGGCAATATAATATCCTGGCACGCCAGCCTTTTTTCCATGTCCGTGCTCCACCACAGAAACCAGCATAGCCCCAACCAAACGCGTGGTCTTTGGACTTAACACTTGTGACACATCTTGCGGAGCTCGTTTCTCCACAGAACCATCCGGATGACGAATCTCATCAATCAACATGGGTTTTTTCAAAGTACCTCCATTGGCGATGGCTGCGTAGGCCATCACAATCTGAAGCGGATTCACGGAAATTCCCTGACCAAACGAAGCTGTGGCCCGAAACACCTCTGCCTTTTTTGAAAGCGAACTAATATCTCCAGCGGTTTCTTTTTGTAATTCTATTCCTGTATTTTTTCCAAACCCAAATTTTTTCACATAACTTTCAAAAATATCTCCACCCATTTGCCGCATGGAAAAAACCATTCCTGTGTTAATGGAATCTTCAAGCACTTTTGTCATGTCCGAAAGTCCATACACTTTTCCTTCTGCGTTTCCAATCGGTTTTGGCCAACCCTCAACCATCACCGAACCTGTGTCTGTAAACGTGGTTGATGGCGAAACCGCTCCGGCATCAATAGCTGCGGCCATGGTGAGTGGCTTGAAAATCGAACCTGGCTCATAGGCATCAAAAATCGCCGGATTGTTAAACTGATTTACATCCTTCACATCTCCGTAATGATTTGGATCATAATCCGGTTCACTGCACATGGCCAAAATTTTTCCGGTTTTTGGTTCAACAATAATCACACTACCACCATCAGCTCCATGGCGCTTCACTGCCTCTTTCAAAAGTGTGCATGCCTTGAATTGGATGGTTCGATCAATGGTCAAGACAATATCTGATCCATCAACGGCCGGCTTTAATGAATTGTTGGCAATGGCGATGAGACGTCCGGCTGTATCTTTTTCACTTTCAAGATAGCCGGCAGTTCCGGCAAGGGCTTGCTCAAAATACCCCTCAATGCCATAGCGACCGACTTTTTTTCCATCTTTATCTGAGCCGATAAATCCCAAAATATGCCCACCCATTTCTCCTTCCGGATACACACGCGCGGTTTCTTCCACAAACTGAATGCCGGACAAAGCCAATTTTTTAATTTTGTCTTGTTCAGCTTGTGTGATGTTATGCTGGATGGGTTCGTACGGATCATTTTTGTTGCTAAGACGCACAACAAGGGCATCCTTACGGTCCGTTTCCCATTTCAAAATACTACCGATTGCTTCCACGGCTGCACGTGCATCCGTGATGTGACGAGGATCTGCAAATAAAAATCCAACCTGTTGATTCGTGATAAGTGGCACCAATTCCCCATCTTTGTTGTCGTGGGCATAAACCGTTCCACGCTTTGGATACAACTGACGGAAAATATCATGCTGACCACTTGCAAGCGCCTGATACGTTCCATGACTTATGACTTGAATGTAAAACAAGCGCAGCACAATAAGTCCGGCAAACAAAAAAACACCAACACGAAACGTTTCCAAACGCCAATCGCGTTTGGTTGCTCCAGTTTGATGGTGCCAATTTCGTTTTTTAAGTTCCATAAAAAATACGGGCGTTTGTCCGCTCGTATTTTACATGAAAATGTAATTCGCTACCAAACTAGTTAATAAAATTGTTGAAAAACTCGGTTGACAAGGCGCAAACAAATCAACAAGGAGGCGTATTCATAATACGTTGACGAAGTTGATGAAGTTTGCAACGCCGTCAAACGAGGAATTTCAACGATTTTAAATTTCGAGAATATCCTCTTCTGACACCGTATGCCCCACATACCCCAAAACTTCTCCGGTTGTTTCATTGGTGATGAGTCGAACTGTTTCACCATCTTTGGATTGATAATCAGAAAATACGTAATGATCCTCTTCCTCTACCAACGCATCGCCTTGGATTTCTTTCACCACCCCACCATCTTCATAACTGAATTCATATTCTTTTGATTGAAACAAAATGGTTTCAGATGGCTCAATCTCTTCTTGAATTTTTTGAAAATAAATCAATTCTTCTTCATCCGGCACCACCGAAATCATGCCATCTTCATCATCATAAAGCCAAAACATGTTGGCGCCATCGTCAAGATGAACATGGGCTTGGCCAACTTTGGTAAATGGGGCATTTGCCACACTCACACTCTCACCGAGATCGTAAGATAAAAGATCGGGAATTTTCATAAGAAAACATTTTTGGAGCGGCTCCTCCTTAAAAATTACTTCATGGCGGATTATAACAATTCACAAAAATCTGTCTACATCAGAAAAAGCCTTGATTTTTTGACAATTTTTGCATGTAAATCTTGACAAAACCTCAATTTTGTGATATAGTTGGTTCTTGCGTAAAGGGAATATTTGAAATTCCAAATGACAAATAACAAATGACAAAGAAGGAATTAGTATTAAATATACAAACACAATCTTTGTTATTTGGAATTTGTGATTTGGTGCTTAACACAAACACCCTACAACCCCACCACTTTCCCATATGCTCACATGCGTGCGGATAATATCCCCACACATGTGGTCAGATCCAAGGTGGAAATGACCCAATTCCCGCCCGCGCTTGCGTGGGCTCTTTTCGCAAGGAGAAAACAATGAAGTACCAAGTCGTACTGTTTAACGTCCGTGTCAACCAGAAGCGGGTCGCGAAGCTCGAGAATGCTGGCCTCAAGCTGAACGAGCGCACCCGCGCTCAGACCGAGGCTCTCAACGACCGGCACCTCAAGGCCGCACCGAATCCTGAGCGTGCCATCACGCGTGCGCACAGCGACAAGGCCGGCAACCAGATCGTGAACAACGGCATTCCGCTCTTCACAGGCTGGGCCGGATCGAAACACGAGGCCATGTGCCTGGCCAGGATCCGCGAGGATCTGGCCGCGGCCGGCTACGTGCTGGTGAGCATCAATATGGTCCAGAAGCAGGGCGACAACGGAGCGAAGCTGTTCGTTCGCTTCGAGCCCGTGGCCGATGGCGTGGTCGGGTTCCAGACCTGGCCGCAGCTCGAGCGTCAGCTGGACATGGTGTTCGGGAACGTCTACGGCACGTTGCACGGGTATCGCAACCCAGACGGTACCGCAACCGTGAACCCGAGCGAAGCGATTCCGTCGGACCATCTGGCCGGAAAGGAAGTGCGGATGCTGCGCATGAAGCCGGACTGCCGCTTCCGATTCGTCAAAGCCCAGGTCGTCGCGCAGCAACCCGCGCCCGCGCCTGCGCCTGCCGACATCCGTGCCGAGCTCTCCAAGCCGCAGGCGGACGGCTCGTTCGTGATGCCGCCGCGTCGCACTGACCTCCACGCCTAGTGGCGCGTCTCTGGCCCTGAGTCAGACAGAAAATCCCGAGTGTGGATTCTGTCACTCAGGGTTTTTTGTTTGAAGTAGAAGATAGTAGACAGTAGATAGTAGATAGAGGCTAGGGGAAAAACTAATGTAGAATACGCATCCAGGCAATTAAAAGCTTTACCGTATCTTCTGTAAGGTCAAAACATTTGTTGAAATCTTTTTCATTCAAATAACCGATATCTTTAGCAACACACAACTGGCTTTGAACCTCATACAAAGACCCAATAGCCATATCATAAAATCGAACTTTGTCATTAAATCCCCCACGACCAAATCCTTCCGCAATATTTGAAGTAATAGAAATAGATGATCGTCTTATTTGGGAAACAAGACCAAACCTCTCTTCATCCGGAAACGATGATGTCAGTTTATAAATGAGCAAGGTCAATTCATGACCTTTTTTCCAGGACATTAAATCTTGAAACCGACTAATTTTATTTTTACTTTCCATACCTAGTCTCTATCTACTATCTACTCACTACTGTCTACTATTCCCCCTTTGCCTTTCATCCTCTCAATTTCATCTTTGAACACTTCTTTGACCTCATGTAATGATCCAATCCCCAACACCTCTTTCAAATCAACTTCATTCATGTTTAACCATGATGGTGCCGGATAATGCGAGACGGTCTCAAACAAATTCATGAGCACGGTCGTGGCATAGGCGCCTTTTTGCAAATCAAAACACATGGCCACCCCTTCATCCAACACACGAAATCCATAAAACATTGGTTTCAGTTTTGGCTCAATCGATGGATTTTTTCCAACCTGAATGAAATTCATTTTATCGACCACGTCTGCATATTTTTCTGTTCCATGTTCTTTTAACCATTTTGCATACCACACATCCGCCTCATTTTCTTTTCCAAGCAGTAAGGGCAATTCTTGCGGCAATACCTCGTGATTTGCTTCCGCTTCAGACAAACGCATGTTGGTCAAATAACTGGCATAAGCCCGCACCCACATGTTGGTTTGCGGTCCAATGGCCCCAAGCGCACGAATGGTTTTGTGATCATCTTGTTTGAGTGATTCGATCAACAACAGTTCATGTCGAAATGTATACGGAAACAGCGAAAAAAGAGCTTCCATCGCCGCCCAATTTCCAAATATCTCTGCAGCTTGTTTTCGCAATCCGGAAAACAACGGAATTTCAAACGGCGAATCTTGTGTTAAAAATTGTTTGATACATCCCAAGAAATCTCCACGCAAAATTTTCATGCCATACTCATGCGCAAAATATCGCGGCGTGCCAAATCTTTGTGTGCCATAATAATTCATGACCCCATTTGATTGGATAGACTCCAGTTTTTGCAAAAAGACATTTTGGTCGATTGAATCTTTTGTGCGAATAAAAAGCGTAAATCGATTACCATATAAATTCCCAATTCCAATCGCCCCTTTTCGCTCAACAACATTTCGCAACAACAAACCGGGAATATGAAGATTGCGTACGTGTTCAAGCGAAACACCGCGCAAACTTAATCGCTGGGCTGTGAGCGCGACCGCATCTTTAATGCCGGCATGACCGATTTTATTTGCTTCAATGTGAAGGGCATCCTGAAGACGCTGTAAGGCATCAATGGTGGATAATCCGATCTTTGTGAGATCGACATACACGGTTCCTTCTCCATCTTCATATTCATTTTGCGTTTCTTGACGATCGACCGTAATGGGCCAACCGTTTGGACGAATTTCCTCCACAATAAAATCAAGCGGCGAGGCTTTTACACATCCGATCGGCAAAGAAGTTGGTGGATGCAAAATTCCAATGCGCTTTAACAAAACATCCGGTGAAAACGTTGGAGAAATAAAATATTCCGGATGTTGTTGCCGAAGAGGTTCCAAATTAACCTGTTCTTGATCAAATCGTTTTTGATCAGCGGATGAAAGAGCCATAGATTATTTAAGGCAATATCGATAAATAGTTGGAAATCCCTCTGAAACGTCTGTTGTTTCCGCTTCCCAACCTGGAATAGGCCAGGTGTAGGTAATCACACGACTGCCGGGTTTTAGTTCAGCCTCCAGCTTTGGGCGAATTTTTTCATACGCCTCGGGCATGAGAAACATGTAAATAACATCAGCAGCGTGCAAATCTTGATGAAACGCATTTCCAAAAATGATTCGAAAATTAGTGAGATGATTGAGCCGAGCCTGCGCCCAAGCCACAATGACCTGCAAAAGCGACAGCTCAACACCGATGGTTTTTGCGTTTGTTGATCTTGCTACATAACGCGCAACACGTGCGTTGCCACATCCCAACTCGATGAATGTTTCATTGGGTTTGAGGTCTGCCAGAGCTTTTATACGTTCAAGATCATGCTTCCAGGTTGGCACCCATGGCGCACCGGATGCTGAGGCAAACGCAAGCGAAAACAAAAAAATAAAAACAAGAAGAATGACAAACCACATAGATGAGTAAAGTATGTTCAGGAGGAGTTTTTATGCAGCTTTTTTCATGTTTTCTTCTGGTTTCTTTTGAGCTTGCACAGAATCAAACACAGCTTTTTGCAATTCATCGGCCAGCGCCTCGTATTCTTTGCAGGCATTTGGATCCGCCTTTCCCTCATGACAATCTTTCACAAACGCTTTGTTGTCTGCATGACCGTCCGGTGTTGTGTATCCATGGTCTGCGGCAAATGTGTGTAGTTTTTCAAGCAAAAGAGTGAGTAAACTCTTTTCTTTTTTTTCTTGCGGCCGGTTTGGTTGCGATGATTCTTGAAACATATTAAAAATCGATTCCCTCTCTGGCTTTCACGCCTGAATAAAAATAATGTTTGTGGAGGTGCATTTCCGTAAGCAAATGAGCGCGTTCTAAAATTTCTTGCGGCGCATTGCGTCCTGTTAAAACAAGTTCCATGGATGATGGTTTGCGTTCGATGAGCGAAAGCACATCTTGAACCGACACCATACCCAAATGTACAGTTGAATTGATTTCATCCATCACCAACAAATCAACAGGCACATCAAACATGTCTTGAACCGCCAGAAGTCCTCGATTCGCTTCTGCGCGATCAATGTCCTGAATGGAAAAATCAAATCGCCCGGTGATGGGATCGATGCGGTCTCGTCCGGTCACAACCATCTGAACCCCAAGATTACGCAAAATATCTCGTTCAAAATAATGTGTGTCCCCGCCTTTATCGAAATAAACGATTCCCACTTTTTTGCAAGCCCCGATCGCTCGAATCATTTCTCCAATGGCCGCCGTTGTCTTGCCCTTACCGTGACCGGTAAACACCTGAATCAATCCAAACCCTTGCCACCCTTTGATGGATGCGTCCGCTTCCGGTTCGTGCATACGATTATTTTATCTGTGACAAAAGATCCTGCTCTTGAATATATCCGGCGACTTCTTTTGGAACCTGATCTTGCCAATTTCCGCCCGCGCGCATTTTGCCCCGAATCTCTGTGCCGGAAATTCCCGGTACTACTTTGATGTTTTGCACCTCAACATGACCTTCAAAACACTTCTTTGTCCATTCGTTTCCGGTCCAAACTTTATCAACCGGCCCGGTCAGCTCTAAAACCTTTGTGCGCCAAACCTCATCATCGGTTTCATCCGGAAGATCAATGAGATGAATATCAAACATGGGGATCAAATCCTTTGCTTGAAGCGCGCGCTGGATCATCTCTTTGCGTACAGCCGCTGAGAAAGGATTTTCCGCGGTCCGAGATTTATCTGAGCTGCCGATTCCAATCAAAATTTTTCCGCAAACTTTGGTCATTCCTTGTAAAACAAGCAAATGACCATTATGGAATGGCTGAAATCGACCGAGAAATAAAGCGGTTGGTTTGTGCATACAATCAAGGGTTTCTTTACTGGCATTATAGCAGGAAGAAGAAAACAAAAACATCCCGTTTTAACGAGATGCTTTTGTTGGTTCCCGGGCAGGGACTCGAACCCCGATACTCAGGACCAAAACCTGATGTCCTGCCGTTAGACGACCCGGGAATATATTTCAAATGCGACAAAACTATACTCCAGATCAAAAAAACAATCAAGAGGCTACACTTTCAAAAATTTTCTCATGGCAAGGCCAGTTGAAAGCATGGTCACAAAAAGGAGTCCGAGGAATTGTGCGCCAAAAATCCAAATGCCATTTTGTTCAAAATAATCCGCAAGTCCCATTTCAAAATACTGTTTATAATACGGCTCGACAAATAAGAGAGCTGGGTACACAATCGCTATGGCGATAAGGACAGCAAGCAAGCTCAATAAAACGGTTTCAAGCAAATACGGTGCGCGAATAAACCAATTTGAGGCTCCAACCAATCGCATGATGCTGATTTCTTCTCGATGAATAAAAATGGCAATACGCACGGTGTTAAAAATGATAAGCAAGGCGATCAAGAAAAAGACAAAAGAAAGGATCAATCCGGCCATGCGGACATTATTGGTGGTGTGACGAATCTTTTCGACAATCGGTTGATAATTTGAAAAATCTTTGTTCCGAATCACATCTCTAAACTGTGGATTATCCAGGGCACCAATAATGGTTTCAAAATCCGAGGCTTGTTTTGCTTTGATGATGAGCGTTGGACCAAAAGGGTTCCCTCCCAACTCTTCCAAGGAACTGATAATGGCCGGATCATTCTCATGACGCATGCGAAATTTTGCCAAGGCCTCTTCTGCACTGATTTCTTCCACATCCCGAACCTGTGCCAATGATCGCAAGTATTCAACCGCTGTGGTTATTTTTTTTGGATCCGCGTTATTTTGAAAATAGACAGAAACCTCAATACGATTTTCAACAAATTTGATGGCTTGATCAGCGGCGCGATTGATCACAAGCAAGATATTGACCGTGAGCAAGGTTAACACCAACATGCTGATGGTCATAAGCGACAACCAAACATTTCGCCAAAAATTCTCAAAGGCAAATTTAAAGACGCGATAGGTGGAAACGAACATAGGGGAAGAAGATAGTAGACAGTAGATAGTAGATAGAGGCGAATGGGAAATAGAAAAAATTTTTTACAGCTTGTATCTCCCCTCTTCAACATCGGAAACGATTTTTCCGTCTTGTAAAGTAATCACGCGGCGTTTCAATCGATTCACCATTTCTCGATCATGTGTCACAAGCGCAACTGTGGTGCCAAACTCATTGATTTTTTTCAATAACTCCAAAATATCGCGACTGTTGAGGGCATCCAAATTGCCAGTTGGTTCATCAGCTACTAAAATTTTTGGTTGATGAACAAGCGCACGGCCAATCGCCACACGTTGTTGTTCTCCCCCGGAGAGTTGGTGCGGATACCGATGGTGTTTATCATCTAAATTTACGATTTTCAAGACGCGTGGCACGATTTCGCGAATACGGCTCGGTGCCATGCCTGCAACCTGAAGCGCAAAAGCGATGTTTTCATACACAGTCTTTTTTTGAAGCAACTTAAAATCCTGAAACACAACCCCGATTTGCCGACGCAAAAGCGGAATTTCTTTATCAGAAATTTTGGTGATGTCCCATCCACCGATTTCTATGGTTCCATGTGATGGCTTTTCTTCGGCAAACAACATTTTTGCCAGTGTGCTTTTTCCTGTGCCGCTTTGACCGACAATGGAAATAAATTCACCCGGCTTTACATGCAAACTAATGCCGTCCAGTCCAACGATGTTTGGCGGATATATTTTTGAAACATGTTTGAGATGAATCATGTAAAAAGATAAGTGAATAAATTTATAAACACCCAAATCACTCTCTATAATACCTGGCGAAGACAATTTCGACAAATACAAATGTGCCTGTTTGTATTTCTTGACTTTTTTTAAAAAATAAGTAGACTAATCAAACCTGTTTCAAGGGAGGAAACATGTACACAGGCTCGCCCCTCACACACCCACACAGAAAACTCGTTGGCTCCTATCGCGGACCCCTGAAGGCGCAAGCAATGGATATTCAAGACGGTATCCAAATGCTCAAAGGTGGCTTCGGAATTCTGAACACGGTTTTTCCTGTCCAACCGGAATTCATCTTTGACCTGACAAAGGTTTGTGGAGAAGTTGTGTCTGATCGGGTCAAGGTGGTTGAAAGGCCTGGCAAGCCGAAGATCATCACCATGACGTTAGTCAATCGACAAAAGGATCACTTGTATGTGATCGAAATGGTGTTCGAAACCGAGTTCAAAGACAACCAATCCATCGACACGGTATCGGCTGAAGTGTTTCAGAATCCTGACGAAAGCACGTTCAGCCCAGACATTTTGCCACCCATCTCACACACCGTCTTCTAACCCATGCATCATGGGTTTTTTTTTATGAAAAACAACCGTTTCCGGTTGTTTGTTGTTTAGTGAATTGATTTCACGTATCTTTATCGGGATGGAGCCACTGGGCGGATTTGAACCGCCGACCTCTGCTTTACGAAAGCATTGCTCTACCAACTGAGCTACAGTGGCAAAAAACAGAGGTATTTTTCTCTGTTTTTGCTCTTTTGTCAATAGATCAAGAAATGAATTGTTTTACATGCACCTTGCCCAAATACTGCTTGATCACCTGTTCTAGCGTCATTTTTGGAATAGTAATCACAAACAAATGCATATTCACATCATTTTTTACATTTGCCTTGTCCACTAATTTGAAAATCGCATAACCTCCATCCAAGTCAATCACTGGAGACACCTCATCTTTTTTCAAATCTTTTACTTTGTCTGACCACTCAGCCGGAATTTCCGACAATTTAATAAATCCTAAATCACTTTTCATGGTGACCTGTGCTTTTGTGTGAACATCATCTGCAACCGCAGCAAAATCTTCTCCTTTTTTCACACGATCGAAGGCAGCATCAATTTTTTGTTTTTGTGGTTCTTGATACAGCGGACTTTTTGCAATATAGGCTTCGAGCTGTTTTGAAAGAACCATGGATTCAACAATGCTTTTCTTAAACTGCTTTGTGCTCCATCCAAACGATGTTTGTAATTGTTTTTCAAAATCCTGTTCTGTTCCTTGCGCTTTTACCATGTCCTGAAAGGCGGATTCAACCATCACCGGATCCAATCGAACCCCAAGGTCTGAGGCGATTTTCTTGACCACAGCCTTATTCACGAGTGCATCGGAGATCATCTGATCCAACTGTGCTCCTTGCGGGGCAGAATCTTGGCTTTCTTTTGGCAATGTTTTGAAATACGTAAGCAAGGCTTCTTTTTCCGTTTGATAATCATGAATGGTGACAAACGATCGACCAACCATCAAGGCCGGAAACGGAACAATGTTGGTGATGGATTTCACGGCTGGATCTGAAACTGGTCGCGAGTACACAAATCCGGTCACGCCCACACACACCAACATAACCCCTCCAAGCACAAACCAACCAAGATGTTTTTTCCGAACAGGTGGTTCAGTTTGTTTTGGTGGTTCTACAAAAGGTTCTGATTCCGAAATCACAAGCTCTTCCTCATGATCATGCGGAACAGTGCACACATGGCCTTCTGTGCAAATATGATTTTCTTCTGAATGAACATGGTCACCTTCCGAAGAAGTGATCACGGATTCGTCATAGTCTGGATTCATACGGAATAAGTTCTAAATAGGCTTGTTTATGAAAGAAGTAATACCACCACTTGGTTGAATTCGCAAGCTTATCTGGGGATGATTGTTCGGGAATCACGAGATTAAGCGGATCGGCCCCGCCTTTTTTTGATGCTTCAGCCGTCTTTTTTGGGTCAGAATCCTTCACAATCACCACCTGCTCCCCCGGTTTTTTCAATCCCAGTTTGAGCCTGGCCTCCCGCTCAACAAACGATTCAGTCTGAACCGATGTTTGCCAATCCGTCATGGCAAGATTTTTTGATTTGAGTTCATCGGCCTGCGTTTGCAATTGTTTGATTTGTTTTTGGATTTCATGAGCCCTGATGAGTTCTCGTCCAAGAGAAATGGAAATAAGCAGAACCAAACAAAGATTGACGATAAACAAATATCGCCACTTCATCATTTTTTTGGGGGCAAAAGAAAATGATCTAGACATGCTCGGCACGTAAATCATTGATTAAGTCATGAACCTGATCCGGATATTTCACAAAATGGAATTCAAGATCAGCCGCATTGCCTTTTGTGTGCAAATGGATTTTTCCCAACCGAAAAATGGTTGCCCAAATGCCTTTTGTGCGATAGCTCACATCTTCAATTTCCGGATACATTAATTCTGTCACAACCCGATCAAATAATCCATTTTGATCTACATCCACCAGACGCAAATCCGTGATCACAAGCATGGTGTATGCCCATGTTCGATAGACGCGAACAATGACCACAAGGGCGACAACAAACAAGGCACCGAACAAAGCGAGTCCGAGTGTTCCCATTTGAAACAAAGGAAACAGCAAGAAAAACGGAGATAAAAACAGAAGTCCAGCAAAGAAAAACGACCAACCGTGGGCCAACGATGACTCACGTACGATTTGCAAAATCTGTTCATCGGGTTTGAGTTGTAAAACAGAACGAATGTTCATAATCAAAGCAGAACTTTATGCAAAGCCGATCGCGCGGCTGTGCGATCATCCCATGGAATTTTTTGTCCGTTTGCCACAGCCATCACAGGCTCACATCCCTTTCCGGTGATCAGAACCAGATCTCCGGCTTGCGCAAGTGAAATGGCAAAATCAATCGCTTTTTGTCTATCAAGGAGACAAAACAAATCAACCCCTTCTTTTTTCCCAGCTTCTGCCGCAGCATCTGCTATGTGATTGATGATCTCCATTGGATCATCATCATACGGATCTTCATTGGTCACAATCACCACATCATCATATTGCGCAGACATCTGGCCCAAAACAGCGCGCCGCGCCACATCACGTCCGCCGCCGGCTGAACCAACCACATGGATAATACGTTTGTGCGCAAACAATTTTGTGGTGTCATAAACGGCTTTCATTGCCGCAGGTTCATAGGCATAATCCACAATCACAGAAAAAGATTGCCCTTCATCAATGCGTTCCAATCGCCCAGGCACGGAAACCAGTTGTTCAGCTGCATCTTTAATCAAGGCCCAATCCAATCCAAGGGCTCGACACACAGAAACTGCCGCAAGCACATTCTCCAAATAAAATCGGCCAACAACATGAATCCGCCAACGCATGCCACCCAAATGAAACGTCGTCGAGTCTGGTGCATATTCAACCTGCTCAGCCACAACCGGAATAAGAGAACGCGGCCGATCTTCCACATAAAACACCTCTCGATCCAGCCCAAACCCAAAGGATCGATCCATGCCAACTGACAAAAATTCTGAGGCGTGTGGATCCATCAAATTCACCACCGCGGTTTTTTCAAAAAAATAATCTTGGATTTTTTTTCTGCGAGAAAATTTGGTTTTGGTGAACAATTGTTTTTTTGCGTTTTTATAATTCTCAAAACCGCCGTGCGCTTCAATATGCTCCGGAGTCAAATTCGTCAAAAGCGCCACATCATAATTAATGCCAATGTGACGCGACTGCGCAATCCCTTGCGACGAGGTTTCCACAATCGCATAGGTACAACCGGATGAAACCATTTGTCGCAATAATTTTTGCGTGGCAAATCGACCAAGCATGGTCATTTTTTTGTCATTCACCCATTCTTGATCCCCCACCTTAAAACTGGCCGTACTGGTCCAACCCACACGCGCGCCGGCATGCTCAAGCATGCGACCGATAAATTCCACGGTTGTGGATTTACCGTTTGTGCCCGTAACCCCAATCACCACTAACTCATTTGATGGGTGGCGATACCAAAAACTAGCCAATCGTGCCAATACATAATGATAGCGATTGATCCAAGCGTCTGAAATGATTTTTTTTACCAGGCGTTTCAACATATCCGGTTCAGATTATCTCTTTTTTTCCGATTTAACCACTTTTTGCGGCACCTTGGCTAATTCCGCATGTTTGTGCGCCAAAGCCGCGATTTGATCAAGCGCAAGCGGATATGAAAGCGAATGCGGCACCACAGACTCTGATTTTTTTGCATGCGCATACAACCCAAGCAAGGTCACACCATCATTTTGCCATGTTTGAGCAAGCGAAGAACGTTTTTTGAGCCATGTTGCTTTGGCTTTTTTGTAGGCTTCTGTTTGAGCGGAAAATTCTTTGGCAACTTTTCTCATTTCTCTTAACTGATCATTGGAGGCCATGCCCGTGTTCATCAATTTCAATAATTGATCATAGGTTTGCTTGGCTTTGGTCTCAGCCAGATGGAATCTCTCCATTTCTTTCCATTCTTTTGCTCCCAAATCCGTTTTTGGAAATGCTTTTTCGATTTTATCTTCCAATGTTTTGTCTCCGCTTGAATACGCAGCAATCGCCAAACCAAGCTGGCCATATTGCGATTTGAGCTGTTTCAAATACAAAGCAGCAAGTCTTACACCGGTTTTAACATCTTTCAAATCTTCCTCTGATTCAACCTTAATGGGAAATCCATAAACTTCTTTTGCTGATCTGGCGACTTGCTGCGCTGTCGCCAATTTCATTTGATACGGACCATACACCATTGTTTTTGTGTTTACGGCTTTTGGATCAAATTTGCTTTCAATAAACCCCATAGCAATAAGCACCCTAAGTGGAACACCGGTTTTTTCTGAGGCAAACCGAATACTTTTCAAATGCGATTTCCATTTTTCTTGATCATACACAACCTGAAATGTTTTCTTTTCTTCTTCTGCGTTTGGAAACCGATTATCTCTAACCAACTCAAATGATTCCGTAACATATTCCGGTAAATTCACAAGTTGCTTTGATTGCTGCTCTGAAAGAACCTGTTTTGACGCAAACACCTCTCGTACCTCAGATTCAATGGGGTGTTCGTTTCGAAATTTGATTTCCGCTTCTGTGAGACCCTTTTGTTCCAAAGTCTTGGGTTTTGCGTCTGGAGCAGCAGAAGCAACCCCAACTTCCGCTGAAGCAGGGATGGGAGCCGGACATTCTTTCTCATCACAACCAACTGCCCCAAAAAAAGCCGCAGCCGCAGCAAGTTCAGCAATTCGTTTTTTTAACATAATTTGCAGATCTATTGTACCAGATTCACAAAAGAGAAAAAACTCTATTTAAAAAATGTAAAACAGGGCATGCACCCTGTTTTTATGTTCCTTTTTGTGCAACCTCTCCCCCATTTTTTTTTATCAGGGTCTGAACTAATTTCTCAAACTGCTCTCCGCGATCAAATTCATTTTTAAACACCCCAAAACTGGCTGTCCCCGGAGAAAGCAAAACCACATCTCCAAGACTTGCCACACTTTTTGCCACCTCAAACGCTTTTTCCATGGAATCAACTCTGATATGAGGAACCATCCCAATAGCTTTTTCCATATCGTCCGTGGCTGTTCCTTCAAACAACACAACATATTTGCATTCCTTTTGAACAAGTTGTTCCATTTGTTCGAAGCTAAATCCTTTTGTGGAACCGCCGGCAAGAAGAATAATGTTTCCGCCATTTCCAAAACGATTTAAGGCAGCCATGGTTCCCTCAGGAGAGGTGGCAGTTGTGTCATTGACATACATGATTCCCTCGGCCTCGCCAACAATCTGCTGACGACCCGGCAATCCAGCAAATGATTTCAATGTTTTTTGAATTTGTTCATCTGTGACTCCAGCAAAATAGGCAGCCAAAGAAGCGCTGAGCACATTTGCCAAATTATGCTCTCCAGCGAGTGCTACGTCAGATACACGAGCAAAAACCTCTGTCTTGCCATCTATTTTCCGTTTAAGCTCATCTCCTTCACGATACGCCCCTGATTTGTTTTCAGGCAGTGGTGAAAGTGAGAACCAATAGATCTTTTTTGATTTTGCCCGCGACGCAATTTCTTCCATGATCTCTTGATCTGCATTCAAAATGGCGATCTGATCCGGCGTCTGTACCTCAAAAATAATTTCTTTTGCATTGATGTAGGCCTCAAATGATGGATAGCGATCCAAGTGATCTTTGTATGCATTGGTCAAAATCGCGATATCCGGTCCTTTGCCTAAATCTTGGATGGATTCCAACAACCAGGAAGATAATTCGAGCACAACCGGGACAGGGGCTTTTTCATCCAACAACCAATCCAAATCTTCAAGCGGCGAACGAGTGATGTTTCCGGCCACAACGGTTTTTTCATGATTGAGGCGCAGCATTTCTCCCAACAGCGATGTGGTTGTGGATTTTCCGCGTGTTCCGGTGATGGAATAAATCGGAAACGGACAGTATCGGAAAAACAAAGAAATATCGCTCTCAACATGAATCCCCTCTTTTTTTGCAAGTTGCACAAACTCGGATTCACGCGCGACCCCAGGGTTTTGCATCACCAAGTCTACGTTTGTGAAATCATCCTCATGATGTTCGCCAAGCACAAAAACCGGCGCATAGACATCGCCTTTTGGATGTGCCGCCTTGTAGGCATCGTACCATTTCATGATTTCATCCACAGACTCTTTTAACTCTGTTTCCGATTTCAAATCCGTGATCACAATCTGGGCTCCGTGGCGCATCAACCATTTTGCCGCACCAACACCGCTTCCTTGTTTAAAACGACCAAGTCCCATGACCGTAACCATGGCGTCTTGGAAATTTGCAATGCGTGAGAGATCGATGGGCATAGGGGTGGGTAGAAAATAGTAGACAGTAGATAGTAGATAGAGGCTATTGGAACATTACATTAAAAACATTCCAAAAAGATGAGAGACACGAACCAAAATCAAAGCAGAAGTAATTGAATACGTCATGCGAAGATATTGTACCACAGCTTTCAAAAAACCCACCTTTTCATATTTCCGACGGATGGTCACGCCTTTCATTTCAATCATCTGCACAACAAACCCCTGAATACGACATGAATAGTTGATGGCCGGTTCGGTCATGAATCGATGAAAAAATCTTGGGTTGATGCGATCAAAAATCACACGCTTCAAGGCACGCTCGCCGGAAATGAGTGGAAGATGATGTTGGACCCAAGTGATTGCACCCCGATCGCGCAGCCCGACATTCATGCCACAGACATCATTGAGCACAGGTTTAACCAATTGATCAACATGTGTGCGGGTCAATCCTTTCAAGTCTGCATCCAAAAAAACCAAAATATCCGCACGAGTTGCTTGTGATCCAATCCTCATAGCTTTTCCTTTTCCTTGATTGTGCTCAAGCTCAATCACACGAGCCCCGCGAGACATCGCTATTTCAACGGTTTTATCGGTTGATCCATCAGAAACAACCACAACCTCGGAAACAAGCAAGGAAGCCTTGGCAGCGTCAATCACGGAAGCAATGGTGAGCGCCTCATTGTGCGCCGGAATAATAACAGAAACGGATTGTGGCATAGATGTGATACTCAATCATGAAACAAATAGGAAAAAATCGCAAGAATATTTTATACACGTCGACAAAACCATGCTCAAACGATAAAATGGAATCAATATGAACACATTCGTTCGCTTCTTTGTTTTGCTTTTTCTGTTTTGTGCAAGCGCCTCTGTAGCGTTTGCAGAAGTAACACCCAAGCCAATCATGGTCAATGCCCAATCTTGGGACAAAAATGGATTCCATGTTGTGGAGCATGCTTCCGAAACCCCGGCCATTGATCTTGGCCTTGTTGGCGACCGTTTGCTTGTCACGTTTTCGGCTGATCAACACGCTTGGTTTTTTAACCATGCGTTTGTGCCGGTTGTGGGCGAAGATCCGGCAAAGGCCCTGGGATATCCAACATGGCAAAAGGCTGATGCCCTTGTCACAAAACCAACCAAAAATCAGTGCACCGGGCTCAAAGATGTTGTGACGGCCGTAGTCATCAACAAGCAAAAATCCTTTTGCTTAACCGCCAGTCAAGGGGGTGATTACACGTTGTATCTGATGCCGAAAAAGAAAAAATTTGAGGTTGGATTTGGCAAAAAATTTCTTTTGAGCAAAGAAGGATTAACTTGGATTGGCTATGACGGAA
>Ga0172367_10004406_pt1 | contig 17558 bp, 13 predicted proteins | sample Lak10m_FD_114542 | JGI IMG/M metagenome (GOLD analysis project Ga0172367, IMG submission 114542) | Freshwater microbial communities from Kabuno Bay, South-Kivu, Congo - kab_022012_10m | ecosystem: Environmental > Aquatic > Freshwater > Lake | place: Democratic Republic of the Congo: South-Kivu...
CGTCTCACCGATATCCACGGCCAAGTCGTCAAGGAGATCCTCGCGTGAGATCCTGGCCTTCGTCCCTCTCACAGCTCACGACCAGCCTCACGCTCGCGCTCGCACTCAGCGCGGTCGTCCCCGCTCGGGCCGCGAATTCGCCGCCCCGCCCCCAACCGAAGCAAGCCCAACCCACCATCGCCAATCTCATCACCCACCCCGCCGCAACGCTGCAAGGCTCTCCAAGTTCGATCCGGCTACTCGATGGATCCCTCGCTCCGTCCTCCGTCCGCTTGTCCATCACCTGGAATAAGGATAGAGGCTCCGCTCAAGTTGCAAACCTTGGCTCCACTCCCGTGGCCATCCGCGAGATCGTCCTCTTCGATCTCGAACATCGGCTCCCCCCAGAAACCTCCGTCTACGCCGAGAGTTTCCAAATGCTCGCTCAGATCAGCGGCACGCTCCAAAAGCCAACCGATATCGGCGAGTATCCAGACCGATCGCACTACCGACTCGACGAACCCGCCGGGTTCCGCACCGCCTACGGTGTTCTAACCCTCGCCCCCGACACAGGACCGCGCGTGCTCCTGGGTTTCACCTCCTGCAAACGGTTCTCGGGTCGATTCCATTTCAACGGCTCTCGGCTCCAAGTCGCCATCGATACCGAAGGTCTCACCCTCCATCCCAAAGAATCCTGGGCGCTTGAAGAGTTCATCGCCATCGCCGGTCACGAACGCGAACCGCTTTTTGATTCGCTCGCCAAAGCCATCCGCAAAAACCACAAACCCATTTTCAAAGACCCGCCACCCACAGGCTGGTGCTCCTGGTACCACTTCGGCCCCAAAGTCACCGCCGCCGATGTCGCCAAAAATCTCGACTGGATGTCGACGAACATGCCCGAGCTGCGCTACGTCCAAATTGACGATGGCTACCAGCCGCACATGGGCGACTGGCTCGACACCGGCAAAGCCTTCGGTGGTAATGTTCGCGAGGTCCTCCTCGATATCAAACGGCGCGGCTTCGAACCTGCCATCTGGGTCGCCCCCTTCATCGCCGATGCCAACTCCAAACTCTTCCAAGAACATCCCGATTGGTTCGTCAAGGACGCCTCCGGCAAACCGCTCCGATCCGATACCGTCGGGTTCGGCGGCTGGCGCATGGGGCCTTGGTACTGCCTCGACGGCACCCACCCCGCCGCCCAGGCGCATCTCACTCAGTTGTTCAAAACCATGCGCGAAGAATGGGGCTGCACCTACTTCAAACTCGACGCGAATTACTGGGGCGCCATCCACAAGGGCTTCCACCACGACCCCAAAGCAACCCGTATCGAAGCCTACCGACGCGGCATGCAAGCCATCCTCGCCGGTAGCAAGGACGCGTTCATCCTCGGTTGCAACCATCCCATCTGGCCCTCGCTCGGCCTCATCCATGGCTCCCGCAGCTCCAACGATATCAGCCGCAACTGGGGCACCATGGCATCGACCGCGCGCGAGAACCTGCTCCGCGGTTGGCAAAATGGTCGCCTCTGGTGGAACGACCCAGATTGCGTTCTGCTCACGGGTAAACAACCCGAAAACGAGTTCCAATTTCATGCGGCCCACATCTTCGCCACCGGCGGGATGTTGCTCAACGGCGACGATCTCCCGGCTCTCTCCCCCGCTCGATCCGAATTGCTCCATCGCCTTTGCCCACCAACCGGAAAAGCGATGGAATTCCAAGACGAAAACCTGACTCTCGGGGTGCTCCATCGCAAAGGCTCTACGCTCTACGCCGCCTTCAACTGGACCAACCAACCGCGCGATGAACGGATCCCCCTTCAGTCCCGTTCCCGAATCCGTGACTTCCTAACCCAACAAGACCTCGGCGAGTTCGAGTCCGAGTTCCCCCTCAAATCTCTCGCTCCTCGCTCCGCCCGTGTCATCGAAATCATCCCCGCAGCAACCAGGGCTGTGTCGAAGACCCTGGGAGCGCCGGCACCCTTGCCGGCCAGCCGATAGTTTCACCGCAAGTCAGCCCTTCGGCGTCGGTTCGTCTCATTGCAACGCCTCTCATGACTCCGAAACAGCCCTGCTCCGCAACAAAGTCGAAGAGTTAACACTTCACTTCCTCCCCCGATCAGGCAGGCTCAACCCCATGCCAGATCCGGTCCTCCAAATCCAGGACCTCGTCAAATGCTACGGCAACCAGCGAGTCGTCGACCGCGTTTCGTTTAACGTCGCTCCCGGTTCCTGCGTCGCGTTGCTCGGCCCTAATGGTGCCGGCAAAACCACCACCATCTCCATCATCGCCGGTCTCATCACTCCCAACTCCGGCTCCGTGCTCATCCACGGACGGACTTTCAGTTCCGACACCGACCCTCTCAAACAAGGGATCGGCCTCGTACCGCAAGATCTTGCGCTTTACGACGAACTCTCCGCCCTCGAGAACCTCCGGTTTTTCGGCTCCCTCTACGATATCCACGGCGCTCCTCTACGGGAGGCTATCGAACGTTCCCTGACTCTCGTAGGGCTTGAGTCCCGTTCCCACGACCGCGTCGGCACCTTTAGCGGCGGTATGAAACGCCGACTCAACCTCGCCGCATCGCTCCTCCATAACCCTTCCATCCTCTTGCTCGACGAACCAACCGTCGGTGTCGATCCTCAAAGCAGAAACGCCATCTTCGATACCATCGAAACCCTCGTTCGCATCGGCAAAACCGTGCTCTACACCACGCACTACATGGAGGAGGTCGAGCGGCTCTGCGAACAGGTGGTGATTATGGATCACGGCCGAGTCGTCGCAAATGACACGCTCTCCCAGCTCAAATCGCGTTCACAGTCCTCCACCCGCTTGCGGTTCGACCTGGACAACGCGCCGTCCCAAGCCTTGATCCAAGCTCTTTCCTCGATCCCAAACGTCTCCGAAGTGCGTGTCGTTCAGCACCAAATCCAACTCACCGTCCCCGCGATCGATCAGACGACTGAAATCATTCTCGCTACCCTCCGCTCCCACGCCACTGCCTGCTCCCACATCAGCAGCGACCGACCCAATCTCGAAGCCGTCTTTCTTGAACTGACCGGCCGCAACCTCCGCGACGCATGAGAACCTTCCTCGCCTTCGTTCGCAAAGATCTGCTGATCTTCTTTACCGACCGCTTCGCCCTGATCTTTTCCTTCTTCGTCCCCATCATGCTCGCCTCCTTCTTCGGAGCCCTCACTGGTGGGCAGTCCGGTAAACCCAACTCCGGGGGGCTCTCCATCGTCGTCGTGGATCTCGATCAATCCTCCGTCAGCCGCGCCATCGTCCAGGGCATGCAAACCAATCCCTCCCTTCGCGTCACTCTCACCAACGAAACCGCCGCTCTCGATCTCGTGCGCAACGGCCGCATGGCCGTCGGCGTAATCATTCCCGCCGGCTTCGCTCATGACGCCCCTCGATCCCTGCTGAATCTCAGTCCTAAGCCCGAGATCCGTGTCCCGCACGACCCCTCACGCTCCATCGAAGTCAATATGGTCCGCGGCCTCCTGATCCAACACGTCGTCCAAGGGTTTGTCGAAAGCACCAGCTCCGGTGCGCTCGTGCGCGACCTCGCCCGCGAAGGCATCGCCCGCGCCCGCCCGATCCGCGAGCAACTCGAATCCAATCGTCCGTTCCTCAAAGGTCTCTTCTCAGCCGCCGAACAATGGCTCGCCGCAACGAACATGGTCCAATCCATCCCCGATCCCTCGAATCCCACCAAGTCCGCCTCCGATCTACCACTGCCCTTTCTCACCAAAGTCGAACCCATCACCGCCCAACCCAAAGCCCAGTTCAACGGCTACGCCCATGCCTTCGCTGGTATGGGGGTTCAATTCGTGCTCATGGCCGCAATCGATTGGGGCATCGGCATTCTCACCGAACGACAACGCGGCCTCTGGCGCCGACTCCGCTCCGCTCCCGTATCTCGTCGACTCCTCCTCGGCTCACGCGCCGTCAGCAACGCCATCGCCGCCACCGCAAGTCTCACCGTCGGCTTCGTTTTCGCGATTCTCGTGTTCGGTGTGCGTATCGACGGCAGCCTGCTGGGCTTCGTCGCCTGCATCCTCAGCATCGCGGCCCTCGCCGCGAGTCTAGGCCTTCTGCTCGCTTCGCTCGGCAAAACACCCCAAGCCACCCGAGCCATCGCAATCCCCGCCGTTCTGATTCTTGTCATGCTCGGCGGTGCCTGGGTGCCCACGTTCATTTTCCCCCTCTGGCTCCAGAAATGCACGGTCCTCGTCCCGACACGCTGGGCCGTCGATGGCCTCGACGCGATGACCTGGCGCGGCTTGCCGCTCGAAGCCGCAATCACCCCCGTCCTCGTCATGCTCGGCTTCTCTCTTGCGTTCATCGTTGCCGCCCTCTGGCGCTTCAAATGGGAAACAGATTGATCGCTCCAACCCGCCGCTCTACCGTCTCCCCCGCTCGTTGCTCCGATACGCATGTCCATTAGCCTCACCATCCTCGGTAGCGGTTCCGCCGGGAATTGTTCCTATGTCGAAACCGAGTCCACCCGCATTCTAGTCGATGCCGGGTTCAGTGGACGCCAAATCCGCCAAAAGCTAGCCGCCCTCTCGCGATCGCCCGAAACCCTCAACGGGATCCTCATCACTCACGAGCACTCCGATCATATCACCGGCCTCACCGGCCTCGCCGCTAAACTCAATATCCCCATCTATTGCAACCGCCTCACCCGCGATGCCATTGAGTTCACCCTCAAATCCAACTTTGACTTCCGAATCTTTACCACCGGCACCTCGTTCGAAATCGGTGACCTCTCGATCGATGCCTTCTCCATCCCCCACGACGCCCAAGACCCCGTCGGCTACCTCGTCCGCCATTCGACCGCCAACCTCGGCTTCCTCACCGACCTCGGCCACGCCACCAAGTTAGTCATGGAACGAGTTCGCCCCGCCAACGTCCTGCTGCTCGAGTCGAATCACGATGTCAAAATGCTCCAGGAAGACACCAAACGCCCGTGGAGCACCAAACAACGGATCCTCGGTCGTCATGGCCATCTCTCCAACGAAGCCGCAGCCGATCTCGCCCAAGAAATCCTCTCCGACTCTCTCAAACATCTCTACCTCGGTCACCTCAGTCGCGACTGCAATCGCCCCGAGCTCGCCCTCAAGGTCATGTCCCAACGACTCACCTCCCTCGGCGCAACCCACGTCCAAATCTCCCACGCCCCCCAAGACACCCCCTGCCCCACTCTCCACGTCTCCGCCTGAAACGCGACACCGCGCCCACCGACCACTCCTCACCAATTCCGCTTGTCGACAACTCAAAGTCCTCCTGTAATGCGCCCCATGCACTGGAGATTCCAGAGACTCTATCAAGCGATGATCGCGCTGTTCGTGTTCGGCATCGCGTGGTCCGTGTGGGTGTCGGCTCAAACCGCCCCCGCTACCAATGCGCCCCCCAACCGCCCGCAGACACCAGTCGTCACCGCACTCGCCAAAGAAGTCCTCGGCGACAAGACCGTCCTCAGCTTCGGCCTCGACAACAACCAATACCTGCGCGAAACGCAGTTCTTCGGCATCCCCCTCTGGCAATACATCGCCTCCACCCTCTACATCATCCTGGCTTTCCTCATCGCCCGTCTCATCGATACCGTCTGCCAAGTCTGGCTCAAAAGATGGGCCAAAACGACGGAGGCAACTTTCGACGATCTCGTGCTCGAACTACTCCATGGCCCCGTCAAAATCGTGGCCTTCGTCATCTTCCTCAATGTCGGCCTCAGCGTCTTCAATTGGCCCAAACAGGTAGGCGACTATCTCACCAAAGCCCTCGTCATCGTCGTCGCGATCTCCCTGACCTACATGGTGGTCAAACTCATCGACCTCCTCCTGCTTCACTGGATCGCCAAAGCCGCCAAAGAGGATGATAAATCCTTCGACCAACTGCTTTTCCCCGTCATACGCAAAAGCCTCAAGGTCTTCGTGGTCATCGTCTCCATCCTGCTCACCTCCTCCAATCTCGGCATCGACATCACCGGCGTCATCGCCTCCCTCTCCATCGGCGGCCTCGCCATTGGTCTCGCCGCTCAAGACACCCTCGCCAATCTGTTCGGTGCAGTCGCCATCTTCATGGACAAACCCTTCCGACTCGGCGATCGCATCAAGCTGGAATCCGTCGACGGCACAGTCGAGTCCATCGGTCTCCGCAGCACGCGCGTTCGGAATCTCGACGGGCACCTGATCACCATCCCCAACAAAACCATGGGGAATAGCATCATCACGAACGTCAGCCGTCGCCCCAACATCAAGACCGTGATGAACCTCGGTCTGAACTACGAGACCTCGCTCCCCCAACTCAAAACAGCCATCGCCATCCTCGAAGACGTCTTCAAAAAACATCCCAAAACCTTCGACGCCCTGATCACGTTCAACCTCTTCGCGGACTCATCCCTCAACATCGAGATCATCCATTGGTGGAATGACACGGATCACAAAGCGTATCTAGCCGGCCTTCAGGAGATGAATCTGACGGTGAAAGAACGTTTCGAGACAGCAGGCATCGACATGGCCTTCCCGACCCGCACCGTCTACATCAAACAGCAGAACGTCATTTAAAAAACAACAAACGGCACCCCACCAGAATCAAAAAACCTCCAAACCCGCGCTTGAGTGATCCCGCGCTAATGTAGCTCGTCAACCAAGCCCCTAGATAACTGCCCACCATGGCTAGCGGCACGAGCATCGCACCAATCTTCCAATTCAGATTCCCCAACCCGTGATGCTTGTAGGCCCCAGTCAATGCGGTCGGGATGATCACCAGTAACGAAGTGCCCACCGCCATGTGAATCGGAAGCCCAAGTAGGAATGTCAAAGCAGGAACCATCACGATCCCGCCGCCCACGCCAAAAAGCCCACCGATCGTCCCGCCAACGAGCCCGATTATCGCCGCCCACATCATTTGCATGAGCTCCATTGTCCCAATGCCACCAGAAAAATCAACACCCACTCAATCCCCCGTTCTCTCCGTCGATGCCTCCCCCTCACCATCTCGCAAACAACCCATCGAAACCCTGCTCGAAACCTTCCCCTCGGAGATCGTCTTCGTTCAGTGCCTCATCTCACCCAAGCCAAATGGGTTTGAGTTGCGACATGCCCAGGATCGCTCAGTGCCGATCTCCAGCCTAAAAGGCCTCGTCTTGGAAGAACTCCGCAGCCTCGCTCAGTTCAACGCCCAAAACGCCTTCCGCCCGCTCAAAGCCGCCCCAGACCTCCGCAACGGCTGGTCCTGCATCGTTTCCACTCCCGCCGACCTCGAACGCGCCCTCGACTTGCTCTACCCCGGTTGCCTCACCGATTGGTTCGAGGCGCTCGCCCCAAACCCGCCCACCACATCCTACGAGGCCTTCACGAGTCGTCAGACCGGCATGTACCGCTCCGCCCAACGGCTCGCCCCGCTCGAAGCCAAACGCGTCACCACAGCCTGTTGCGCCCCGGGCTTCTGCCTCAAACGCCGCCTCTGGTGCGTCAGCGATCTCCCTCCCGATGCCCCCAATCACAAAAGCATCGCCCCCTGCCTCGAACCATGCTCCATCCTGCTCGAACTCGCTCGCAAGACCAATCGACTGCTGCTCGAAGACAAAGACCCCTGCCAACTCGGGATCTCCGATTGGACCGCGATCAAAGAGGCGCTCCAACTCGCCCTGAATCATCCCCCCGAAGGCCTGCGCTCAGGGGACCTCTCCGCCCCCCTCAACCCCAGAAGGATCCAAGCACTTCTCGAAAGGTTGGAAATCGTCGCCGTCGAACAACCCGCAGCCCCCTCCGCTGAATCGTGATCCTGATCATGCCCATGAAACAACCATCAGGTCTTCCTCACCCAACCGCAAACGATGCTGCCAGATGCTAAGCACCAGACACCAAGGCGGCCGCCAGCCAGGTAGGGACGTCCCGCTGGGACGTCCGCGTCCGGCGCTAGCCGGACGCTCGGGAGCCACGAGTCTCCTGGCCTCCCCGAAAGCCACCACGCCTCATGACATAAAGCCCCAATCCGTCCGGCAATGGCCGGACGGGGACGGCGCAGCGCGCCGTCCCTACCTAGCCGAACTCCGCCCCCCCTGGTTCATGGGCCTGCTCCCCAAACCTTCAGCCTTGCAGAAACCCAACCCCACCCCAACCTACACCTAAGCCGAAGCTGACCTCCTCCCCCACCAGAAACCCTCCCCTACATCATGGACTGGCTCCATTCTCTCCTCTTCCCCGGCGGAAAGTTCCTCCACATCGAATGGCACTTCTGGAAGGTCATCGGTTGGCTCGGCAACACCGTGTTCTTCTCACGGGTCATTATCCAATGGTACGCCACGGAGAAACACAAACGCGTCGTCGTCCCCCAAGCGTTCTGGTGGCTCAGCCTCGTCGGCTCCATGATGCTTTTCTCCTACGCTCTCTTTTATCAGAAAGACTCCGTCTTCATCTTCGCTTACGCCTTCACATGGATCCCCTACATCCGAAATCTCATGCTGCATCGACGCCCCCAAGCCGTCGCCCCGGCGCCCTGCCTCCACTGCCAAACCACCCCTCCCACCAACGCGAAGTTCTGCCCCTCCTGCGGTTCCAAGTTAGCTCACCCTTAACCCGCCCCGTGCCACACACGCCGTCGCCGATCTGCTCCTACTCGTAATCTTAATCTTAATCCTAATCCTGCCCCCCACGCGGCGTTGGCCGCATCGCTCGGAGGCTGTAGGCCGTGTGCTCACACGGCGCCCTCCGCCCTGGGAGCGCCGGCACCCCTGCCGGCTCCCCCGCCAGCCTTCCACGCCCCCCACCCCCAGGACCGCGGCGTTCACGCCGCTTCAACGTCCTCCAACCCACCGCGTCCGCCTTCTCGAGACACCCTCGAACCTCTTCCCCCACACACCCCACACACACCTCACCCCCTCTCTGCACCCTCTCCCTACTCCGCGCCTCTCCGCCCTGGGAGCGCCGGCACCCTTGCCGGCTCCCCTCGGGCTCTTGTCCAACATCGCTCAACCCACCCCTCCACTCCCCGGCTGTAGGCCATGTGCCCCCCCCACGCGGCGTTGGCCGCACCTTCGCCTCACAGCGAATCCGCATACTTCTGCATCGCCGCCTCCTGTTTCTCGATGCTCTCCACCAACCGAAATTGGGTTCGTGCCCGATCCAGATTGTGGTTCTGACGATGCACTCGGAAGTAAGTGTCTCCAGCTAAGTGGTCCGTTAGAAATCGAATCCCGATCGTAAATGTGATGAGCTTGCCCGAGAACGCAATCAACTCGCGCTCGCCCTTGGTCAAAAATCCTCGGGCCGACTCCACATAGCCTTTCGCCAAAGCCTTAAACATCGGCAATCGCATCTGCACCTTCGAAAGATCAAGCTCGTCTTCCAAAGTCGGGCTCGTTGTCGTTCGAACCATATCCCCGAAGTCATACAGCGCGCATCCCGGCATCACCGTGTCGAGGTCCACCACACACATGGCTTTTCCCGTGTCCACATCCAACATCACGTTATTGAACTTCGTGTCGTTATGCGTGATTCGCTCCGGAATCTTCTTCTTGGCCAATGCATTCAAAATCACGTCGACCAATTTATCGCGCTTCAGCACAAACTGAATTTCCGCTGACGCCTCCTTCGCCCGGTTCATCCGGTCCTCCGTCACCGCGTGCTGGAACGTCGTAAAGCGTCGTCGTGTGTTGTGAAAATGCGGGATCGTCTCCACCAATCGGTCGCCCGGTAAATCCACCAACAACCGCTGAAAATCTCCAAACGCTCTCCCAGCCTCATACGCCTGGTTCACCGTCTCCACCGCTTCAAACGTCCGCACCCGCTCTACAAAGACAAAGGTGCGCCAACAGTCTCCTTCCGGCGTCCGATAATACGGTCGACCATCCTTCGTCGGAATAACCGTCAGCACACGGCGACTAATCTCGTCCGCACCCGCCTCCGTCAGCTTGCGTCGTTGATGTTTCGTCACGCGCACCAAATTATCCATCACCCCGTCCGCATCCTTAAACACGCCCGTGTTAATCTTCTGATGGATGTAGCGAACCTTCACCCCGCCCTGCACATACGACGCGATGTAAGTCTCGTTGATGTGCCCAATCTTGCACGGCTCAGCATGGAGCAAATCACCGTAAATCTGAAAATGCTTAGAGATCTCTAAAATGGTCGATTCTTTATAGGGAGGCATACGCAACAGACGTAAAAATCAGGCCTTTCCGGTTCACTTGATCACCGTTCGCGGTCACTCATCGAGCGAGCTTAGCGGCCGGGATGCCATACCGACGCAACACGCGCTGGGTCGCCGCTCCAGTCTGTGAGGCATCTAAAACGATGCGTTGTAAGGAGTCGCCCTTCGCAAATTCCAGAACGTGAAAACCATCCTTAGGTTGTTCAAACGCCGCCTCCAAATCCGCAATTTTGCTCACGCGCTTGCCGTTCACCTTGTCCACCACCACATACCGACTCTCCTGGTAACCCAAGTTGAACGCATCGGGCAAGACCTGCGAGAGAACCACACGGGAAGGTCGCTCCGCTACGGCCTTCTCGTTCCGATAATACACCAACCGAAACGGGGCTCGACGCTCCCAATTCTCTCCAAAGCCCTTGAGCAACGCCATCGTCAATGGCTGAAAAACCAACCCGCCCACCACCAAATATTCCGGCGGCTTGTCAAAGCCTCCCTCAGGCACCAGCTCCAACGAATACTCCACTTTCGGAATCTCATACGCCACCTCGATGAGCTTGCCCTCACGAAACACCCGAAGCTTGATCACGTCCCCCGCCCAATGGCCTCTCGTCGCCAAGTTCTCGAGCATCAAATGGCCGTAGTCCGGATCAATGTAATCCCCCTCGGTATCAATCTCGAATCCGTCCACCGCGATCAACACGTCCTTCGGCCGCAGCGCCGCCGTCCGGCCCGGCACCGACGGCACATCAATCACCAAGACGCCCCGCGGTTCACCGGTCAACCCCAAATACTGCAATGACGACGGATTGTGCCCAGGCTGCCACACGAAATCAAAATACCCGAGTCCCTTGAAACTCTGCTTCCTCCACGCATCCAGGATCGGCACGATGAACGAGGAGGGAATGGCTAACGTCTTCTTACCTTCTCGCCCACTCACTAGCCCGATCACTTTCCCTCCAGACACCAGCAGCTCGCTCAATCCCGGCCCCTCCAACTCGGTGTCCATCTCCACATGTAAATGGTGTACCCAGCTCAGGTTCGAATCGTGAACAGTGAATTGCGTGAAGTCCGCTCGCCGGCTCTCCAAATTGCCCGCACGCCATCGTAGGATCTGTAGCGGACTCGAAACCGACGTCTTGGCTGCTAAGGTTCCATACTTCATCCCCTGCCAAAAATCCGGGTCCTGCGCGTCCACCAACGCCAGATTCGAATGGTAATCGATCCACCTTAGCTTTCCTAAATACCACTTCCCCCGCCCACCCTTCTGCAACCGTATCTGAGTGTGATCCGGCAACCCGTCCGCCGTCGTCAACAGCTCCCCGGGTCTCAATGCCACAGCGGTCTTCTGCAAACTCTTTACCGACCTCGACCACGGTTGAAACTGGTCATACGCCGTGCCCGTCACCTCCACTGTCACCACGCTCTGCTCCAGCCCGGCCGCTGCCGATTTTCCCGAGGCCGCTAACCCGCGGCTTTCTCCCACCAAACCCATCGATACGACCACCATCACAAGCCCCAACCACATCGACATCCGCCAACCGCGCCTCGCGCCCGATGTATTACATTCGCTCATCTTCGTGTGTTCCTTCTCCGCGTGTCTCGGTCCCCAAGTGTCTCCCATCCGGTCCTTCGTCTTCGCCTTCGCCTCGACCAGCCCCATACTCGTCGTCATGATCATGCTGCTTCTCATAGGCGTCGATCCCCCGCAATGCCGTAGGATTTCAAAATGTCGCCCGTCGCATCCTTCGCCGCCGTTCGATCAATGCACTCAAACGAGTTGTCCGGCATAAACTCGATCAGGTGCTGGCCCTTCGTGTTCGTCTCAAAGGCCTCGATCACATCCTCCAAGCGCTCGATGCGCTTGCCGTTAATCCGGTTCACCATCGCCCGCGCTTTCACTCCCACGTTGCTGTTCGCCGGATGCGCCAACACCGTCGCAAGCATGATCGGCTCACGCCGCGCCGCCTTCGGCGTCTCACCCCGCCGATAATACAGCTCGTAAATCACTTCGTTGTTCGCCGAGTCCGCCCAGTTCCGACCAAACGTCTTCAAGTACTCATGGCTCAATGGCGTGAAGACTAATCCCCCATGGATGTAATACCGCGGCAGCACGTCATACTGGTTCCCCGTGTTCCGGTCCTCCTGATAAACAAATACAGGCACCTCCGTCCGCACCTCCGCCCCATCTCTCCAAATCCTCAACGGCACCTTCTCCCCATGTTGCGCATCCTGAAATGCCACGCTCACCCCCAATCGATTGCCCGAATACAATATCGTCCCGTCGCTCCCGACCTCATAATCCCCCACCTGCAACAGGATGTCGTCCGGCTTCACCACCGCCTCCGTCGACGGAATGCTCAGCACGCCGTCGATACGCGCACCCCGATCGCCCGGCGCTTTCAGATATTTCCGATACGCGGGGTTCTGCAACGCCACCAATCGCACGCCGGCCTGAGGAAATCCATGGTAGGTGCCGTCCTCAATGTCCTTCAAAAAGTGCTGAATCACTTGCGGCGGAATAAAATACCCGGTGTTCTCCAACCCACCCGCGCCCTGAAAGGCTACCCCAACCACTTGATCGTCCTGAATCACCGGGCCACCACTGTTCCCCGGGTTGATCGCCGCATCGGTCTGCACCGTCAAAAGCGACCGATTTCCGATGTGCACATACGACTGCATCTCGATCCGCGACACCACCCCGCGCGTATACGATATCTGCTCACCGCCCGCCGGATAGCCATACGTCACCACCGTCGATCTGACCTTCGGCAAGTTCCCCAAAGGCAACTCATCCAGCCCATCAAAGAAACTCTCGTCCTCCACGGACAACACCGCCAAATCACAGTCGTGGGCGATATACGATACTTTTGCCAGATACGGTTTCGGGTCCTGATACCGCCGCACGAGAATCTGCTTCGCCCAACTCACCACGTGTGCGTTGGTCATGATCCGCTTCTTCGCGATCACAAAACCCGTCCCCGAACTCCGCCTCACCGGATCAAACCTCCACGGCGCATCCCACGCGGGCTGCTGGCTGAAGTTCATAATCTGTACCACGGACTTCTCAGGTTCAGCTCCCTCAAGGCGCCAAACCAAAAAAGTCCCAGCCAACAACAAGAAAAGCCGGTGCATCACCCTGAAAAAATGAAAGCCCACCTCGCTGAGGTCAAGACATTTGCCCTCACATCTGCCGGAACAACAATCCCAAACCCTCACCCCCCTCGACCGCCCACCCGCACCAACGTCTTGATCGCACGGTTCCCTTGCGCCATCGATCTCAACAACCCCGGTAACTCCGCTAGATCACACGCTCCATCCACAAAATCCTCCGAACGAACCACTCCGGTCTCGATCCATTCCAAGGCCCGCCGAATCGTCCCTGGGGTGTGATGAAAGCTCGCCAAGAGCGTGAGGTTCGAATAGTGGATCAATCCCGTGTCCAACCGCACCTCGGTCCCCGCTGGACATCCGCCAAAAAAATTAACCGCCCCTCCCTTTCGAACCAGCCGCACCGCCGCCTCCCAAGCCTCCGGCTTCCCTACCGCCTCAATCACGGCGTCAAAATGCCCTGCCCAAGTCCCTACAATCGCTTCCAATGCCTCCGCGCCCGCGCCACTTCCTGCCACCAAAACCGACGACGCCCCCAACCGCCGACCCGCCGCCATTCGCGCCTCGCCTCGCCCCACCATCGTCACCTCACATCCCATATGCGCCGCCAAGCGCACGAACATCAAGCCAATCGGGCCCGAGCCCAAAATCAAAACCTTCTGCCCCGCTCTCAATCCCGTCTCCTCAATGCCCTGCACCACACAGGCCAATGGCTCCGTGAGCGCCGCCGACTCAAAACTCGTGCCCTCCGCCAGCCGGATCGTGTTCTTCGAAGCGATCCGCGTCGGCACCACGATCGATGTCGCATACGCCCCGTTCAAAAACAACAGGTCATCACACAACCCCGCCTTGCCCATCCGACAATAGTCACACGTGCCGCACGGGGCCGAGTTCGCCACCACCACCCGGTCCCCAACTCGGAACCCTTCCACCCCGCTCCCCGCCTCCGAGATCGTCCCCGCCATCTCATGCCCAAACACAGCCGGTGGCACGATCATTTTGGCGTGATACCCCCGCTTAAAGACCTTCAGATCCGTCCCGCATGTCAACGCCGCCCCCACCGCCACCCGCAGCTCCCCAGCCCGAAGCGGCTTCTCAGGCACCTCTTCAATTCGAACATCCTCTTTTCCATACAGCACAGCGGCTTGCATGATCGATACTGTGCATTATCATGCTTGCCTGAGACCACTCTTTTCGAACACGGTTCTGCCCTCTGAATTGCTAAATTTGTGATCGACCTTATCAAAACCTGCATCGATTTCGCCCTGCATGTCGATCGTCATCTCGACGGTCTGATCCAGCAGTTCGGCCCTTGGATCTACGTGATTCTCTTCCTGATCATCTTCTGCGAAACCGGCCTCGTCGTCACTCCGTTCCTGCCCGGTGACTCCCTTCTCTTCGCCCTGGGTGCCTTCGCCGCTCGCGGTTCCCTCGATCTCACCCTCCTTTTCATCATCATCCCCATCGCCGCGTTCCTCGGCGATAACTCCAACTACTGGATCGGAAAAAAACTGGCCCCCCGCCTATTTAAAGGCGAACGAATCCGCTTCCTAAACCAGCAGCATCTCGATCGCACCCACGCGTTCTTCGAAACCTACGGCCCAAAAACTATCATCTTCGCCCGTTTCGTTCCCATCGTCCGAACCTTCACCCCGTTCGTCGCCGGGCTCGGCAAAATGACCTACAAACGGTTCATCGGCTTTAGCCTCGTCGCCACCGCAGCTTGGGTCGGCTTGTTCCTGCCTCTCGGCTACTTCTTCGCCAATCATCCACTCATCAAAAAGAATTTCACCGCCGTCATCTTCGCGATCATCGTCCTCTCCGTCCTCCCCGGCCTGATCGAGTTCATTCGGGTCCGATGGTTGAGCAAACGGTAAAATCAGCGGGTTGCACGCGGCACACTTGCTGCTAACATCACAGCCGGAATGAAATTCTTGCTGAGATCCTTGCTCCTCGTCCTTGTGCTGAGCTCCCGCCTCGCTGCCCAAGGCACCATCAACTTCTCAAATCGCGATGTCACCGACGGTATCGACGCCCCCGTAACCGATACCGACGGCAAAACCCGCCTTTCCGGAGCCGGCTTCCTCGCCCAGCTCTACGCCGGCCTCTCCCCAACGACCATCGCCCCCGTCGGCCCTCCCCAAACCTTCCGCACCGGAGCCGCCGCCGGCTACATGGATCTCCAAGATCCCCTTCGCATTGTTAATAGCGTCGCCCCAGGAAATGTCGCAGTTGTGCAAATGCGCGTCTGGGTCGCCGCCGATGGCACCTCCTACGAAGCAGCCCAAGCCAAAGGGGGAAAAACGGGTGCATCCATCGTGCTCAACATCACGACCGGCGGACGCGGCAATCCTCCCTCCCTCCCCGCCAATCTCAAAGGGTTGAAGGCGTTCTCCCTCGTGCTAGGGACCCCGCCTCAAATCACCCAACAGCCCGCCCCTCTCTCCGTAAGCGCCGGCCAGCCCGCCGCCTTCACCGTCAAAGCCACAGGCACCCAACCGCTCTCGTTCACCTGGTCCAAGGACGGTACCGAACTCCCAGGCAATAACTCCGCCACGCTCTCTCTCCCGAGTGTCCAACTTGCCGACGCCGGCCGCTACTCCGTCACCGTCAGCAACGGCGCAGGTAAAGTCACAAGCACAGCCGTCGCGCTCACCGTCAACTCCGCTCCTCAAATCATCGCCCAACCCGAAAGTGCCTCCGCCAACCCCGGTGCCGCCATCATTTTCACCGTAAACGCCGCAGGCTCCGGCACTCTCTCTTACCAATGGATGTTCAACGGCTCCGCGATCTCCGGTGCCACAAGCAAAACGCTCTCCCTCAACAACGTCCAAACCGCCCAAGAAGGCACCTACTGGGTCATCGTCAAAAATACGCTCGGCCAAGCCGCCAGTGACGGTGCCGTCCTCATGCTCAACCGCCCCGGCGGCACCATCACGTTCAGCAACCGTGATATCGGCTCCGGTATCGATGCCCCCATTTTCGATAGCGATGGTGCCACCCGGCTCTCCGGCACCGCTTACCTCGTCCAGCTTTATGCGGGATCCACGTCTGACCAACTCTCACCCGTAGGCCCCGCCGTTCCCTTCCGAACCGGCGTCGCCGCTGGCTATTGGCTCGGTGAACCTAGCCCGGTTCGCAATCTCTCCAAAATCAACCCCGGCCAGCCCGCCTTCATCCAGATCAAAGCCTGGGAGTCCGCAAAAGGCCGCTCGTTCGAAGAATCCGCCGCCGCCGGCGGAAAAGTCGGTTCTTCCTCGAAATACTCGCTCGTCACCGGCGGCGCCGGCACTCCTCCATCCCTCCCCTCCAGCCTCGTCGGCCTCGCCTCCTTTAAGTTAGTCCAAGGTCAAGCCCCAAAAATCACCACCCAACCCGCCGCAACTACCGCAAACGCCGGCACCACCGCCACTCTCCGCGTCGTCGCCACCGGCACCGCCCCTCTAACCTATCAGTGGCGCGTCAATAATCTCGCGATCGACGGCGCAACCTCAGCCACGCTCTCTCTCCCAAATGTCAAATCCACCGACGCCGGATCCTACAGCGTCGATGTGTCCAATCTCTTCGGCTCCGTCTCCAGCACCAAAGCCGTGCTCACCGTAAACAGCGCCCCGGAAATCGTCTCTCAACCCACGGGCATCAAAGCCTCCCCAGGCAGTTCCGTCACCTTCGCGGTCAGCGCCTCCGGGTCCCAACCCCTCACCTACCAATGGCGCTTCAATGGGGCCAACATCGTCGGTGCGACCTCATCCTCTCTCATTCGCTCAGGGATCACCGCCGCCAACGAAGGGTCTTACAGTGTCGTCATCAGCAATCCCGTTGGCAAAACCACCAGCGAAAGCGCCGGCTTACTCATCGTCCGCAACGGGGCCACCGTGCTGTTCTCAAATCGCGATCTTAACTCCGGGATCGATGCCAAAGTGCTCAACAGCGATGGCTCTCCGCTCTCCGGCGAAGGGTTCCTCGCCCAGCTCTACGCCGGCCCCACCGCCGATGACCTCCAACCCGTAGGCCCCGCCGTCACCTTCCGCACCGGCATCGCCGCAGGCTACTGGGCGCCCGACCCCGAACCCACCCGCTTCATCGCCTCCGTCCCTCCCGGCAGCAAAGCCTTCGTCCAAGCTCGGGTCTGGGAAACCGCCAAAGGGACCTCGTTCGAAAAAGCCGTAGCCGCCTCCAGTCTGATCGGCGTCTCCACGCTCCTCAACGTCGCCACCGGCGGCGATGGTAACCCTCCCCAACTGCCCGGCAATCTCATCGGTCTCACCTCCTTCAAACTGAGCCCCGCCGTTCCTCCTTCGATCTCTAAG
>Ga0172367_10004407_pt1 | contig 17557 bp, 20 predicted proteins | sample Lak10m_FD_114542 | JGI IMG/M metagenome (GOLD analysis project Ga0172367, IMG submission 114542) | Freshwater microbial communities from Kabuno Bay, South-Kivu, Congo - kab_022012_10m | ecosystem: Environmental > Aquatic > Freshwater > Lake | place: Democratic Republic of the Congo: South-Kivu...
ATGAAACACTTACAGGAAATGAAACCACTAGTAATTATACAACACTATCAGTGGATGGTAATCTTACAACCGTAGAGATAGATTCTAAAGATGGGGCTATTTTATTAGGCTGTATCGCCACTGCTGCAAGTGTTACCCTATTTGCAAATCAATTAATCAGGGCCTTTATTTCTTTACAAAATAAGCGCTCAAACAATCAATCAGGAACAACTGTTTGTAAATTGCCTTCCACTGAAGGAATATCTAAAATTAATCTGCGTAGCGATCTATCAAAAATCTTCTTGGGTCTAGTACCTGAGGCAACCTATGAGGTGGCCTCTCTAACAAAGAACCTTACTTTAGCTTTTTTAGGTCTACTCTTTACAAATATTGGAATGTCTGGTGTTGAAATAAGTATTAACGCTGGGAATAAACTTAAACTTATAAATGACATAGAACAGGCGATTAGGTTTGCCAATAATAATCATCTGATTAACGATGATGATAGGGATAGATTATCACTTATCACTCAGAACAGTTCAGACCCCGATCAAACAGTAGATTCGTTAAAAGATATTTTTATAAAAGTGCTAGAAGTATTTAAAGACTGTAATATCAGCTATCCAACAAGACATGCTACCCACAATCAGGTACTGCCTATCACGGTCTAGCGTATTTTAACTCCACTTTTTACTCAAAAATTGTGTTCTTGCTATAAATATCCCAGAAAAAAGGCCTGAAATATGGGAAGCATTTGCAATATAGATAGGCAAAGCATATCCTGTAACCAGTTGAACAAAAAAGGAAATCAACTGAATCCCCAAAAAGCCAAAAATAAACATCATAAAAAAATAGATCGACTCTTTACGCACGAAGTAGACTTCCCAGGGAGCGATCCTTTTTCTCATCCAAATATACCCAATAAGTGCAGATAAAACCCCTGAAATTCCCATAAAATAAGGCCCTGTCATCAAATATTGACAAAGGTTAGAAAAAACTCCTGTTATGAGGATAAATATAACATATCGGATCCTACCCATATTTTGTTCCACCATCTTGCCAAGAAGTAAAAGCCACAATAAATTAAATAAGATGTGTAGCAATGAAAGATGTAAAATAGCAGGGGTAAAAAGTCGCCAAACCTCTCCATGCCTTACCTTATCTAGGATCTGACCATGCCATAACTTTGCTCTTTTATCTTTTTTCTCTAAAAGAATTTGATACAGGCCACCCCATGAAGAGTTTTCTGAACCAATTGTATCGCCTCCTGGGTAATCTATAAGCAGTACTTTAGCAACAGGTGGAAAAACATACTCCCCATTTTTTGACCTCTCCTCACTATAGCCTTGAAACATGGAAAGGAGAAAAACAAAAATACAGACCGTAAAGATTAGCTTTGTGAGATAAGGTTGATAGATCTTTGATTTTGTTGAAACCCTTTTTGGAAGTTCATCCTTTGTCGTTTTACCCACTAGCTCTTTACTCTGAAATTCAGCGGCCAACTTTTTTGCTAAAAAGACATGTCCTTCATCATGCACCCAAACTGCATACTCTCCTTCATCTTCCTCAATAAGGGCTGTGATCTGAGAGTTATTAAGGCAGCTGACAAAATCTACAGCTTTATTTTGCTCCTTAAATACCCCTACTTTTCTCATTACACCCTCTTATGCATCTAACCGCTTCTTTTTATTGCCAAAGATTAGTGCATAGACATCTTTATAATTTTCTACATAATACATGTCCACCCCTTTCTTCACATGGGCGGGCAATTCATCAAAGTCTCGCTTATTCTTTTTAGGAACAATCAATTTATGAATATTTTCACGTTTTGCAGCAATTACCTTCTCTTTTAACCCCCCAATAGGAAGAACTTTCCCAGTAAGAGTAATCTCCCCTGTCATAGCTATACTATCTGGAACCGGAGAGTCGGTTAATAGTGAAATAATGGCAGTTGTCATTGCAATACCTGCCGATGGTCCGTCTTTAGGTGTGGCTCCCTCAGGAATGTGAATATGAATTTCGGTATTATCAATCACTAGCTCTTTTGGTAAATAATGATCTTTTTGTGAATACACGTAAGTTAAAGCAATACTTGATGATTCTTTCATCACATCCCCAGCATTTCCGGTGATGCGGAGTCTTTCCTTGCCGGGATTAGATACTGCCTCTATGTACAAAATACTCCCCCCATATTCAGTCCAAGCAAGGCCAGTAACCACCCCTTTATGACTATCATCAGTATAGTATCGATCAGAGGTAAACAAAGGCTTGCCAAGATATTTCTCAATACCTTTTGCGTTGACCTCTACCTTTTTAGTGGCTGCAGAGGGCTTTTTTTCTAATTTCCTTACTTTTTCACTCGCAATCTTTCTTAAAATTTTATTGATAGACTTTTCAAGTTGTCTGACTCCTGCCTCTCTACAATAGCCATTAATAAGCACATGTAATGCCTCGGCGTTAAAGGTAACATCAGCTTCTTTTAAACCCACCATTTCTCTATTTTTTTTAATCAAATATTTTTTAGCAATTTGAGTTTTTTCTTCCTCAATATATCCTGAGAGTCTAAGAACTTCAAAACGGTCAAGTAAAGCTGAAGGAATTGTTTCTAAGGTATTGGCGGTCACTATAAATAAAATACCTGATAAATCAAACCTGCAATCTAAATAGTGATCTAAAAAATCTGTATTTTGCTCCGGATCAAGAACCTCTAGTAATGCCGAAGCTGGATCTCCATGATAACTTTGTCCGATTTTGTCCACCTCATCTAACATAATGACAGGATTAGAAGACTTTGTCTGCTTTAGAGCCTGTAAAATTTTCCCAGGCATTGCACCTACGTAGGTTCTTCTGTGCCCTTTAATTTCAGCCTCATCCCTCATTCCCCCTAAAGAAAATCTATAAAACTTTCGGTCAAGCGCCCTGGCAATACTTTTCCCAATACTTGTCTTTCCTACACCAGGAGGACCTACTAAACAAATAATATACCCCTTGGTCCCAGTTTTTTTTAAAGCTCCCACGCTCATGTACTCAACAATTCTTTCTTTTATATCCTTTAAACCATAATGATCTTTATCCAAAATTTTAGAAGCTTCTGAAATAGAAGTTCTTTCTTTATCAAAAAGCCCCCAGGGTAAAACAGTAAGCCAATCTAAGTAGTTCCTAACTACTGAATATTCAGCCGATTGTACTTCTAATACAGAAAGTTTTTCAAACTCATCATCAAAAACTTTTTTCGCTTCCTCTGAAAATTTCAGCCCTTTGGCACGCTCTTCAAATTTTTCAAGATCTAAGGTTTTATCATCTTTTGCTACCCCAAGCTCTTTTTTAATCGCCTTAAGTTGCTCTTTTAAAAAAAACTCTCTTTGAGACTTGGTGATCGTGGTCTCAATTTTTTGATTAATAACTCCTTGAAGTTTAGCAATATCTAATTCTTTACGAAGAAGCTTTAGTGCTTTTTCCATTCTCTTTGATAAATCAAGGGAGGATAAAATCTGCTGTAAATCCTCTCTTGTAGCAGTGGTTAAAGCTACAGCAAAATCGCATATCTTCCATGGCTGGGAAAATTCTGAATTGTTCAAAAAAATTTTAAGCTCATCCTTATACAAAGGATTTAACTCAACTAACTCTTTCACCGTACTAATGATATTGCCAATGTAGGCGGTAATTTCATTTTTCTTCTTTGGTTCAATTTTTTCATCATGATAACTTACGGCAGCAATCAGATGCTTATCTGTTTTTTTGGAAATTCTCTTTAATACTTTGAATCGCTTTTCCAAACTGATGATTACTTGAGCATTTTTATCATTTACATTGACAATTCTTAAAATACGACCAACAACACCAACATCATACATATCTGTAAATGATAGATTATAAATATCTTGAGACTCTTTTTTTGTAAGCAAAACTCCAATAAATTTATGCTCTGACACCGACATTTGCTTTAACATGTCATAATAGACTCCCTTTTCAATCACAAGAGGGACTGTTAGTGAAGGGGGAAAAGGTCTTTTTGTTAAAGGTAATATTGGTAATAGCTCAGGATATTTTATATCATCGTTTTTGCCTTCCATTTCGATAGCACTATCTAACACAGATAGTAAATCCTCTTCTTCATTAAACTCTTCCTCGTCCACAATGTTCTCCTTTAGGAAAATATTTTATCTAATTATACAGATAAACACAAGGAAAGAGCAGACAAAAAATCGTTTTTTCCTTATACTTGAAGGGATGAAAAAATTTCTTGTCATAGACACAGCTACCCCTAATTGTAGCGTTACTATTCTTTATAAAGACAAAAGTCACTCAAAAGCTCTTGTTAATAAAAATCAAACAAAAGAGCTTATCCCTCTGATTAAAGAATTACTTGAGAATGAACAATTATTACTAACGGATTTAACAGCCATAGCTATCTGCATAGGCCCTGGAACGTTTACTGGTACAAGAGTAGGGGTAATGACTGCAAAAGCACTTTCTTATGGAAGTAATACCCCCCTTATTACCTTTTCCACTCCCGATCTTTTCAATGAGCTTTCCTCTCATTGCAAAACTTTTGAAAAATTATACGATATTTTGGATAGATCACCCCTTATTTTTCATGAAAACATAGAGCTTTTCTATTGAAATTAGAGTATAGCAATAAATAGAGAGTTTTGGTATACTGTTTTCGAAACAGTTCAACGAGAGGATAGAATTCTACATGGCAATTACAGTAAAAGTTCGTATTGGTGAAGCTTTAGAAAAATCACTACGTGTTTTAAAGAAAAAACTTGATAAAGAAGGTGTGATGAAGGCTGTTAAAGCAAACAGATACTTCACAAAACCCTCTGTAGCTAAAAAACTGAAAGAAAAGCAAGCATTGAAATTTAAGAAAAAACAAAGAGCGTATTAATTCATATGTCTGATTTCTACAAAGTTTTGGGTGTATCAAAAGATGCATCAGCAGAAGAGATAAAAAAAGCTTATAGAAAGCTTGCCGTTCAATATCATCCGGATAAAAATCCAAATGACACGGCAGCGCAAGATAAGTTTAAAAAGATTTCTGAAGCTTATGAAACTTTGTCAGATGAGAAAAAACGTAGCATGTACGATCAATTTGGAGAAGCAGGCCTTCGAGGTGGAGGCATGGGCGGATCTTCAGGCGCACATGGATTTTCCTCAATGGAAGAGGCATTAAGAACATTTATGGGCGCTTTTGGCGGCGGTGGCGGTCAAGGCAGCTCTATGTTTGATAATATCTTTGGCTTTGAACAAGGTGGAGGCGGAGGGGGTGGAAGCTACCCAATGCAAGGGGCTTCTAAAAAGCTTCAACTTACCATTGATTTTGAAGAAGCAGCTTTAGGTGTAACCAAAGAAGCTATAATTAACCGCAATATTGCCTGCTCAAAATGTGAAGGTCGTGGTGCTGAAAAAGCCTCTGACATCAAAACTTGTAGTACCTGTAAAGGTTCTGGTGGGGTGCAACAAACTCGCGGATTTTTCTCTATGACAACTACATGCCCTACTTGTCACGGTAGTGGTAGCATGATTGCAAAAGCTTGTAGCAAATGTCATGGCAATGGAAAGGATAAGAAAAAAGAGAGCGTCCAAATACAAATTCCAGCAGGTATTGATTCTGGTATGCGCCTTAAAATGAGTGGCTTTGGCGACTCTGGAGAAAATGGCGGCCCAGCAGGTGATCTCTACGTTTATATCACCGTAAAACCGCACGATATGTTTAAAAGAGAAGGTGATGATGTCTATATTGACCTTCCAATCACCTTTACTGAAGCTGCCCTTGGTGTGAAAAAGGAGATTCCAACTCTCTTTAAAGAAGCATTTTTACTCACCATCCCAGAAGGTACCGCATCAGGAAAAATTCTTCGAGTGAAGGGTAAGGGGTTTAGAAATGTACATGGTAATGGTACAGGAGATCTTTTAGTACGTATTAATGTAGAGACTCCAGTAAACTTAACTTCTGCTCAGAAGAAAATGTTTGAAGATCTTGGAGTTTCTTTAAACTCCCATAACTCCCCTAATACAAAATCATTTTTTGAAAAGATAAAATCCTTTATTAAGTAAGTTATGAAAGCAATTGTATTATCATTTCTTATTTCCCTTTCGCTATTTGGGGAAGGTAGAGTTGTATTAATTCATGGATTTATGAATCAGCGATCCATGAATACGTTTAATCGTCTACTTAAAAAAAATGGTTGGGAAGTGACCAACTGGAAATACCCTAGTAGAGATAAAACGATTAATGAACATGCTCATGATCTTGTAAGTAAGCTTGGGGAAATTCCAGAGGATGGTAAACCGACTCATCTTATTGGATTTTCACTAGGTGGTCTAATTATCAAAGCAGCGCTCAATAATCCTGCTTGCCCTGAGCATGTCAAGCAAGGAAAAGTGGTTCTTATCTCTTCCCCCCTGCAAGGGTCAAAACTTGCCCGAACGCTTGGCAAATTTAACCTTATGAAACGTTTTTTTGGTAACCATGCAGGCCGTGAACTCTATGAAACCCCTGATGGAGGATTTGATAAACTTGGGTCATTTCCAAAAAATACCCAGCTTTTAATCATATCTGGCACATTTGGCTTTAACCCTGTTTTCTCCGGTAAAAATGATGGTAAAGTTGCGATCCACGAGTCTTGTCCTGTAACTGCCCATAGCCATAAATTTATCCCCGCCGGTCACAGCTTGATATGTCGTAATCTTGACGCCTTTAACCTTGCTCTAACTTTTTTAGAGGATAAAGAGCCTCTTCTTTCTTGCCCTTTAAAAGACTAATTTTTTTATCTTTTCGGTAAAATTGTGTAGCCAGTAAGAAACGTATGATTTTCAAGATTTACTATGATATTTTCATCCTCATCAACACTTACTGTACTTCCTCCGACTGCTCTAAACTCTTCTTCTTCTTGATCTTGAGCCGCCTTCTGCTCCTATCTTACCATCGTTTAAATGTATTTGATCAAGATTTTGGAAATCTCTACCCCACATATGTATTCTAAAACCTCTATGATAGACTTTTTGATCTACTTCCCCTACACCAAATTCATATCTTCCTTGATATTGCTTCCCATCCTTATCTGTATTAACGCCTGTTATATTTATTTAAATATATATTTATTATAAATAAACTGCAAATTGTTAAATGTGAGCTTTTTTCAAATATTTTTATTATAAAAAGCTATTTAGGAATGATGGTGTATCCGGTAATAAAGCAATGATTTGGTGTATCAATCCTTATTGTTTGATTAGGGGAAACAACTACTTCAATTCCCGCTACACTTTGATACTCATCTTCTTCAGTGCTGCCGCTTTCTTCTCGCATAATTTTTTTTACAAGATTTTCTAAGTTTGGTGCAAAAAAATGATCCATCCCTTCTCCCCAGAAATCTCTTCTAAAGTATCTATGATACACTTTTTGATCCTCAACTCCTACGCCAAGTTCAAAAACCCCTTTTAGGTTTTTTGCCCCAGCTCCTAAATCCCTTACATGCAAGATAGCATTTATTCTAAATCCACCAGGACAATCTATTGCATACCTATTTCTTAAGTTTTCACTTTTTAAAATGGTATTCAATTTTTCCCCGGAATGAAGCGCTATTTGAATATTGATGCTCTTTTCATCCTGTCCTTCATACTCAGGAAAAATGTGAGGATGGGCTAATACATACCTAGCATTAAGGTTTACTCTGTCCCATCTTTTAACCCTTTTATCCTCAGCAAATTCTCTAACTTCTGGATGAAAAATTGCATTTGTTACAATTTCTTCAAATGAGATGGTTTTTTTCTTCTGATTTGAAGAAGGTGCGGATGCAGATACAGCTTCTGCAGAAACATCTGCCCCCTTTTTAACCTTAGAAGTGGTTTTAGGTGGAAGGATATTTTTTGCTTTACGCGTTTTTCTTTCTAAAGCCTCTTGCTCTAACAATCTATCAATAATAGAGGCTCTTGCATTTATACTTTCTTGAGACTCATGAGCATGTGAGGTTGAAGGTGCATCTGCTTTTGCCGCACCACCTCCACCGCCTGTTAACGTTGATGGTTCTTTTTGATCAAAATGAGTGGAAGGTTCAAACATCTTTTCCCATGCCCCCTGATCTTGAAAAAGTTCACCTATTTGATGAATCTCAGGGATTGGGATGGATTGTAATACCTTATCTCCCTCAAAAATGCTTTTTAAATGCCCCATAATCCTTGGATTATTTAAAATATATTCTTTAACTAAAGGATCGTTCAAAAGAAAGCGCTCAGATTTAAATACTTTGATCAAATTATAAATCTGTGCATGGGTACTAAAATAGACACATTTAAGATAAGTAATTTCTTTATCTGAAATTGGGTAACTACATTTGCTCTCAATTTGCTCTAAAATAGTATTAAGATTAAGTAATGCCTCTTTCCTATCCTTAGCTAAATCTTTTGGAACCTTATCAATGTTGGAAAATCCTGTTAGCGCTTCTTTAAACAGACCACGAATTTTAAGCTCAACATTAGTTTGATCTGGTATATCTTTTCTTTTGATTCTATCGATTAAGGATTGAGCCTCAACAAGATTTTTACGAATCTTAGTAAAAAAATCTATTGTCAATTGCTGTGGAATTTCACCTAATTTACGTTTCGCATTATAATTATTATATTTGTCTAAAACTAAATGAAATAACTTTTCTATACCCTGCAAGGCCACCCCCTAATTAAACTAAATGAAATAGTATAAAATAATAATTGTAAATATTTATTGGAATTATATTTAGTAGCTATAAAGAAGGATTCTTCTTGATTAAATCAATATACTGTTACGTATGGACAAATAGTCAATTAATAAGTACTTAAAAATGCTCAGAACAGGACTTGAACCTGCACGGGCTAATGCCCAAGGGATTTTAAGTCCCTTGTGTCTACCGATTCCACCACCTGAGCTTATCCAATCGATGAAGAGTGATCATTATAAATCAGCATCAATTTAATATCAAGAACTTCTTTCGGTTTTTAATCTGAAGAAGGTGTTACTTCCTTTATGGAAGGCAAAAGCACTTTTTTCATCTTCTCTTTTAAGGAAAGAGGTCTTGACTCTTCTTGAGGTTCCTCAGATAGCTTTTCAAAAGGCTTTGGAGCCTCAGAAGTAAGATTTGGATCATCAATTGGGTTGTCCACTTTCAATTCTGATTTATGATTTTTAGGCTCATCTACTAATAATTCTTTAGGTTCTTGCTCAACCTTCATCATCATTTTTTGGTATTTTTGAATGTTATCAGAAATAAGGGCCTCTGGAGGTCGAAGAAGATGTGAAAAAATAGCGGACTGAGGAGTTGATCCGGCCTCTGTTTGAGTTGCTGGATTTTCATTTTTAGGAAAAGACTTATTAGCAGATTTTTCATGATGTCTTTTTTGATGCTTTTCTTTGAACTGCTTTTTTTCCTGCGGCGCAGAAGGTTCTTCGATTTTTATTACAGAATCTTCTAAGCTCACTTCTTCTGCCTTCTTTTGAGGGTTTTTGTTTTTAGATTTAGCTTTCTTTTTATTCTCAGTAGTTTCTGTAGAATTGGCTTTTCCCATATCGCCACCTGCAATCTTTATAGATTTTTCTGTTGGCGTTTTAAGCATTAAACGCGCCTGTCTTTCCTGAACAATTTCAAAGTCCTGAGCAGGAACGAAAAATGTGTGAGCAGGTTCTGCAGATCTGTAAAAAAATGTCTGGCCAAAGGATACAACTTCTACAGCATCTACTAAATACTCTGGTGAGTTTTCACTTTTTGTGCTTTTAAGTTTAAGTTTAAACCCCTCTTTTGCCGAAATTATAGTTTCTAAAATTGGTTCTCTAGTAAAATTCATGTATTATTCTCTCAAGTTATTCGTTGTTAATTGCGATGCTATATAGTGCATCATATCACAGACTCTATTTGCGTATCCCCACTCATTATCGTACCAAGAGACTAATTTAAAAAAGTTCCCATTCAATTCAATTGATGCACTTTCATCATAAATAGATGATAATGTGCACCCTTTAAAATCTGAGGATACCACTGGATCGTCTGTTACACCCAATATCCCTTTTAAGTAACCTTTGCTTGCATCATGCATAGCTTGATTAATCTCTTTAAGGGTTGTTGATTTCTTTAACCTTACGGTTAGATCTACTACCGACACATCATCTACTGGAACGCGAAATGCCATGCCTGTCATTTTTCCATCTAGCTCGGGAATTACCTGTCCAACAGCCTTAGCAGCTCCTGTTCCTGATGGTATAATATTGTTAATAATGCCCCTGCCACCTCGGAAATCCTTTCTGGAAACACTATCTTGTGTTTTCTGAGAAGCAGTCACAGCATGAACCGTGGTCATCAACGCTTCTATAATTCCAAAATGGGAATGTAATACATGAGCTAAAGGAGCCAAACAGTTTGTCGTACAAGAGGCAAGAGAAACAGCTAAGTGCTCCTTTGGGTCAAATTCTTTATGGTTTACACCCATGACAAACATCTTAGCATCACTTGGAGCTGTAATAATGACTCGCTTAGCACCTGCTGTAATATGCCTATTTGCTGCATCTAATGAAGAAAACACCCCCGTTGCTTCTATTACAAAATCAACAGGTATTTCTTTATAAGGAATATCTTTAGGATCTTTCTTAGCAAAGACAGAAATTGGGTGATTTTCAAGGTAAAGAAAATCATCATCTGCTTTTATATTTTTACGAATGGTTCCATGTATACTATCATATTTTAATAGATAAGCCAAACTCTTAGGATCAGCTAAATCATTAATTAAAACTACTTTGTATCTTGGATCATCCATTAAAGCTCTAAAAACAAGCCTTCCGATCCGCCCAAATCCATTAATTGCAACAGTTTGTACCATTCTATCCCCAATTTTATTGCAATAGGAAGCAATAAGTTTCAATCTCTATCTTAGATGAGAAAAAAAAGAAAGTAAAGTAATGATTTCAACTAAAAAAGACTATTTAAACACATTGGATGTAGCAAGTTTCAGCAGCATCACCGACTCTTTTTGAAGAGAGAATGATGCGTGTATAACCACCTGGACGCTCTTTGTATCGAGGGCCAAGTACATTAAATAGCTTGTCTAAAACAATTCTATCCACGTTATATGCTGAAGTATCACCAGCTCTTGCTAACCTTGCTTCTTTTGGTGTTAACGAATTAAAATGCAATCCAAGTTCTTCAAGAACTCTTCTTCTTGCATGTACAGTATCACTTTTTGCAAGTGTTACTAAAGGCTCAAAAACCTTCTTTAATTCTTTAGCTTTTTCTTTTGTAGTAGATATAGTCTCATGTTTAATTAGGTCTTTGGCCAAATTTCTCATAAGCGCTTTTTTATGCGCTGATGTTCTATTAAGCTTTGTCTTATTCTGTCTGTGTCTCATTCTCTTCCTCTTTAATCTCTTACGTTTTATCTACTAGCGTTTTAACCTTTTCCTTTACATTCTCACGAGTGATTCCATATTTGGAAAGATCCATTCCTAAATATAGTTCCATCTCATCTAACTTGGCCTTTATCTCATTGAGCGACTTCTTACCGAAGTTTCTGAATTTGAGCATATCAGGCTCTGGCATAATTACCAGCTCTGCTATAGTATCAATATTTGCCTGTTGTAGACAATTTGTTGATCTTACGGACAATTCAATCTCATTAATTTTTAAATATAGCTTGTTTAACAATGAGTCTCTATCACCTTCTTGCTCTGCATGATCTTCCTCATAAGAAATGGTATGAAAACGCATTTCATCAAAAACAGAGAAATGAAGATTTGCAATCTGTGTTGCAAATGTTAAAGCCTCTTTAGGGGTGATACGTCCATCTGTTGTAATATCTAATACAAGTCTATCCATATCTGTCTCACCACCAACACGAGCATTTTCTACAAAGTAGTTTACAATACGAACAGGTGAAAAAAGTGCATCAATATAAATTTCATCTACCAATTTATTTGGAAAATCCATTGATTCAGAAGTTTTATACCCTCTGCCATTTAAGACTTTAAAAATGACTTTTCTTGTCATCGGTTTTGTGACAGTAAATAATACGTGATCTTTGTTTAAAACATCGTATTGACCATCAGAAACAATATCTCCTAGAGTGACTTTATAAAATCCCCTAGATTTATCTAACATCTCTGATGTTACCTCTAAATCAGTAGAAATTGTCTTTATTAATCTTGAAGAAGAATCGTCACTAGTAGGGAGTCTTCTTAATAAAGAATCTTTAATATTTAAGATGATATGAGTCATATCCTCAACAATTCCCTCTGAAGCCATATATTCATGAGAAATACCTTCTATGAAAACTGATATGATGGCAGGAGCTTCTAGAGATGTTAACATAATTCTTCTTAATGAGTTACCAACTGTGTGTCCAAATCCTGGCTCAAATGGTCCTGCAATAATTCTTGCTTTTGTTGTAGAATTCTCGTCTTCCTCAACTCTTACTTTAGCTGGTAGCTCGAATTTTCCATATTTTATAACTGACATATTTTTTTAATCTCCAAAAAACTTTATTCTACAATGAAAACTTATACTCTTCTTGTTTTTCTTGGTCTGCAACCATTATGTTTAACAGGTGTAATATCCTTAATTACAGTTACAATCAAACCTGTGCTTGCCAAACCACGAATCGCAGACTCACGTCCGGCTCCAGGTCCTTTTAGCTTCACTTCTATTTCCTTCATCCCCATTCCAGCAACTGCCTTACCAACATCTTGCGCCGCAACTGTTGCTGCAAATCCAGAGGATTTTCTTGAACCAGAAAAGTTTACCTTTCCCGCCGATGCCCAAGCTACAACATTGCCATGAGGGTCTGTGATTGTAATGATAGTGTTGTTAAATGTTGCCTTAATGTGAGCTACCCCACTAGCAAGTGATCTTTTCTTTTTTGCCTTAACAGGCTTTTTCTTCATGACCTTTTTCGTTACTTTTTCCTTAGCCAATTATTCCTCACGTGTTATTTTTTCTTGTTTGCAACAGTTTTTTTCTTACCTTTACGAGTTCTTGCATTGGTTTTAGTCCTTTGACCTCTAACTGGCAAACCTAAACGGTGCCTCATTCCACGATAACTACCAATATTGATTAATCGTTTAATGTTTGTTTGGACTTCCCTTCTTAAATCCCCTTCTACTAAGTAGTTTGTTTGAAGATGAGAAGTTATTTGTGCAATTTGAGCCTCTGTTAATTCTTCAGCTTTCATATCTTCACTGAGATTAAGAGCTTTAATTACATCTGATGATCTTTTTGGTCCAATACCATAAACGTATGTCAATGCTACGACTAAACGCTTTTTCTTTGGTATATCCGCTCCTGCTACTCTTGGCATATTTCTTTAATCCTATATTTAAAATTTTCCTGTCATTTTGCCCTGGGACATAAATCCGTCATATCTTTGCATTATTAGATGAGATTCTATCTGTTTACTAGAATCTAAAATGACCCCCACTAAGATCAATATCGATGTTCCACCGAAGAATTGAGTAATTGTAGGATCAATTGCTAATAATTTCCCTACTATTGTAGGTAAAATCGCAATAAAAGCCAGAAAAAAAGCACCAATGCACGTAATTCTTGTCATAGAGTGCTGAATATGCTCTTCTGTAGGCTTTCCTTGTCTTACTCCTGGAATAAAAGCACCGCTTTTTTTCATGTCTGAAGCAATCTGATCTGGTCTAAATTGCATCGATGTCCAGAGAAAAGTAAAAATAATGATCAAGGATACAAATGCAATCATATAACCATTTGTTCCTGGTGCTACAAAGCCTGCTATTTTGGATATGATCGGGTAGTTCTTTAGCAATAATGAGACCGTTGCAGGAAACATGAGAAATGATGAAGCAAAGATTACAGGCATAATTCCAGCAAAATTAATTTTTAAAGGAATAAATGGTGTTTTAGCTTGATGTCCCGTACTTTCGACATTGCGTCTTGCATACTGTATAGGTATTTTTCTAACACCTTGAAGTACCATGACCGTGCCCACAATAATACTAACAAAGATAACTGAGAGAACTATCAAAGATGTAAGGGTCAGTTGCCCAGCATCTTGTGAATCAATATTTAAACCACTTATGATGCTCCCTAGCGTTCTTGGTAATGCGGATAAAATTCCGAGGGAAATAATCATGCTCATTCCGTTACCAATACCTTTTTCCGTAATTTGTTCCCCAATCCACATCAAAAACAATGTACCTGTTGTCATGGAGACGATAGTAATTAAATAAAATAGCCAAGGTACTCCAAATGCAGTTACTTCGATAAATTCAGGGAATATGATACCGGGTGTTGCAATATTAAAACCAATAGCTTGTTTTGCATATAAGCCAGATTGAAAAATGGCAATAAGTAAAGTTAATATTCTAGTCCATGTCCCAAGCTTACGCTTACCAGCTTCTCCACTTTCTCTTATCTCTCTTTGGAAAGAAGGGACAAGTCCCATTAAAAGTTGAATAAAGATGGAGGCTGTGATGTAAGGCATTACCCCAAGGGCGACCAAAGTCATCTTAGCAAACGCTCCACCTGTAAATACATCTACAAACTGAAATAAATTCTGTCCGCCGCCTATAGCTGCTCTGAATGACTTGAGTATCAACTCACCATTTATCCCAGGAACAGTTATGTAAGCGCCGATTCGGCACACAAGTAACATGAGAAGGACAAAACCAATTTTTTCCCTCAGCTCTTTTACTTTGAATATACTTCGAAGTTTGTCTATCATAATAAACGTTCAACCTTGCATTCAGCTTTTAGAATTTTTTCTTCAGCTGTCTTTGAAAAATGATGTGCTGAAAAATTTACTTTCACAGTTAGTTCACCATGACCAAGTATTCTAATTTTCGCTGATGACTTCTTAGAAATCAAGCTTTTCTGTATTAAAGATTCTTTACAAACGATCTCACCATCTTTAAATTTTTCTGAGATCATACCTAAGTTGATAGAGAAAGTCTCTACTTTAAAGGCACCTCGTGTAAATCCTCTAATAGGGACCTTTTTAAAGACTGGACGCTGTCCACCTTCTTGTCCATGGCGTCTTTTGTAACCAGATCTTGCTTTAGCACCCTTGGTTCCTCGACCACATGTTTTTCCTTTTCCTGAACCTACACCTCGTCCAACTCTTTTCATCTTGGACTTTTGGTTTGCGGTCTTTTTTAGTTCGTGTAGAGTTAACATTACGCCATCCTCGCTTCAAGAGTTTTCTTTCTATTTTCTAAATTTGATAAAGCTTTGAATGTTGCTCTAACTTGATTACCTGGATTATTTCCAGCTAAACTCTTAGCAACAACGTCTTTTATTCCGCACATTTCCAAAACTGCTCTGATCTGTGATCCTGCAACAATTCCTGTTCCTTTGACTGCTGATTTGATAATCACTGTAGCACCATCTGCTGTTGCCGTTACATCGTAAGGAATTGTATCCCCCTCAAGTTCAAAAGTGCGAAGATTTTTTTTCGCATCTTCCACTGCTTTTGCAACTGCGTCGGCTACTTCATTAGCTTTTCCAAAACCTACGCCTACAGCGCCTTTACCGTTACCAACGATTACAAGAGCTGAAAAACTAAATCGACGACCACCTTTTACTACTTTTGCACATCGATTGATAAAAAGAACTTTTTCCTCGAAATCTTTATTCTTAGATTCTTCTTTCTTATTTGACCGATTGTTTTTTCTCTCTTCTGACATGTCTAATAATCCTCTTTAAAATATCAATCCAGCTTCTCTTGCGCCTTCAGCAAAAGCTGCTATTCTTCCATGAAACTTATACGATCCTCGGTCAAACACAACTTCTGTTACACCCTTTTCTATAGCAAGCTTTCCAAGTATCTCACCTGCTCTTTTAGCTTTTTCAGTTTTATTTTTGATAGTACTTAACTCTTTAACTGCTGTGGTTACACCAACAAGCGTCTTAGACTCTTTATCATCAATGATCTGAGCATATAGATTGGTTAAGGAACGACTTACAGACAATCTAGGTCTTGCTGAACTTACTAAGGATTTTCTAACCCTTTTTTCTCTTCGACATTGTCTAATTTTTGCTTTCTTTAATTCACTTTGCATAATTATTCCTACTTAGCCTTCTTACCTGCTTTTCTCTTAATATATTCACCTACATACTTAACTCCCTTACCTTTATAAGGTTCAGGTGGTCTTTTTGAACGAATTGTCGCACTAAATTGACCCACTAACGCTTTATCTATTCCTGAAACATGAATTGTTGTGTTTTTTTCTACTTCTACTTTTAGTCCGGTCGGAATTTCTAATTCGCATGTATGAGAAAATCCTAAGCTTAAATCTAAGTTATTTCCTTTTAGTGCGGCACGATATCCAACGCCAACTAATTCTAAAGTCTTTTTAAAACCATCTGTAACACCAATGATTGCATTATCAAGCCGAGATTTGTCTAATCCCAAAAATGGTAAGTGCTTTAAATTTTCAGTGGCAACAACTTTTGCTTCTTCTTTATCTACTTCCAAATTAACTCCTGCACTGAGAATTAATGTAAGGGCTCCTTTTGGACCTTTTACATCAACTTTGCTTCCAGATACTGTAACTTGTACCCCTTTTGGCAAAATGGCTGGTTTTTTCGCTAGTCTTGACATTCTATGTTTCTCCTTTCCTTCTTACCAAACAGAGCAAATAAGCTCTCCACCTATGTTTTCACGTCTTGCTTTTTCTGCGCACATTACACCTTTAGAAGTGGATACAACTGTTCGTCCCAATCCTCTTCTTATAAAAGGTAAATTTTCTGCTGCAGCGTATATTCTTCTACCAGGTTTTGACACCCTCTTAATTTCGTTAATTAAAGGCTTTCTCTCATTTGTATACTTTAAATATACTCTTATTAATCTGCCTTCTTCATTAACTAAAACCTTTTCTATAAAACCTGCTTCTACTAGGACATTAAGGATATTCATATTGATTTTGCTATAAAGGACATGTACGAAACGATGCTCTCTTGCGATGGCATTTCTTATTCGAGTCAACATATCTGCTATTGGATCATGATTCATTTTAGTCGATATCTCCCTTAATTCTCTTTGTGCTTTTTAAATGGCATACCCATTAATTCTAAAAACTCTACACACTCTTGATCAGTGTTTGCAGTTGTTACGAATGTAATATTCATACCTTGTGATTTCTTCATTTTATCTAAATTCACTTCTGGAAAAACCGTCTGATCCTTTAGTCCCATGGAATAATTACCTCTTCCATCACATTTTCTACTTAACCCTCTAAAGTCAGGTATACGTGGTGTAGAAATATGCATAAGCTTTAGCATAAAATCATACATTCTTTTTCCACGTAGAGTAACCATTGCGCCTATCGGCTGACCTTCTCTAAGTTTAAAGTTTGAAATTGAATTCTTAGCTTTAGTTACATAAGGCTTTTGACCAGTAATAATAGTCAAATCTTCTAAGCAATATTGTAATAATTGCTTATCGTTTGCAGCCTCTGCAAGCCCCATACTAACAATTATTTTGGTTAACTTAGGAATGTTATGCTTGTTTTTGAAAGCAAACTTCTTTTGCAAACTTTCTCTAACAGTCGTATCGTAATGTTTTCGAATATCTTTCATAGTTTATTTAAATCTCTAAA
>Ga0172367_10004409_pt1 | contig 17553 bp, 12 predicted proteins | sample Lak10m_FD_114542 | JGI IMG/M metagenome (GOLD analysis project Ga0172367, IMG submission 114542) | Freshwater microbial communities from Kabuno Bay, South-Kivu, Congo - kab_022012_10m | ecosystem: Environmental > Aquatic > Freshwater > Lake | place: Democratic Republic of the Congo: South-Kivu...
GACGCTCGGCGGGCAGGTGCCCCAGTTGTTCAGAAGCTGCCCGAGGTCCGCGCCGTTGACGACGCCGTCGCCATTCAGGTCGCCGGCGCAGTTCTGCGCGCGGGCGGGCGAAGCCGCGAGCGCGACGAAGGCGAGCGCCAGCGCGAAGAAGGCGCGGGTGGCGCGGGCAGAAACGCTCGACGGTGTGGCTGGATGCTGCATGCGGAAGTCTCCTTCGTTGGACGGAAGTTCAAGCACCACCTGTGCCGGGTTCGGCACCTCGGGAAGTGACATCGAATCGAGGCCCCGTGGTGACAGAGAAGAGGGAAGAGAGAAGAGGGGAAAAGGAAATCAGGGGTCCTCGCGACGCGGAACCCGATGTAGTTGTTCGTGTTGCCGGGCGTGCCGACGCCGCGGTAGGACGAGCGCACGTAGACCGCGTCGTTGCCCCAGCCGCCGCCGCGGATCACGCGGAACGACGCAATTACCGGACCCGTCGGGTTCGTTTGCGCGTTGCCCGAGTGATTGCCGTACAACTCGTTCACCCACTCCTATACGTTGCCGAGCATGTCGTGGAAGCCGAACGCGTTCGCCGCCTTGAGACCAACGTCCGAGAGCCGCACCCCGTGCCGCCCTGGCACGTGTTGAAGTAGAGCCAGGCGAGATTCCCGACCGTGTTGTCATCCGTCGACCCGTTGTAGAAAGGCGTCTGCGTCCCGGCACGGCACGCGTACTCCCACTCCGCCTCGGTCGGCAGCCGGAGGCCGGTGGCGGTCGCCAATCTGCCTAGTTTACTTGTCAACTTGCATTGTGACAACTATACTCGTCACTATGTACCCCGCCGATCTCCTCGCCATCGCCCGCGACTGGAGCTTCTGGGATGCCCCGCCCGCCAAGTCCGTGCGGCGCGAGGTGGCGCTGCCCGCGGAGCTCCGGCCGGACCTCGCACTGGTGGTGCAGGGGGTCCGCCGCTGCGGCAAGTCCACGCTGCTCGGGCAGCTCATGGGACGTTACGGGCTCGACCGCGCCAAAAGCCTCTTCATCAACTTCGAGGACCCGCGCCTCGCCCCCGCGCTCGACCACACGCTGCTCGACACCATGGTGAAGGCCTTCGAGGCCGAGCACGGCACGGGCGCCACCTACTTCCTCGACGAGATCCAGTGGGTGGACGGCTGGCAGCGCTGGCTCCGGCGCCAGCTCGATCGCCCCAAGGACCGGCGCTTCGTGGTCACGGGGTCGAACGCGCACCTCCTCTCGGGCGAGGTGGGGTCGACGCTCACCGGGCGGCACCACGTGGTCGAGCTCTTCCCGTTCCACTTCCAGGAGTTCCGCGCGGCGCGACCGCGCGCGACGCTCGCGGAGTTCCTCGAGTGCGGCGGGTTTCCCGCGGTCGTCAAGTCGCCCGACCGCGACATGATCCTGCGCGGGTACTTCAACGACATCGTCGAGCGCGACATCCGCGAGCGCGTGGCGGCCCGCTCGGCGCAGCCGCTGCGCAAGCTGGTGCAGATGCTGCTCGAGTCCGCCGGATCCGAGACGAGCACGCGACGGCTCGCCGCGGCGCTCGGCCTTGCGCCTGACACCGCCGGCCTGTACGTCGACGCCGCGGAGAGCGCGTACCTGGCGCTCGGTGCAACCTACTTCGCCTATTCCGCGCGCCGGCAGCTCGCGCGCAACCGCAAGTTCTATCCCGTCGACACCGGACTTCGGCGCGCCGTTTCCACCACGACCGGCGAGGACCGAGGCAAGCAGCTCGAATGCGCGACGTACCTGCTGCTCCGCCGGCGCTTCCGCACCGTGCACTACTGGCGCGGCGAGGGCTCGGGCGCCGGCGAGGTCGACTTCGTGGTCGAACGCAGGGGCAAGGCCGTGCCCGTGCAGGTCTCCTGGGAGGCGCCTTCCGAGCGGCATCGCCGAGCGATCGACGCGTTCCACGCCGCGCACCCGCATGCCGACGAGGCGGTGTTCGTCACGCGCGAGTCCTTCGAGCGCGGGGTGCCGGAGTTGGCGCCGTAAACCGGGCGCGGCCCGAAGCCGCGCCGGAAATTCGCACCTGGTTACATTGGCACCAATTGATTTCTCTGGAGAAATCAATTGGTGCCAAACTTACCTGGAACGGATTTCTCACTTGCCGGGCAGCTTGTCCAGCACCCGGTCGATCAGCCCGTACTCCAGCATCTCCTGCGCGTTGAGCCACTTGTCGCGGTCGCAGTCGGAGTGGATGCGGTCCTTCGTCTGCCCGGTGTTCTCGCTGTAGAGCGAGTACAGCTTGTCGCGCAGGCGCAGGATGTGCTTGGCGTGGATCTCCAGGTCGGTGGCCTGGCCCTCGATGACGCCGTTGATGAGCGGCTGGTGCATCAGGTTCTCGGCGTGCGGCAGCGCGAAGCGGCGGCCCTTGGTGCCGCTGCACGCGATCACGCTGCCCATGCTGGCGGCCTGGCCGATGATGTACGTGGCCACCGGGCACGGCACGAAGCGCATGGTGTCCACGATGCCGAGGCCGGCGCTCACGCTGCCACCCGGGCTGTTGACGTACATGCTGATCTCGGCCTTGGGGTCCTCGTTGGCCAGGTAGAGCAGCTGCGCCACCACCAGGTTGGCCATGACGTCGCTGACGCCGCCGCCCAGGAAGATGATGCGGTCGTTCAGCAGCCGGCTGTAGATGTCGTAGGCGCGCTCGCCGCGGCCGGTCTTCTCGATGACGATCGGGATCAGGGTCATGTCGGGTACCTCAGCCCTGCGCCACGTGCGGCGCTGAAGGCATGCGTTCGATGATTCGGTCGATCAGCCCGTACTGCAGCATCTCCTCGGCGTTCAGCCAGAGGTCGCGCTCGCAGTCGGCGGCGATCTTCTCCATTGGGTGGCCGGTTGCGTCGGAATACAGCCGGTTGCACACGTCCTCGATGCGCACCATCTGGCGCGCGAAGATCTCCAGGTCGGTCGCCTGCCCCTCGAAGCCGCCGATGCGGCCCTGGTGCATCAGGTTCTCAGCGTGCCGCAGCGCGAAGCGACGGCCCTTGGTGCCGCAGCAGGCGATCACGCTGCCCATGCTGGCCGCCTGGCCCACGATGTACGTGGCCACGGGGCACGGCATGGAGCGCATCGTGTCGATGATCGCCAGCCCGTCGGTGATGGAGCCGCCGGGGCTGTTGATGTACATGCTGACCTCGGCCTTCGGGTCCTCGCTGGCCAGGAACAGGAGCTGCGCCGTGACCGCCTGCGCAAGCGGGCGCGAGATGCCGCCGCCCACGAACACCACGCGGTCGCGCAGCAGCCGGCTGTAGAGGTCGACCAGCTCCTCGCTCTTGCCGCGCTTGTCGACGACCAGAGGCACCGAGACCCACTCGTCCTCGTCGTCGTCATCGTGGCGGCCGGCGCCGCCGAGGGGATGCACTGACCGCGCGCGGATCAACGCTTGCCCTTCTCCGGGAAGCTCGCCACCTCGTCGACCAGGCCGTAGGCCTTGGCCTCCTCGGCGCTGAAGTACTTGTCGCGCTCGGCGTCCTTGGCAACGCGCTCCACGTCCTGGCCGGTGTGCTTGGCCAAGATCTCGTTGAGCTGCCGCTTCATCTTGAGGATCATCTCGGCCTGGATCTGGATGTCCGAGGTCTGGCCGTACACGCCGCCGTGCGGCTGGTGGATCATCACCTTGGCGTGCGGCAGGATCACGCGCTTGCCCTTCTGGCCGACGGCCAGCAGCACCGCGCCGCCCGAGTACGCGCGGCCGATGCAGTAGGTGGCCACCTCGCTCTGGATGAACTGCATCGTGTCGTAGATGGCGAGCGTGTCGTCGACCGCGCCGCCCGGGCTGTTGATGTAGAAGTTGATGTCCTGGCCCTTCTTCTGGTTCTCCAGGTACAGCATCTGCATGATCACGCGCGCGGCCGAGGCGTGGTTGATCTCGCCGATCAGGAACACGACCCGGTTCTCGAGCAGCAGCTCGTCGATCGTCATCTCGCGCGTCCGCTGGTAGGCGACGCTGGCGTAGAGGTCCGGGCGGATCAGGTCGCGGCCGATGCCGGCGGCGGCAAGCGTGTCGGGGGTGGCAGGCGCCGAGCCCGGGACGCCGTTCTGGTACTGGCCGGTGGGAAGCTTGAAGTGCATGCGATCCTCGGTTCGGGAACCCGCGGGACGCCGCGGGAGCGGGGATGATAGCCCTCGCCCGAAGGACCAATCGGCGTTCGCGGACGCGGACTTTGGCCCGAATCGCGGCTTTCCCGCGGCTAGGCTCCGCGCATGCTCCGACGCAACGCGAACGCGCTGGCCGCCGCATCCGCACTCCTCGCGGCGCTTCCCGCGGTGGCGCAGGTGGAGCCGCCGGACATCACGCGGCAGCAGCCGTCATCAGCGCCGGCCCGGCCCGAGCCGGTGTCCGCAGGCACGGCCGGCGAGGGCGACGTCGCGAACCCCCCTGCAGCGGTGACCACCATCCCGCAGCAGCCGACCATCCAGGTGGGCGCCGGCTACCTGCACCAGTTCTCCGAGTCCGCGGGCGGCAACGGCGGCAGCATGTCCGCCGACCGCTTCTACGCAAGCTTCTCCTCGCGCATGGTGATGTCCGACGAGCTGACGCTCACGCTCGCCATGGGCTACGAGTTCGACTGGTACCACTGGAGCGGCGCCTCGCCGTTCACGGTGCAGGACCCGTGGGGCAGCGTCAACCTGTTCGGCCTGCAGCTGCGCGGCTCGTTCAAGGTTGCGAAGGACTGGACCGCCACCGTGGGCGGCATCTTCGCGATGGCCGGCGAGACCAACGCCGACGCGGGCGACAGCATCTACGGCGGCGGCATCGCGAGCGTGGCCTGGACGCCGACGCAGGACCTCATGCTGGGCCTCGGCGTGCTGGCGGTCACGCAGCTCGAGGACGACCCGCTCATCATCCCCATCCCGGTGGTGCACTGGCACTTCGCGGAGGAGTGGGAGCTCTCGACCATCCGCCGCCCGCCCGCCAGCCCCTTCGTGGGGATCGACGTGGCGTGGGAGCCCGTCGACAGCAAGCTCGACGTGGCCTTCGGCGTCGGCTGGCAGCAGCGGCGCTTCAGGCTCGGCACCACGTCGAGCGCGGCGTCGAGCGAGGGCGTCGGACAGGACCAGAGCTGGGCGGCGTTCGCGTCCGTCGGCTACGACTTCGCGCCGAACGTGCGCGTCGACTTCATCGGCGGCCTGACGTTCTACGAGAAGCTGCAGCTCGTGAGCACCTCGGGCGCCGTGCAGGACGCGACGGTCGACCCGAACCCGCTGCTCGGCGTGTTCGCGACGGTCAGCTTCTGAGCGCGCCCGACACCTCGACCAGCTCGCCGCGCTCGGGGAACGCGAGCACCGCGGTCACCGCCTCCGCGGGAAGACCGAGCATGGCGCACAGTGCGCGCCGGTAGCCGTCCATCTGCTCCCGGTAGGGCGCGATGCGCTCCTCGAACGCACGGCCGTCCAGCGCGCCCGCGCCAGTCTTCCAGTCGACGACCTCCGCACGCACCACGCGCCCGCCGCGCACGCCGAGCACCACGCGGTCCATGCGGCCGCGCACCAGCGTGCCGTCGATGACCGCGGCGAACGGCATCTCCGCGCGGACCTCGAGCGCATCGGAGCCCCAGGCATCGCAGCGTGCGCGCCGCAGCACCGCGCCCATGGGGCCGGCGAGCGAACGCACGACCATCGCCCGCATCTCGCGGACCAGCGCGGCATCGGCCGGGCGACCGATCTCGATCGCTATGGCATCCGCAAGCGCCCGTTCGTCGATCGCGGCCGGCAGCGCACCGTCGCACCACTCGATGCGCTCGAACCACGCATGCGCGATGGTCCCGCGCTCGCCGTCCGGGACGCCCTCGAACTCGCGCGCGAAGAAGCGCCCGTCCGCGGACTCGTGCGAACTCGGCGCGCGCACGCCGGCAGCGCGCGCCACGCGCTCGACCGAGGGCAGCACCGCCGCGGGCAGCACCGACTCCGCGGGAAGCGGCCGTGGCGGGAGGGGGCCGAGGTCGAGCTTTGGATGCGCGAACGTCCAGAATGCGGCGCCACCCGGCGATGCGGCCGCCGCCGTGAACGCCGCGTGGAATCCATCGGTCGCCGCCCGCAGCAGCCACGTGGCCGTGAGCTTCGGGTTGTCTTCCTTCGGCGGCGTGGCGCAGACGAGGTGGACGGCTTCCTTGGCGCGCGTGAGCGCCACGTAGAGGCCGCTGATGTCGTCGCCGAGCCGCGCCACCTGCGCCTCGGCCCGGAACGCCGCAAGGAGCGGCGAGAGCGCCACGAACTCCTTCGCCACGACGGGCGCGATCGCCACCGGCGCGCCTGCCGGGTCGGGCACGAGCGCCGACCACTGCCCTGCGCCACCCTCGACCTGGCCCATGGGCTCGTCCATGCTCGCGAACACCACCTCGTCGAACTCGAGGCCCTTGCTCATGTGCACGGTCATTACGCGGATGCGCGCCTGCTCGCCGGTCTTCGACATCCGCTCCGCGGCTGCGCGGACGAAGCGCCCCGGATCCGCGGAGAGCTCGGGCTCGGCGCCATGCGCAAGCGCCGACAGCTGGCGGAGCCGCTCGAGGTCGTGGCGAGAGCAGGCATCGCGCAGGAGGGCAGCGGTGCGGTCGACCCATGGTCCAAGGCCATGTTCCGCCGCCTCGCGTCGAACGCGGCGCGAGAGCTCGCGGGCCGCTGCCCGCAGGGCGCGGCCGCCGCCATGACGCTCCATGGGCACCAGCCCAAGGCGCGAGGATGCCGGCTCGCGTGTCGCAAGCCACAGCGCGATCGAGTCGTCGGGCCGGTCTGCCACGCGCAGGAGCGCGAGCACCGCCATCGCCGCGGCGGAATCGCCGACGGGCGAACGGCCCTCGTGCGAAACATCGAGGCCCCGGTCCCGCAGCGCGGACACGCACGCGGTGACCTCGCTGTTGCGCGACACCAGCACCGCGATCTCGGCGCCCGGCCGCTCGGCCGCGCGCGCCTCGACGACATCCGCCACGCGCTCGGCGATGTCGTCCTTGCGCGGTCCTTCGGCCATGAACGCCTGCACCAGCCCCGGCATGGATGCCTTGCGCGGCGCGGCGCGATGGGCTGCGTACGGCCACGCCTCGAGCGCGCGGCGCAGCGGCGAACGGTCCGCATTCGCCGCTGCCGGCAGGCCCGCGGCCTGCAGCGCCGCGGACGCGCCGTCCGACGGCTCGTCAAGCGGCATCCGGTCCAGGCCCGAAGGAAGCCCCTCGAACACGGCATCCACGAAGGCCAGCACCACGGGGCTCGAGCGGTAGCTCGTGTCGAGCGTCACGTCCCGGTCGAGCCCCGGCCGCGCGCGCACCGATTCCAGCAGCGCCGGCGTGCCGCCGCGCCAGCCGTAGATCGACTGCTTCGGGTCACCCACCACCAGCAGGCGCCGGTCCGTCGAGAGGATCTCGTCGACCAGCGGCTCGAGCACGGTCCACTGCACGGGCGCGGTGTCCTGGAACTCGTCGAGCGCAAGGTCCCGCACCTGGCGGTCCAGCCGCTCCCGCATCGCGGCCAGCCGCTCGCCGCCGTCGCCCTCGAGCTCGGCACCGATCGCGTGCGAACGCGCGAGCGCATCGGCGACATCGCCGAACCCCAGCACGCCGTCGGCACGCTGGATCGCCCGCAAGCGCGCGTCGACCATCGCCGCCATCTCCGCGGTCGCCGCCAGGCGCGCCCGCAGCGTGGCCTGCAGCTCGGCGAGCGCATGACCGATGGCCACCTGCATCGGCTCGGCAAGCTCCGCCGGCGCATCCGCCCCGTCGAAGCGCTCCCCGGCACGGACCCGCTGCACCAGCGAGTCCTTCAACAGTTCGAGCCACTTGCGGTCGACCACCAGTCCTGCGACGCGCTCGCGCGCGTCCGCCCAGCGCTTGCGCGGCTTGCCGTCCTTGGTCGTCGGCAGCGCCGCACCACGCACCAGCTTGACGGCCTCCTGCAGCCGCTCGTCGCTCGCGAACCGCGCGCCCGGGAACAGCTCGATCGACGGATCGGCAATCCGCGCCCACGGAGCGACCGGGTCGCCAGCGAGCGCGGCCCGCGACCAGAGCACCAGCGCCGACTCCAGCGCGGAGTCGATGCCTGCCTGCACCTCGACCTTCGGACGACCGTCCGCGATCCGGCGCGCCAGCTCCGTCGCACGCGCCTCGTCCAGCGCGATGACGTCGCCGATGGCATCGACCTTCTGCGTGGCAAGCTCGTCCTCGTCGCCGATCCGCCACGATTCCGGCAGCCCAAGCTCGGGCCCGAACGCGCGGGCGAGCTGCGCGAAGAACCCGTCGATGGTCGAGAGCGACACCCGGTGCATCGAGCGCACGAACTCCTCGAGCACCGCGGCATACTCCGCGGCCGCGAAGTCGCCGACCTGCCCGGGCTCGGCAAACCGCGTGCGCGCATCCTGGTCGATCGCGCCCTGCGCGAGATGCCGCAGGATGCGCTCGACGATCTCCGCCGCGGCCTTGCGCGTGAAGGTCACCGCGAGGATCCGGTCCGGCGACGCGCTGCCGTTGCGGCGGCGCTCCTCGAGCATCCAGCGGATGATTCGGTTGGCGAGGAGGTACGTCTTGCCGCTTCCTGCGTTGGCCACCACCACGGAACGGTCGCTCACGGCACCACCTCCCGGCGCAGGCCGCGCATGCCGTCGCAGAACACCGCCGCGAACGGGTCGTGCTGCCGGCTCGAGCGCTCATCCGGCCCCGAGAAGTCCCCTGCCTCCACGAGCGCAGCGATGCGCTCTGCCTCCGCCTCCGCCTCGCGGGCGAAGGACGCGTCCCACTCCGCGGCAAGCAGCACCTGCGCGTCCGAGGGGTTGGATGGCAGCGCGAAGTAGCCGAGCCTGTCGGGGGACACCTCGATCCCGCGCGAGCGCAGCAGCACGCGGTAGAGCGGAAGCTGGAGGTCCTTCCATGGCCCGTCGACGCCCTGCCGATGCGCCTTCGCGGGGCCCTCTGCATCCGACGAGGTCTTGTAGTCGAGTGCCGCGTGCCCGTACTCGGGATGCACGTCCACGCGATCGATGCGGCCGACCAGGCGCACGCGGCTTGCGCCGATGAGCGGCGCCGGGAGCGCACCCTCGAACGTGTCGAACACCAGTTCCGCGCCCAGCACGCTCCAGCCCAGGCCCGCCCAACCCGCCTGCACACGCGCGAACGCACGCAGGCGCTCGATGGCCAGCGCGAACTGCACTTCGTACGTGCCGCGCACGTCGGGAACGAACCGCCGGCGGCGGATGCGCTCGAACGCGGCGAGCACGTCGCGCTCGATGCGCTCCTGGTCGGTGGTCGGCGGCTCCTTCTCCGCCGTCCGCGCGCATTCCGACCTGCCCCACTCCTCGAGTGCCGCGTGGACAAGCAAGCCGAAGCCCATCGGGTCAAGCTCCGTCGCGGGGCCATCGGGTTCGCGCAGCTTGATGCGCGGGTCGCGCTTCAGCCGGAACAGCGCCGGGCACGCAAACCAGTCGCGGAACGATGTCACGCTGATGCGGTCGATCGGCGCGTTGCCCTCGGGCACCAGGCATGGGCCGAAGAGCCCGTTCGCCGGCGCCGCCGCCTGCCAGCGCGCCGCCTGCGCGTCCGCGGCATCCTCGTCGCAGAGCCACAGCACGCGCTCCGCGAGCGAGCTGCCCCGCTGCCCGAGCAGGAGCCGCGACGGGCGCAACCGCTCCCCTTCGGCGCTGAGCCGCCCGGTCACCAGACGCACCGATCGCTTGCGGTGCAGCAACCCGTGCAGGATCCACGCATCGCGCGCCTGGCGGCGCCGCGCGCACTGCATCCCGAGCCGCTCGCGCGCGGAATCCGGGAGCCATGGGTCGATCGTCAGCCCCTCTGGCACCACGCCCTCGTTCATCCCAGACAGCACCACGTGCGGTGCGTCGTCGATGCCGGCCTCGAGCCAGCCCATGAGCTCCACGCCGTCGTCTGCCCCCGCAGAGGGCAGCACCGTGCCCGCCATTGCCTCGCGCACCGCGCGCACCCAGCCGGCAGGCGTCGGCCCGCTCGCAAGCGCATCGGGGAGGGCCTCGAGTTCCGCGATCGCCTCCAGCGCCGCGTGGCCCGCATCGCGCGCTGCCTGCCCGCTCGGGCGCACCAGCGTGCCGAGCACCCCGCGCAACGCGGCCGCGGCCTCGGGCGCAGTGCGCGCATCCGCAAGCGGAGCAAGCAGCCCGTCGACCGACGCGCAGAGCTCGTCGATGCTCGCGGTCGACTCGTGCGCTCCCGGCACCGGCACGGTCCGCGCCCCCGAAGACGCGGCGAACTCGGACACCAGCCGCATCGGGTCCCTGGCACCGGATGCCTCGAGCCACTCCTCCACCTCGGCCGTGCGCACGAGCGCACCCAGCGCGTCGCAGCGGCGCGAAGCGAGCCACTCCGCGATGGCCGCAAGCAGCAGTCCCAGCGGGCCATCGGCGGCACTGCGACCGGGCGGCGCCGACACCGGCATGCCCCACGACGGCAGGCGCAGCGACACCTCGGTGGCAACCGATGCGTCCGGGACGGCGACCGCAATCTCGTTGGTCCGCCGCGGCGCAGGCACCCGTGCGATGGCCTCCAGCACCGCCGCGGCCTGGTCCGACGGCGTATCCGCACGCAGGATGAGCTCGGTCGGCACGTCGAGGCCGACGCCGCTCCACCCGTCATGCGCCGGGCACCCGTCGTCATCGAGCGGCGCAGGCAACGCAGCGGCGTCCGCATGCACCATCGACCGAACATCCACGCCGCGCGCGGCGAGAACGCGCAACGCCTGCCGCTGCACCGGCTCCGGGTCCGCGAGGAACAGGTGCACGCGCCTGATGCCGCCGGCGTGCAGCGCACCGCCGCGCACCGCCGCGACCGCGGCCACGCCCAAGTCCGCGGCACCGGCCGCGTCAAGCAGTGCACGACGCTCGCGGTCCACGGACAGCAGTGCGCGCCACCGCGCGGGGTCGGCTTCCGGCATCGTCTGCTCGACATGCGCCGCCACGTCGGCGAAGTTTCGGCCCGCCGCGGCACAATCGCGGGACAGCGCGGCGATGCGCAGTGCCACCGCCTCGCGCGACCGTTCGTCGGGCGCCTCGCCTTCCGCAGCCTCCGGAAACAGCGGAGCCACGTCACGCGCCTCGCATCGCTCGATCGCAGCAAGCCACGAGACACGCTCCCCGACCGCGCCGAGCGATCGGCCCCCGGGCACCACGAGCCGCGTGAGCAGCGCGCCCGGGGTCACCACCTGCGGCGCCACCGCGGCCATGCCGCGCTCGCGTGCCAGCTCGAAGAGATGCCGCTCGAACGCGCGCCGCGCGCGCGACGCCGGCACCACCACCAGCGCATCGGAGGCGTCCGCGACGCCGTGCGACGTGCGCGCGGCATCGAGCACGGCGCGCGCCAGCGCGCGCATCGGCGCGGGATCATCCGGAAGTCGTTCGACGGACCATGGCATCGCGGGGAGAATCATCCCATGGCGCGGTGAAGCATCTGCTTCACCCGCCCACGATGCCCTCGATGACCCGCATCTGCGCATCGCGGACGCGGGCGTCGGCCGCGCAGCAGTTCACGTGCCCGACCTTGCGCCCGGGCCTCGGTTCCTTGCCGTAGTCGTGGAGCCGAGCGCCCGGCACGGCCAGCAGGTCCGCGCGCCGCGGCGCCGACCCGATCAGGTTGACCATGCCGCTCGGCCCCCGCAGGTCGGTGGACCCGAGCGGCTCGTCGCACACGGCCCGCACATGGTTCTCGAACTGGCTGGTCACCGCGCCCTCGATCGTCCAGTGGCCGCTGTTGTGGACGCGCGGCGCCATCTCGTTGGCCACCACGCCGTCCGCGGTCACGAAGAACTCGACCGCGAGCACGCCGACATGGCCGAGCGCCTCCGCAACGCGCCGTGCTGCGTCAAGCGCCTCGCGCTCGGCATCCGCGCCGACGTCGACCGCGGGCGCCACCGTGCGGCACAGGATGCCGCCGCGATGCACGTTCTGGCAGGTCGCCCACGTGCGCACGTCGCCGTCGCGCGCGCGCACCGCGATCACGCTCACCTCGCACGTGAATTCCACGAACGCCTCGAGGATGCACGGCACGCCGCCGACGGCGCGCCACGCCTCCGGCACGTCGCGCGCACTGCGCAGCACCGCCTGGCCCTTGCCGTCGTAGCCGAGCCGACGCGTCTTCAGCACCGCAGGCGTGCCCACGCGGCCGCACGCCGCCGCCAGCTCGGTCTCGCTCGACACCGCCTCGAACGCCTGCACGCGGATGCCGCAGTCGCGGAAGAACTCCTTCTCGCGGATGCGGTCCTGCGCCACGGCCAGGCTGCGCGCGCCCGGCGCGGTCGGCACCAGGGACTGCAGGCGATCCACCGTCGCCGCGGGCACGTTCTCGAACTCGAAGGTCGCCACGTCGAGCCCTTCCGCGAAGCGCTCGAGCGTGGCCGGGTCGTCGAAGCCGCCGGCCACCACGCTGCCCACGGCAGCTGCCGGGCAACGCGGGTCGGGGTCGAGGAACCGGAACGAATGCCCGAGCGGGATGCCCGCGAGCGCGATCATGCGGCCGAGCTGGCCGCCCCCGACGACCCCCACGAGCATCAGTGTCCTCCGCCCGGCACGAGCGCCGCGCGCGGGTCCGGCTGCGCGAGCACCTTCGCCGTCTGCGCCGCGCGGAACGCATCGAGTTTCGCACGCACGCCGACATCGTCGGACGCGAGCATCGATGCCGCGAAGAGCGCCGCGTTGGTGGCACCCGGCGCGCCCACGGCGAACGTCGCCACCGGCACGCCCGCAGGCATCTGCGCGATGGACAGCAGGCTGTCGAGTCCGCTCAGCGCCTTGCTCAGGACGGGCACGCCGAGCACCGGAACCGGCGTCTTGCTTGCGCACATCCCGGGAAGGTGCGCAGCGCCCCCTGCGCCCGCGATGATCGCCCGCAGCCCGCGCCCGCGCGCCGCAGCGGCGTACTCAAACAGCAGGTCGGGAGTCCGGTGCGCGCTCACCACGCGGCACTCGTGCGGAATGCCCAGGTCCAAGAGCACCCGTGCCGCGTGCTGCATGGTGTCCCAGTCGGACTGCGACCCCATGATGACCCCCACCACGGGTGCGCCCGGCGGGGTTGGCAGGTTGCCGATTGGCTCCATGGCGCGGGATCGTACGGACGGCCCCAACGCGGCACGCCGACGCCGAGGCGGCGAACCCGCCGCTCCCATGCTGCCAGACCCGGTAACCCTTGTATTCACAGGTCTTTGCGCCCAATCCGCCGCACCCGCACGCTTCCCCTGATGGATTTCTCCAGAGAAATCCGTACCCGAGAATGACACGACAATCCCTCTGAACGATTGCTTGATGCCGTCCGAATGCAGGGCATCATCATCACGGTTGACCGCCGGCTCCCCCAGCCGCGGCACCCGGTTCAAGAGGGCGACATCCCGGTCACTCGCGGTTATCCCTTTCTCCGCGAATCGCCCACGCCCGAGGCCCAGTGCATCGCACTGGTCCCCCAACTCGGGGCGGAGCGCAGGGCCCGCTTCGGCGGTGCACCTGCAATGAGTTCAGAAAAGGGCGGACACCGGCTTCGGACACCGGTGTCCAAAAGCTCCACTGGGGAACAGTGGAGCCCGAACCTCGGGGGCACGGCACCAGGCGTGGGCCGTGCTCCCGGGTTCATTTTTGCGCCAGCGCATTCACCAGCACCGAGACCCGGCGACCCGCCTCCTCGACGTTCGCGCGTGAATTGAACGCGCTGATCCGGAAGAAGCCCTCGCCGTGGCGCCCGAAGCCCGCGCCCGGGGTCACCACCAGCTGTGCCTCGGCAAGCAGCAGGTCGAACGTGTCCCAGCTGCCCAGGCCGCGCGGGCACTCGACCCACACGTATGGCGCGTGCTCGCCACCCCACACGCGCAGCCCCTGCGCCCGGCACGCCTCGCGCAGGATCGCCGCGTTGCCCATGTAGAAGTCCACCAGCGCCCGCATCTCGGCCTGGCCCTGCGGCGAGCAGAGCGCCTCCATCGCCTTCTGCACCGGCCAGCTCACGCCGTTGGAGCAGGTGGCCCAGCGCCGCGACCACAGCTGGTGCAACGACACGCGCGCGCCGGTGTGCGTTCGCCCCTCGAGCGCCTTTGGCACCACCGTGTACCCCGCGCGCACACCGGTGAACCCGCCGTTCTTCGAGAAGCTGCGGAACTCCATCGCGCAGCGCTCGGCGCCCGGAATCTCGAAGATCGAACGTGGCAGCTCAGGATCGCGCACGTACGCCTCGTAGGCGGCGTCGAAGCAGAGGAGCGCATCGTGCGCCAGCGCCCAGTCCACCCAGCGCGCAAGCTGCGAACGCGTGGCCACCGCGCCCGTCGGGTTGTTCGGGAAGCAGAGGAACGCAACGTCCACCGGCTCGCGCGGCGGCTCGGGCACGAACCCGTTCGCCGGGGTCGCGGGCAGGTAGGTGAGCCCTTCGTAGCCGCCGCCCTCGAGCGCGGGGCCGGTGTTGCCGGCCATCACGTTGTTGTCGACGTACACCGGGTACACCGGGTCGCAGACCGCGATCCGGTTGCCGCCGGCGGCGGGCGTGCCGCTCGCGAGGATCTCGACGAACGCGCTCGCGTCGGGCTTGCTGCCGTCGGAGAGGAAGACCTCGTCCGCGCCGATGGCGATGCCGCGCTCTCGGAAGTCGACGCGCGCGATCGCCTCGCGGACGCTCGCGTAGCCGGTGGCGGGCCCGTAGCCGCGGAACGCCTCGCGCCGCCCGAGGTCCTCCGCGCCGCTGCGCAGCGCCTCCACCGCGACGGCGGGCAGCGGCTCGGTCACGTCGCCCACGCCGCAGCGGATGATGCGCGGCGCGAGGACGGGGTTCGCCTCGGCGAACGCGGCAACGCGGCGCGAGATCTCGGGGAAGAAGTAGCCGGCGGCCAGCTTCAGGTAGTGCTCGTTGACGATCGCCATCGCGGCCTCTCCCTCATGCCGCGCTCAGGGCGAGGCGAAGATCGAACCGTAGTCCATCGGGTCCTTCACCACGCTGACGCGGACCTTCGCGTCGACGTTTCGGATGGTGATCCTGTTGGTGCACGTGCCCAGCGTGGCATGAAGCGTGTCGTGGTCGTTCCGGCGGTCCAGGATGCGCCAGTCGCCTGCCTCCACCCGCGCCTTCACGTCGCCGTTGACGCACTCCACGTCGAACGTGCCGCAGGTGCCCGTGAACGCGCGGAAGACGATCTCGCCGCCGCGCCCCACCAGCGTCACGTCCTCGGAGATGGCCCACGGCGTGAACATGCGGATGTCGCCGTCCACGGTCTCGACGTGGCAGGCGCCGCGGTTCTCGAAGACGTGCACCTTGCCGGCGCGCGTCTTCACGCGCACGCGCCGGACCTCCGGCAGCTCGATGTCCACGTCCACGTCGTGCAGCCAGGGCTCGTCGTGCGCGGTGGTGCAGCGGACCGCGAGCGTCGGCACGTCGCCGCCGCGGCGGATCTCCGCCTTCACGGCCACGTCGGCAAGGGACGCCTGCCCCTCGTCCTTGCGGTCGCTGCCATGGCGCGCGGTGACGGTGGCGCTGATGAGCGCCTTGCCCTTGGTGCCGCGGCCGCCGCGGATCACCACATCGCCGGCGAACGACTCGAGGTCGACGTCCACGATGCCGTCGACGTCGAGCTCGTAGTGGCGCTCCTCGGTCTCCGCGCCGTCGAACGAGGCCGCCATGCCGGCGTGCGCCCGGTCGAGGCCGCGCTCCATGGAACTGTGGCCCGCGCAGCCTGCGGCAAGCGCGGCGAGGAAGGTCAGGATGGCAGCGCGCCGGGCATGCGTTCCGTGCATCCGCGGGATTCTACGATGCCCGCATGGCCACCACCGCCACGCGACTCCGCGCCGTGCTCGTGGCGCTTGCGGCACTGGTGCCCGCCGCGGCCGGTGCAGCCTTTGGGCAGGACGCGCCGGGGCCGGAGGAGGCAGCACCGGCCTCTGACCGCATCGAGGTCACCCTGCCGCAGTCGTCGGCGGGGCTCCTCGGCGATGGCCGGCGGTCGGGGCGGATGATCGTCTTCCTGCTGCCCGCCGACGGACCGCACCGCGAGGACCGGCCCGTGGACGCCCCGTTCTACGACGCGCCGCAGCCGGTCTTCTCCTGCGCCGTCGAGGCGCTCGAGCCCGGCAAGCCGGTCACCATCGACGGCGCATCGCTCTGCTATCCGGCACCGCTCGGCACGCTGCGCGGGCGCTGGCGCGTGCAGGCGGCGTTCGACCGCGCCACGGAGGGGCGCGGCCACCTCGCCGCCGGCAACCTGCTCTCCGCCGAGGGGCAGCTGGAGCTCGACCCGTCCCGGGCGGATGCGTGCGAGCTCCTCCTCCGCGAGCGCATCGAGGAGCCGTCGCGGCAGGAGCGACCCAACCTGCGCTGGTTCGAGCTGCGCAGCGCCACGCTGAGCAGGGCGCTCGGGCGAGACGTCACCATGCGCGCGGGCGTCGCGCTGCCGAGGGGCTGGGCCGACCCGGACCACCGCCGGCGCATCTTCCCCGCCGTGTACGTGGTGCCCGGCTTCGGCGGCCGCTGGACCGCGGCGGAACCGATCGCGCGGATGCTCGCCTCGCCGGACACCGGGCCCCTCATGCCCGAGGCCGCGTGGATCGTTCTCGACCCGGAGTGCCCGCTCGGCCACCACGGGTTCGTGGACAGCGCCGCCAACGGCCCGTGGGGCACGGCGCTGGTGGAGGAGCTGATTCCGGCGCTCGAGCGGGAGTTCCGGCTCCTGCCGCGCCCGCAGGCGCGCGCCGTCACCGGGCATTCAAGCGGCGGGTGGAGCGCGGTCTGGCTGCAGATGCAGCACCCGGGCACGTTCGGCGCGTGCTTCGCAAGCTCGCCCGACCCGGTCGACTTCTCGCGCTTCCAGCAGTCGGATCTCTACGCGGACACCAGCGTCTTCTGCGACGCCGAGGGGCGCGAGCGCACCTCCTACCGTCGCTCCATCATGGGCAAGTTCGAGAAGGCGCTCATGACTGTCCGTGACGAGGTCGGCGTGGAACGGGTGCTCGGCCCCGCCCGCGACAGCGGCGAGCAGTGGGACTCGTGGAGCGCCATGTGGAGCCCGCTCGACCCCGCCACACGGCTGCCCCGGCCGATGTTCGATGCCGTCACGGGCACCATCGACCGCTCCGTGGTGCAGGGCTCGTGGGCGCGCTTCGACATCGCGGCGCTCGTGCGCGACGACCCCGGCCGGTGGGTGCCGCTCTTCCGTGAGCGGGTGCGGCTGGTCTGCGGCGGCCGGGACGGCTTCTCCCTCGACCGCGCGGTGCAGGGGCTGAAGGACGCACTCGACGGGGGCGCGCGTGCGCTCGCCGCCCGCGGCCAGCTGCTGCCGGAGGGTCCGGGCTACGTGGAGATCGTCCCGGACGAGACCCACGACACCATGGCCGCCGCCGCCACGCTCCGCTGGTACCGCGAGATCCGCGCCTGGCTGGACCGGAAACCGGGGTGAATCCCGAAAATGGTCCGGGAGGAACGGGACTATTTTCCGCGCATGCGCCCTGTTGCCCTCGTCGTCGCCGCCGTGCTCGCCCTCCTCGCCCCCGCGGCCGGCGCGCGCGCGCAGTTCGGGCTCGAGTTCGGCGGCGCCGCCGAGGCCAACCCCGTCCTCTCCAGCAAGGACTTCGACGCCATCTGCGATGCC
>Ga0172367_10004412_pt1 | contig 17546 bp, 12 predicted proteins | sample Lak10m_FD_114542 | JGI IMG/M metagenome (GOLD analysis project Ga0172367, IMG submission 114542) | Freshwater microbial communities from Kabuno Bay, South-Kivu, Congo - kab_022012_10m | ecosystem: Environmental > Aquatic > Freshwater > Lake | place: Democratic Republic of the Congo: South-Kivu...
GATGAATTGAACACAAAGTTTCCGCTGAGCAAACTATCCTTGAACAACCATGCCATGATGTTATCTACACGACCATTCGCGTGTACATCATTCTTACCGAGTTTGCCATCGAACTTCGCTAACTCTACAAACTTCGGAGAGAACAACATGCTCAAAGCAGAGATGGAAGTTTCGTAAGTGTCAGTTTTGCCTTTGTAAATCATATTGGCGATATCAAGTTTTCCTGAACACTGAAACTGATCATACTGTTCTTTCTCGATCTGAGACATGCGCCCTTTCATCTTGATGTCCGCATCAATGTTACCATTGAGTTGATCATCTTTCTCCAATGGCATGAATTCTTTCAAAGTAGCGAGATTGAGTTTTCCTTTCACCCAGCCGTCCAGACTTGCATCTGTTTCCGGAGTTGCAACGTGCAATGCTGCATCAATCGGATTGCCACCGAAATCCATATGGAATCTATTCAGGTCAATCTTCGTGTCGTTTGTAAATCCTGTCGCATTATCAATTTTGCAATCGATATTGATTGCGGTTACAGGTTTAGGAACAGAAGGATATTGGAACATTCCGTCTTTTACCTGGAAGTTCAATCCGAATCCCGGTGACAGTTTGCTTGCATCACTGTAAGTTCCTTTTGCGTAGCCGTCGAATGCGAGTGTACCTGCTGATTTCACATCTTTAAAATCTTCCGTGTAAGCACCCGGAATCAGAGAAAGGAAACTCTTGAATTCAGCTTGCTTCGCTTTGAAAGTCAGATCCATCTTGTAATCTGCACCCGGCATTGCAAAGAATCCGTCGAAACCGAAACCAAGATCATTAAGGCTCACTTCATTTTCCTTGAAAGTGAATTTCCAGTTAATCATGTCGACATCGAAATCTGCTTTTGCAACAGTTTTCACTTCATTCAAGTACGACATTCCTTCGTATTCACAAGTGAAACGTTCAATGGTCGTCATTGTTTCCATTCCGAAAAAGTCCTGCGTGAAATCACCTTTCAGTGTATGCGTGAAATCATCAAGAACTGTTTTCACTGCAAGTGAAGCATCATCATAAACGATATAAGCGTTATTGATTTCCAGATTGCTCAATGACATTTTGAACTTCGTAGGTTCAGAAGATTTCGGAGCTGCAGCCGCTGTATCTGTTGAAGGTTTGGTGATATCCCAATTGGCGCTGCCATCAGGCAGAACGAGTGCAAAAATACGCGGACGTTCGAGCTGAAAGGAGTTGATTTTATATTGCTCACCTGAGATCACACTCATCAGATCGAGATCGAGTTTCAATGAAGGAATTTTCGTGAGTGTATCTCCTTCGAACTTGTCTTTCCCGACAATTGTAAAATCGCTGATGGAAAAACGGAAGTCAGGAAAACTGCTGATGAGAGAAAGATCGAATTCACCGAATGTAACCGTAGCATTCAGGTTGTTATTCATCTCTTCTTTGGCAAGAGCAATAATCTTGTCTTTGAAAAGGAACGGCAATGCAATTGCCGTGATGAGTAACAATACGAGCGTGATTCCTGACCATTTCAGGATTCGGCCAAGCAGGCTTTTCTTCTTTTTCGGAGTTGCGTCTGTCATAATCAAAATTGTATTCAAAGATATACCAAGGCAGCGAGTGAACATCGCGCCTAATCGTTAATTTTTCCACTGAAAATGAGCTGTAATGTGAGCAATTATGCTCTTGCTGCCCGAAAACGCAAAAGGTGATCGGCGATTGTCAATGCCGACATCGCTTCCACAATAGGAACAGCACGCGGAACTACACAAGGATCGTGACGTCCGCGACCCATCATTTCCACCGGTTTTCCCTGACGAGTCACGGTCATTTGCTTCTGTATGATTGTCGCTACCGGCTTAAACGCCACACGGAAATAAATATCTTCTCCATTGGAAATTCCGCCTTGAATTCCTCCCGAATGATTGGAAGATGTTTCAATATCACCAGGATTCGCTCCCGGAACAAACGCGTCATTGTGTGCGGAACCGAACATTGAAGCTGCTGCGAATCCGCTTCCCAACTCAAATCCTTTCACGGCATTGATACTTAACATTGCCTTGCCGATATCTGCATTAAGACGATCGAAAACCGGTTCACCTAAACCTGCCGGAATTCCGGTTGCAACGGAGGCAATTATCCCGCCAACTGTATCACCGTTCTTGCGGGTTTGCTCAATCAGCTGAATCATTTCAGCAGCGACATCAGGATCGGGACAACGTACGGCATTGGTTTCAGCGAGAGAAAGATTCAGGTGCACGTAATCCGTTTTCAATTCAATATTTCCAACCTGACATACCCATGCGTGAATAGCAATGCCATGTTGTTTCAGAAACATCTTTGCAATTGCGCCGCCTACGACACGACATGCAGTTTCGCGCGCTGAAGATCGACCGCCTCCGCGATGATCTCGCAAACCATATCGTTTTTCGTAAGTGAAATCAGCGTGAGAAGGACGATAGATATTACGAAACACATCGTAATCTGATGAGCGTGCATCTGTATTGCGAATGATAAATCCTATTGGTGCTCCTGTTGTTTTTCCTTCGAAAATTCCGGAAAGAAACTCAACTTCATCGGATTCTTTTCGCTGGGTAACAATGCGTGATTGGCCCGGACGACGCCGTTGCATTTCTGTACGCACCAAATCAAAATCGAAAGTTAATCCGGCAGGACAACCATCAACAACACCGCCGATTGCAGCGCCGTGTGATTCACCAAAGGTTGTTAGACGAAAAATCTGTCCGATTGAGTTACCTGCCATACGGACAAAGTTAACCAACCAAGCGAAATACTAACGTGGTAAAATCAGTTTAACCGCATTTGCCGCAGCGAATATACCAAGCCCGCCTTCCACGTTTGTGTACATCAATGTCGGCTCTGAAAATGGATCGCCACCCTGGTTGTTGTTGTAAAGTGAATTATGAAAGTTGTAATAATCATAATTGCAGTTCAACATCCATACTTCATAACCCATAATGGAGTCGTTTGGCAGGTTGGCCTGATACCAACTTTCTCCGGATCCTGTCAGAATTTCACCGTCTGCAGAATTATCACTGAATATTTCTGCGTAGCGATTCAATCGCAATGAATCTCCAAGTGAACTGTTCCACATGCGTGTGTAACCGCAAAAGCGATAATAATTCAAGCCCCCGGAAAAGTCCTGAACCGAATATCTGTAAACAGAACGTCCGTACTCATAATTAGGATCACTGTATTCAACAGAATCTTCCACCGTACAGCTGAAACCAATTGGTGGTAACAGCGGAACTTGCGTAGTGGCAATGGCTTGTCGACCTTCCGTGTCGGTAACTTCCAAACGGTATTCATTTCCGGCCTGAATCTGAAATTGCGCGGTGTTGATTTTGTAATATTCTTCATTCGCGTTATACGGCAACACAATTGATGTGTTGTTTCCAAAAAGCGTTACTGTCGCATTGGTCACTTCAGAAGATTGTACGTTTGAACCATTCCCAAAAACAGGAGCGCTCAAAGTAACCTTCACGCGAATGAAAGAATCCTGCGGCATCACGAAACAGGAAATCACCAATTCGGGTTCTGTCTTCGGTAATTCAATATCCGCATCCTGTTCGCATGAAACGAAAATTGCAGGAACAATTATCAATAGTAAAGCGAGCTTTTTCATGATCAGAATTTTACGGTCCATGATACGGAAGGAATTAACGGGAACAATGAAACCTGTTTCAACTTTCGGTTGCCGGATGGATAATCAGTAGCGATATAATAGAAAAACGGATTCTTGCGGTTGTACAAATTATACACACTCACTTCAAATGTGCGATCCCAATGCTTCATTTGTCTGTGAAACTGTATTCCGGCATCGAATCTGTGATATGGCGCCATTCTGAAACTGTTCTTCTCGCCATAGTCATTCACGAACCAAGGGAAATTGTTCACCGAGATGTTTGATTGTCCCGCAGCCGGATCATGTTCTCCGATCTGATATTCTGCTTGCGGCAATGTTATTGCACTGCCAGTACCGAATACCCATGTTGCAGAAACAGTAATATGATCGTTGATCTTGTACATTCCAACAACTGAAATATCATTCCGACGATCGTATCTCGCATAAAACTTCTTCCCAAAGTTGATGGAATCAAATTGCAGCTCCGTCCACGACAGCGTATAACCTACCCAACCGGTAAACTTTCCGAATTTCCTCTGCACAAGAAATTCCGCTCCATAGCTCCACGCTTGTCCATTCGTAACATTCTGTTCCCATTGAATTTCATCAGCATTTAAGTCAACATCGCTGACAAGTAAAAAACTTGCACCGTCTTTGTATCCCAATACATCCTGTGAATGTTTGTAATAAACTTCTGTAGACAGCATCAATTTATACTTCGGAATATCACGCGCATATCCTAACGCAACTTGCCATGATTGCTGTGGCTTAACATTCGCCGTTGCGGGAACCCACAAATCAGTAGGCAAACCGATTCCGGTATTCGACAACAAGTGCAAGTATTGATTCATCATAGAGAACGATGCCTTCAATGCTGACTCACGATCAAGTTTAAATCGAACAGCCGCCCGTGGTTCCGGACGTAAGTAATTTTTCTTCTGCGTATTGAAATGGCTCAAACGGAATCCAAGATTCACTTTCAATCGTTCCGTAATTGACCAATCATCCTCAACGTAAACTCCGCTTTCGTACGCTTCAAGAATTTTTTGTTTGAATTCATTTTCCTGCGCGTTGGAACTGTTTACAACAATTGCGCTTGGACTGAAACGATGATACGTTGATATCACACCGAACTTGATGTAATGATCGGGATTCGGCATAAAATCGAAATCATACTTCACAGCGAAATCACGGATTCCGGAAGAATACTTCAATTCAAAAAAGTCAGTACCGTCTTTCATTTCATAACCGATATCAAGAAGGTAATTCGTAAAAATGAAAGAGGTGTTCGAGAAAAGCTTATCATTCCATTGGTGATTCCAACGTAAAGTTGAAGTGGCATTTCCCCAACCCATTGAAGCTTTATCGCTGTAATCTCCGTCGGCATTGAACTTAGCATAGAATTTATCACGACCAAAGTAGCCGCTCAGATAAATCCTGTTCTTCGGATTGATTTCGTAATTCAATTTTGCATTGAAATCATGAAAGAAGTATCCGAATTTATTCTCAGGTGGCAAGAACGGATAAATCAACGCATCGATATATGTTCTACGACCGCTCACTAGGAAAGAAGATTTTCCTTTGATGATTGGTCCTTCCAATGTCAATCGCGATGAAATCAAACCGATTCCTGCTTCACCATGAAATTCCTGCTTGTTTCCTTCCTTCATCTGCATCTCCAACACAGAAGACAATCGACCGCCATAACGCGCAGGGAATCCGCCTTTGGTCAATTCTACTGACTTCAATGCATCACCGTTGAAAATAGAGAAGAATCCGAACAGGTGATAAGCATTATACACCGTTGCGTCATCAAGAATAATCAGGTTCTGATCCGTTCCGCCACCGCGAACATAAAAACCGGAACTTCCTTCACTGCCACTATGAACGCCCGGCATGAGTTGAACAACTTTCAATACATCTTTCTCTCCCAACAAAGCAGGAATCGTTTTAATCTGCTCCACAGGAATGGAAATCTGACTCATTTGTGTTCCATCACTGATTTTTTCCGTTTGCTCTGCAGTAACTGTAACGGTATTCATCTGAAAAACGGCAAGATCGACATTGATAACTGTGTCCTTGGTAAGCCTGAACTTCGCATTGTAAGGCTGATAGCCTACGTAAGTCACGAAAAAATCAACGCTGTCTGCGGGAATTGTCAATGAATAAAAACCGTAATTATTGGTAATTGTTCCCGCCTTGGTTTTGGTATTGACAACAGCGACACCCGGAAGGTTTTCCATGCTGCCTTTTTCACGAACGTAACCGCTGATGGTATATTTCTGCTGAGCAAAAACTGAAACGGTCAGCAATACACCGATTGTAACCGAGAGGATGTTTTTCATACGGGGCGAAAAATAAGTACAATTCACGTCATTAAGTCGTGGAATTTTCAAGTGGTTGCCTGAATAAAATAAGTGGTTATCAACAAGTGCTATTTCAGAGGGAATTCCGCATCTTTGTTCACCTTATGTCGAAGCGAATTCTGATTAAAAATATCCGTCAACTCGTACAGGTACGCGAGGTTGCGCCTCTGAAAGTGAGTGGCAGTGAAATGAGCGAACTTCCTGTTCTTGAAAACGCGTGGATGGCAATTGATGAAGGGTTGATAGCGGATTACGGTTCGATGGATGATTTCCCGGGAATAACAGATTGGAACGGACTTGAAATCATTGATGCCAACGAGGGATTGGTGATGCCGGCTTTTGTTGATTCACACACACATATCGTGTATGCAGGTTCGCGAGAAGGAGAATTTGTTGATCGTATTCGCGGACTCAGTTATGAAGACATTGCAGCCAGAGGCGGCGGAATTCTGAACTCAGCCAAAAAACTTCGAGCTACGACAGAAGACGAACTGTACGAACAAGCAGCAAACCGAATTCGCGAGGTGATGCTTCTGGGAACAGGGGCAATTGAAATTAAAAGCGGATATGGTCTGGATATGGACAGCGAATTGAAAATGCTGCGCGTGATCCGCAGACTGAAAGACAATTTTCCGCTGAGCATTAAAGCAACTTTCCTCGGAGCTCATGCAGTTCCGGTGGAATTCAAGGATAATAAGCGCGGTTACATTCAGCATCTCATCAGCGATATGTTGCCTGCTATTGCGAAAGAACAGCTTGCCGATTACTGCGATGTATTCTGCGAGCGCAATTATTTCACGCAGGAAGAAACCGTTGAAATTCTCGAAGCCGCTAAAAAATACGGCATGAAACCACGCATTCACGCCAATCAACTGAGCAATTCGGGTGGAGTTCAGGCAGGTGTTCAAGTCGGCGCTTTGAGTGTGGATCATCTGGAGTATGTAGGCGACGAAGAAATTTCCGCACTTAAAAACAGCGACGTCATGCCGACATTGTTGCCGGGCGCTGCATTTTTTCTGGGACTACCCTACCCGCCGGCGCGTAAAATGATTGATGCCGGTTTACCCGTTGCTGTTGCGAGCGATTTCAATCCGGGAAGTTCTCCAAGCGGTAACATGATGCAAATGCTCTGTTTAGTTTGTGTAACCCACAAAATGACTCCTGAAGAAGCGATTAATGCTGCGACGATCAACACCTCGTATGCAATGGAATTGAGTTCATCGCACGGTTCAATTACCCGCGGTAAAGTTGCATCGCTCATCATAACAAAACCTGTTCCATCAGTAGCTTATTTGCCGTATTATTTCGGGCAGAATATGATTGATCAGGTAATCATCAATGGCAATATCATTTCGACTTCAAACTGATCGATTCAGAAAATAATTCTTCTCATTACTTCCATCATATGAAACAAATCATCGAATGCGTTCCGAATTTTTCTGAAGGACGCGACATGAATATCATCAAACAGATTACTGATGCTATCGAATCCGTTGAAGGTGTTCGTTTGCTCAATGTAGATCCGGGCAAAGCCACCAACAGAACCGTTGTGACTTTTGTCGGTGAACCGAAACCGGTTTGCGAAGCAGCTTTTCGCGCCATTCAGATTGCTGGAGAACTCATTGACATGAGCAAGCATAAAGGAGAACATCCGCGTATGGGCGCAACAGATGTATGTCCTTTGATTCCGATTTCCGGAATCACAATGGAAGAAACCGCAAAGTATGCGCAGGAACTGGGTGCACGTGTGGGCAAAGAACTGAATCTGCCTGTGTATCTCTACGAAGCAGCCCAACCGAACAAAGACAGAAACAATCTTTCCATCATCCGTGCCGGCGAATACGAAGGATTCTTCAAGAAGATTAAACTTCCGGAATGGAAACCGGATTTCGGTCCTGCCGAGTTCGATGCGAAACGCGGAGCCAGCGTAATCGGTGCGCGCGATTTTCTCGTTGCTTACAATGTAAATCTCAATACAACTTCTACGCGTCGTGCCAACGCTATTGCATTCGATGTTCGCGAAGCGGGACGCACAGAGAAAGATGCGAAAGGAAATATCATCAAGCAAATACCGGGTTCACTGAAATGTGTAAAAGCGATTGGCTGGTTCATTGAAGAATACGGCATCGCGCAGATTTCAATGAATCTAACCAACATTTCCGTTACACCGGTACACATCGCATTCGATGAAGTTTGTCGCCGTGCAGATGCGAGAGGAATTCGCGTGACAGGATCGGAGCTTGTAGGATTGGTTCCGTTGAATTCCATGCTGGAAGCAGGGCGCTATTTCCTTCGAAAGCAACAACGCTCTGTTGGCGTATCGGAAAGCGAATTGATCAAGATCGCTGTGAAATCACTCGGGCTTGATGAACTCGGACCGTTCAAACCGGAAGAGCGCATCATCGAATACATGCTTCGCGACAAAGCAGATTCACGACTTGTAAGCATGACTGTTGCCGGCTTTGCAGACGAAACAGCAAGTGAAAGTCCTGCGCCGGGCGGTGGTTCTATTTCTGCATACATGGGCGCTCTCGGTGCTGCTTTGGCAACAATGGTTGCAAATCTTTCTTCACACAAACGCGGATGGGATGAACGTTGGGAAGAGTTTTCCGATTGGGCGGAGAAAGGACAGAAATGTCAAGCTGAATTGATTCGTTTGGTTGATGAGGATACTAAATCGTTCAATCATATCATGGCTGCTTTTGGTTTGCCCAAAGGAAACGACGAGGAAAAAGCTGCTCGTACAAAAGCGATTCAGGACGCAACGAAATATGCAACCGAAGTTCCGTTCAAAGTAATGCAGGCTGCTTTCGATTCAATAGAAGTGATCAAAGCGATGGCGGAAACCGGCAATCCGAATTCTGTTACCGATGCAGGCGTGGGAGCATTAGCGGCGCGTTCCGCAGTTATGGGCGCGTTCCTGAACGTGAAGATTAATGCAGCAGGATTGACCGACAAAGCTTTTGCATCAGATATTATTGCACGCGGACAAAAACTGCAGGAGCAAGCTATGACTAAGGAAGCGGAAATCCTGACTATCGTCAACAGTAAGATTAACTGAACCACTTAACAGGTTCAGATAACATTTCATGGGCACGTCCCGTTTAAAGAGTATGGGACGCATTAAGCAGTTCATCAGCCGTTATCCGATGTTGGGAAGAATCATCTACTTCTTCCCTGTTCAATTGGTATTGGTGCAACTGAAAAAGAATCCCGCGTTGATTTTGTTCTGGCTCATCCTTACCGGATTTGTTACCGGAAAAATAGCAGCGAAGTATGGTATCCCGCTTTTGTTTGTCGATCCGGAATATCTGGGACATGTTGGCTTTCTCTCGTTCTTCATCATTGGATTTGCATGCGGCGGTTTCATTATGGCGTATCAGATTTCCTGTTACATACATAATGCGTTTCGCTTTCCGTTTCTGGCAACGGTAAGCCGACCTTTCGTGAAGTTCTGCATGAACAACATGATCATTCCCGGAACATTTGTTCTTGTTTACATCTGGAGAATTGTCGCGTTTCTGAACAACGAACCGATTTCGCGCGGACAAATATTCGAAGACATTTCAGGTTTCATTTTGGGCGGCACGGTGTTCATTTCATTATCGCTTTTCTATTTTTTCAAAGCAGGAAAAGATCTTTCGCAGATGTTCGGCATCAAAGAAAAAAGCGGCGTTGCCAAAGTGAAACGCTTGCTGATGTTCCGCGATCCAAAACTTAAAAAGTTAAGCTGGAGACAAATTCACGCGGGCAAAGAAGCGCGGGATTGGCATGTTGAAACTTACTTCATTTCATTTTTCAGAATTCGCCGCGCTCGTCCGTTTGAGCATTACGACAAAGAGTTACTTAATCGTGTGTTCAGACAAAATCACGGTCGCGCTGTGATTTTTCATGTTATTGTTATTGCAACGTTGTTGATTTTCGGTTTGCTTCGTGATTACCGTTTCGTCATGATTCCCGCAGGAGCCAGTGTGTTTCTGTTGTTCACGTTGTACCTGATGTTTACAGGAATTCTCAATACCTGGTTCAGAGGATGGACAACTTTGGTGAGCGTGATACTGATTCTCATTCTGAACTGGGCAGCACAATTCAGCTTTTTCGGAACGCATACACAGGCTTATGGGTTGGATTATTCTCAGGAAAAAGTCCGCTACACTTCAGAGTATATCAATCAACTTTGTAACGACAGAACTGATTTCACCAATGATTCGCTGCAGACGATTACCATGTTGGAAAACTGGTACAGGAAAAATTCTTCTGAAGTTAATCCAAAACCGAAGCTCACATTGATGACGTGCAGCGGCGGTGGTATTCGTTCTTCGTTGTGGACTTTTTACACGATGCGTTATCTCGACAGTCTCACAAACGGAGCATTCATGAAGAGCAATGCGCTCATTTGCGGTTCTTCAGGCGGAATGGTTGGCGCAGCCTATTATCGTGAACTTTATCTGCGCGATCAAACGAAAAAACAATCGGAAAGATTTACTGCACAGCATCTGGAAAATATTAGTGCCGATCTGCTGAATCCTGTTGCGTTCTCCGTTGCGGTTAACGATTGGTTTCTTCCATTGCGGAAATTCGAATACAATGGCGCATCATACAGTATGAATCGTGCTTATGCTTTTGAAGATGCAATGCATGATGCTACCGGAAGTGTATTGGACAAACCGATTAAAGATTATCGTTTGCCCGAAGAGCAGGCTTTAATTCCGACAATGATATTAGCGCCCACTGTTGTCAATGACGGTCGCAAAATGATAATCAGTCCGCAATCCGTTTCGTGGTTGGTTGGATCACAAAGCAACAGCACCATCAATTGCAACTTCAATGCAGATGCGTTTGAATTCAGAACGCTTTTCAGCAGCAACCATCCTGACGAATTACGCTTTTCTTCGGCGTTACGCATGAGCGCTACGTTCCCGTATATCACACCGCTCACGGAACTTCCTACCGATCCCGTGATCGAAGTTTTCGATGCAGGCATGCGAGACAATATCGGAACGGAAAACATTCTGCGTTTCGTTCACGTATTCGGAGATTGGATCAATGCACACACATCCGGAGTAATTATTGTGGCTACTCGCGATAAAAAGAAAGTTCGCGACATTCCTGCAGAAGGAGGCAACACAATATTTCGTTCACTCACAAAACCGATCAGCAGCTTCTACGGTAATCTTTTCGGAGTTCAGGACTACAATCACGACTTTGAAATTCAACTGGCTGAGGCGTGGCTGAAAGTCCCGTTGGATGTTCTTGATTTCGAACTGAAGAACGAAGAACCTGATATCATTGCACTCAGCTGGCATTTAACGGAACGCGAGAAGCAGCGAACGTATGCTTGCATAAACGTAGCAAATAATCACACAACGGCTTTGAAGTATGTTTCCTTGGTGAAAGGTGAAGATCACCGCCCGTAAACCTTCAGCAAATATCTTTTGTGTAATCGCGAAGCGCGCGTAGCAGGATTCAGAAATTCAGCAGTAAGAAACTGAACACCGAAATGATCGTATTCTTCGTAAGTGGAAAAATTGTACTTCGAGTTGATCATTGTTGCGTAACCTTCTTCATCGGTGTAAATGAAAATTGTATCGTGCTTTTTTAATGCCGCAGCAATTCCTGCAGAATCAAGTCCAATGTAATACGCTGTCTTTCTGCTGTAGAAATCAAGCGAGTGTTCAAATGTATTACTGCTCAGATAAAATTCCTGCTCATCAAGTCCCAACGAAGCAATTGTTCTGCCGGCGTTATTACTTGATTGATATTTCAACAATTCAGGATAGAACCAGGAAAATCCCACAAAGTAACACCCGATCAAGGCCGCTAATAAAGGCAACATCAAGCGTTCAGTGATTGTTTTACGCAGGAACAAAAATGCAATCATTGCACCGAACATGAGAATTGCAATTAACCACGTAATCAATGGTGCACCGGGAAAAATTACAGCTACAATTAAAAATGAAATCACCATCAACAGAACCGAGCTGAGAATGTAAAGTCCGGCAACAGAAACTGCAAGTGATTTTCTTCCTGCATTGATAACATCCGCTACAAGGAAACGCGCTGCGATGATGGCTGCAAGAGGAAACGTAACGTAGATGTAATGCGGCAATTTGTACTTCGACAAACTTAATGCGAGAAAAATAAGAATGAATCCACCTGTTGCGAAAGCCTCATTCATATAACCGGGCTTAAACTTCGAACGGAAGAGCACGATAATATTCTTGAATAATCCTATAACGGTAAGAATGCTCCAAGGGAAAAACGCCCAGAGAAATGTATGTGTAAAGAATAAATTGGTTGCTCCGTTATCGAACTTCGTGCCCCATTCGCTATCGCCGGTGATTCGTCCGAAACTTTGTGTCCAGAAATAAAATTCCAAACCTGAAACACCTGTTTGGCCGTTCACTGATCGTTCCGGATGCAAATCAAATTGCTGATACAATCCGATACACATCGGCGCAATTACAACCGCAACAATCGCAACGCCGACAAGCCACTGCCAACGGAAAAAATTCACCCACTGACGTTTGTATGCAAACTCACAACTCAACGCCATTACCGGCATTACAATTCCAAGCGGTCCCTTCGATAGCATTGCCAAACCGATTCCCATGAATCCTAAAATCAATGCGCGCCATGATTTCGTTTTCGCATAAAGCATGATCTGCCACATCGAAAAAGCGAATGAACCCATCAGCAATGTATCGGTTCTTACATCATTCATCATGATGAAAAAACCTAAACACGATGCAACCATCAATCCTGCAAGCGCTGATGTTACACGATCATATACAAGCTGCGTCAAACGGATTGTAGACCATACAGCAAGAATTCCAAACAGGAATGAAGGGAATTTGTAAGCGAAATTGGAAACGCCCATCACCAGCATACTGAAGGACGACAACCAGAATAATAAAGGCGGTTTATCAAGATAATGTTCGTGTCGGCAATGCAGTTCCAACCAGTTACCACTGTCTTTCATTTCGAGAGACATTGTGGCGTATTGTGCAGCATCAACGTCCATTACATCCACGAGCAACCCGGGAATGTAAACAACGAAAAACACCAATGTAAACAGTGTCAGCAGCTTCGGACTGATACTGAAACCTTTGTCATGCTGCAGTTCTGTTGTCATCAGAATCAGTACTTATGCAATTGAAGCAATTTTTCTTCAAAGCGAGAAACAGGAAGAAAATTCTGTTCCAATTCACTTGCAAAAGGTACAGGCGTATCAATACTCGCTGCGCGAACAACAGGAGCATCAAGATGATTGAAACAGTTTTCGTTGATCAACGCTGCAATTTCTCCGCCTAAGCCGCCCGTTAACGTGTCTTCATGCAACACCAGAACTTTGCCTGTCTTTCTAACGCTGTTGTAAATTGTTTCGGTATCCAGCGGTAATAATGTTCTGAGATCAACAACATCTGCAGAAATTTCAGGATGCTTCGCCAATACTTCTTTCGCCCAATGCACTCCGGAACCGTAAGTGATAATCGAAAGATCATTACCGGTTGAAGCCATTGCCGCTTTCCCGATTTCAATATTGTAATAACCGTCGGGAACTTCTCCGCTGATGCTTCTGTAAAGCGCTTTGTGTTCAAAGAACATTACAGGATTCGGATCTTCAAATGCGGAAATCAATAATCCTTTTGCATCGTATGGATTAGATGGATAAACAATCTTCAATCCCGGAATATGAAAGAACCACGCTTCATTAGATTGTGAGTGAAACGGTCCTGCTGCAACTCCTGCGCCTGTTGGCATTCGGATGACTACGTCCGCATTTTGTCCCCAACGCCAGTGAATTTTTGCGAGATTATTTACAATCTGATTGAATCCTTCCGTTACGAAATCGGCGAACTGCATTTCCATCATCGCTTTCATTCCTTTGATGGAAAGTCCCAGCGAAGCACCGACAATTGCAGACTCGCACAATGGCGTATTGCGAACACGTTCTTTGCCGAACTCTTTTACAAATCCGTCAGTGATCTTAAAAACTCCGCCATATTCGGCAATGTCCTGACCCATGAGCACAAGATTATCATGCTTCTTCATGGATTCACGAAGTCCATCGGAAATGGCATCAATCAATCGCTTTTCACTTACAGTTGAAGATGGTTCTGCTTTCACAAAATTGTGAGGAGCGAATAAATCGCGCACTTCATCTTCCGTATTGGCAACAGGACGCGGATCTGAAAACGCTTTTTCAAGACCGTTGTCAATTTCCGCTTTGATGGAAGCACGTGCAGAGTCAATGTATTCCTGATTGATAATTCCGGTTTTCAGCAACCAGTTTTCGAAATTGGTCACCGGATCTTTTACTGCCCAACGATCCTGCAATCCTTCCGGATAATATTTCGTTCCCGATGCTTCTTCATGTCCGCGCATGCGGAATGTTACGCACTCCAATAAGAACGGTCGCGGACGAACGCATTGTTGTCGCGCAATTTCACTTACTGCATGATAAACTTCCAGGATGTTGTTTCCATCAACCTGAATGCTTTCCATTCCGTATCCGATTCCTTTATCGATAAATTGTTTGCAACGGAATTGTTCCGAAGAAGGCGTGGACAATCCCCATTGATTATTTTCAATCGCAAAAATCACGGGCAATTCCCATACGGCAGCAACGTTAAGCGCTTCGTGAAAATCTCCCTGACTTGCGCCGCCATCACCCGTAAAAACAAGTGTCGGGCTGATTTGCTTTTTGAGAATTCCTGCCAATGCAATTCCATCTGCAATTCCCAATTGCGGTCCGAGGTGAGAAATCATTCCCACAATTCTGTGCTGTTGCGAACCGAAGTGAAAAGAACGATCACGTCCTTTCGTAAAACCTGAGATTTTACCTTGGAATTGTGCGAACAATTGATGCACATCTACTTTGCGCGCAGTGAACACACCGAGATTGCGGTGCATTGGAAGAATGTAATCGTCTTTGCGCATTGCCATCGCAGCGCCAACGGAAGTTCCTTCCTGTCCGTAACCTGAAAACCATTTTGAGATGCGGCCTTGACGAAGAAGAACGAGCATTTTTTCTTCTATCATTCGCGGGCGCACGATGTTTACATAAAGATCTTTGAGTTCATCTTCAGCAAGATTCTTTCTGTCAAACTTGATTGGAGTTTCAGCTGTAATCATGGTTATTTACTGTTGCGCAAAAGTACAGAATAACAAGTGGAGAATCGGTCAGGAATTAATCCTGATTCAGGAATGGGCAAAAAAAAAAGGAGCGATAACGCTCCTTTTTGTCAAGGTTAACCTTGAATTACTTGATCAGCTTCTTAGCAACTGAATCAGCGTGAGCAGCAGCAGCTGCAGAGTCAGCAGATGCTTTAGCTTTTGCTTCTTCAGTAGCGATAGAGTCAGCGTTCTTAGTAGAATCAGCTGCAGCAGACATCTGAACCTGAAGCAAAGAGTCAGCTTTAGCGATAGAATCCTGCATTTTCTTAGCAAGATCTTCTGCGTTTCCGCAGCTAACGAGAACTGCCATTGAAGCAACAGCAGCAATTGCGAATACTTTTTTCATTTTGGTTGTTGGTTGTTTGGTTAAAACTGGTGCAAAGATATATGTTGGAACGATACGCAAAACTTAAATTCTAATATTTTTCTAAGGTTTTCAACCGCGCTATTAACAAATAGCGCGCGTTTTAAGCGTTTCAATGGCAGACGGGGACTAAAAAAGCCGAGGATAAATCCTCGGCTTTTCTTTAAAGTTGGTCAGAGATTACCCACGACCTGAAGTAGCTTTTACAGCTTCTTCTTTAACTTTTTGCTGGATTGTCTTAGGCTTGCCACCAGTTGGTTTAGCATTAGCGATAGAATCAGCTACGCGAGCTGAATCAGCCTTACGAGCAACTTCAGCAGCAGCAACTGAATCAGCAGCTTTTGCAGAATCAGCTTTAGCTTTAGCAGCAGCTTCAACAGCAGCTACTGAATCAGCAGCTTTAGTAGAATCAGCCTTACGTTTTGCTTCGTCTTCACCGCCGCCACAAGCAGCCAATGACAACATTGCAGATACTGCAACGAGAGAGAGAACTTTTTTCATTTTGTTTTTAGTTTTTTGGTTAACCGGCGGCAAAGGTAGATTTTTTTCGACATCTACAAAACTTTTTGGCTAATTACACGAAAAGTGTACTTTTGCATGACTTTTGCAAAGAGATAACCCATAAATAAAAACGAACAAAACAATGAAAAAGTACATCTTCACAACTGCCGCTATCGCTATGATCGCAGGAACAGTAACTTTCACTTCTTGTAAGAAAGAAGACACAACAGCTCCTGTTATTACAGTTACAGGCGGCAACAACCAGACTCACACCCTGAACGCTGCATGGGTTAACCCAACTGCTACTGCTACTGATGACGAAGACGGAGATATTTCTGCTTCTATCACTGTTTCACCAACTGTTGTAAACGAAAACCTTGCAGGTACTTACACGCTTACCTATTCCGTTTCGGACGCTGCAGGTAACACTGCAACAACTGATGTAACTGTAACTGTTGCTAATGCTGCTGCTAACTTCTCAGGTAACTACAACGTATCCGATACAGTTGCAGGTCCGCTTTATTTCGCATACAGCCAGATCGTTACTCCAAGCACTACAACTAACGGACGTATCGGTTTCAACAAGTTTGCTGACTACCAGAACAACACTGCTATTTACGCTACTATCAGCGGAACAGTTGTTTCTCTGCCTAGCCAGACTACAGGACCAATCGGAACTAACAGCCACGTTCACAATTTCGTAGGTACAGGTGTTACTGTTAGTGCAACTGACTTCAACATTTCTTACACTGATACTGATCAGACAGTTTCTGCAACTGCAACAGGTATCATGTGGCTTCGTCACCAGTAATCGATTTTTCGATTCGACAAAAATCCCGGGGAACTCCCGGGATTTTTTGTTTTGTGCAATACCGTAATTTTGACCCATGGCAGCAAAAGAAAACAAGAATCGCAACGGAGGCCTGATTTACTCAACAAATCCCGATTTTCAGCCTGAATCTGACGATTCTGAGTCGTATAATGAAGATATTGGCTCTATGAATCTTCGCATCTTTCTGGATCGTCTGGGAGGAAATAAAATGGTTACCCGAATTCACGGTTTTGAAGGAAGTCCTGATAATCTTGAGAAACTGGGAAAAGAGCTCAAACAGAAATGCGGAACAGGCGGCTCTGTTAAAGACGGTGAAATTCTGATCCAAGGAGATAAACGCGATCAAGTGCTGCAGATTCTTACAAAATCAGGCTACAAAGCCAAAAAAGCGGGCGGTTAATGGAATATTGCAATGATTTTCTCAAGGATATTAAAGTTGTAGAACTTGCCTCCATATTGGCTGGTCCTTCCGTTGGCATGTTCTTCGCAGAACTGGGAGCGGAAGTAATCAAAGTTGAAAATCCGAAAACCGGAGGTGATGCCACACGGCAATGGAAGACGAAGTTTGAAGATCCGAATTCACCGATTTCCGCATATTATTCGAGTATAAATTGGGGAAAACGAGTAGAATTTCTCGATTTGAAGAGCAAAGAAGGCAAA
>Ga0172367_10004413_pt1 | contig 17545 bp, 24 predicted proteins | sample Lak10m_FD_114542 | JGI IMG/M metagenome (GOLD analysis project Ga0172367, IMG submission 114542) | Freshwater microbial communities from Kabuno Bay, South-Kivu, Congo - kab_022012_10m | ecosystem: Environmental > Aquatic > Freshwater > Lake | place: Democratic Republic of the Congo: South-Kivu...
GCGCGGCGACCGCAGAAACCAAACGTCATGTCAAGTCTTTTTTGCATTTTTCTGAAAATATTTTTTGCGCCGCTCGGATGCCTTCGGCATCGGACGGCGGCCGCGTGTGTCTAAACTTCAGTCCAGATGCATCCCCTCATGTTTTGCTTGCGCGAGCGTGGCAGACACGAATGCGGCTTCGGGGGAACCCCAATTGGAACAATGAGCTTATTGCTTTTGCCGAAACTCAACTTTTTGCAGCCTTGCCACCACCGTCCAACTCCCGTGCGCTGGGGCTCTATTTCCTGTTCAAGGAACAACCTCAGATCGTCGAACAGCATCCCAAATTTACCGACCAATACAACACTCTAATGGCCCCAGTATTTCAAGCTGTAGAACGAGGCGAAATAGAAGACTTATATCAGCAATACAACCCGTCAATGTGACTCAATAACAGCGGCTTTTAGATCACTGCTATTCGCGTGACTGAACGGCATCACTTTTCATTTTCAGAGGAGTCGAGAAATGGTGAAGAAATTTAAGGACTTCATCAACGAAGATGTTAGTGCAAATGGATTTAGGCTAGGCCCTCGTGACGCAGCCGATACCGCGAAGAATATTAATTCAATTTTCATCCAAAGGTCGGGTTGGTTTTCTAGACCAAAGCCTATCCATATAGATGAACTTTGCAGAGCGTATAAGGAGTTGTGCCCCGACATGGAACTACTGTTCCCCGGAACTATTGATAAGATTTTCCACCGTGAGATCATTACCAAACTTGGTTTCACTGTGGATGCCCAGGGTATGGTTCACTGGCAGTTATAAGGAATGAAAGTCTTCTTCTTGGCTTTCCCCTAACGTGACAAGTATCGGCCTAATTTAGAACTCGGAACAAGCCACTGTATGAATCGACACGTTGCATTTGTCTGGAGTTTACTTTCGTGCTTATTGGCCACACCGGTCTACGCGCAGAGTTTCACATCGCACAACTACGTGCAGGATGGCTACGCAATTGAAGTGCCATCCGCTTGGCAAGAAAAAGCGATTCCATTGCCAGCGGGCGGGGCGGTAAGGGCATTCATGGATATGGAGAAGAAGCGGGGGGCTGGATACTGTCAAGTAGAAGTTCAATCACTTGACATGAAGAGAACACCAAGACTGGCGGCTTTGAACGAAAAGCAACGCCGTGAATATCACCGCCAGAAATGGGGAATGGACGAATGGATGCAGTTTTACCCAAATCTTGCATCGGCGCAGAACTTTCGTTTTGTAATTAGTTACCCGAGCGAGATCGGAGCACAAATTCCAGCATCGGCGATGGATTTTGGTTACAGTGTCCCGGGAGGCTATTTTTATCGTGTACGTGCCCATCTGGCTTTAACAGCCAAGAAAGGATTTTCCCTGTGGTGTATTGCGATAGGGCATACCGAGACTGACGCGGACAATAACTTCAGACGCTACCTCATGGAATTCCAGACAGTTGCCGCAAGATTCAAACCCGTCATCAATTAGTAATGTCCGTTAACTTGGAAGGAGGTTCCGTGTATTGCCATCAATGTGGCACCCAGTTGCCGGCGGGGGCTGGCTTTTGCATTTCATGTGGAACGAAGACAAGTTCGGGTGCAACAAACATCCCCGAACCGCAAACGGTAGTCAGTCCGACAATTGACGATCCACCATCTGTGCCAATGAAACCATCACCAGTAACGCCTCTCAGGTCACGCTGTGCCACAACAGCAAAGTCATGGGCGATGTTAGCGTTGATCCCTTCGCTGTTCTCTAGTTGCAATCTCCTGTATCGCAACGGGGCTGGAGAATTTATCGTGGCCGTTCTCATACGGTTTGCATTTTACTGGGCGGTTATTTTTGCAGTAGCGTATGGTCTCTGTCGGTGGCGCTCAAAATAAACTGGAAGGAACGGCAATGTACTACATTAAATGCGGGGGTTGAACTACCGCACGCAGCTAATCCCATAGGCTGTGAAGCTCCATCAGCAGCGATCTATCTCCACATTTGGGACAGGCCAGCGGTCCTCGAAATTCTTGAATTTCCCCGGCGTTACTGACAGGCCATGACTGGGTGGAGTTGGTTGATCTCGCAGCAACCTCAACTTCAACGGAGCCGCAGGACGGGCAAATCGGGACAGCGTTGACAACGTTCGTCGTGCTGATCATCCCACAGGCTTTACAGATCGACGGAACATGAAACTCATCAAACGGTCCCCGCATTCCGTACCCGCAGTAAAGTGTCTCACTCTGAACGCCACACGGGCACCGACCAATGTAGGAATACCCCATTCATTTCTCCTATCAATCTGTGACTTCACCACTGCGAAGATACTACGCCAGAAAAACCACATTCTACGTGCTCATCAACACCTGCTGCGATGTCATAAACAATTCAGTCACTGGGATGAAAGCTGTCCTACTGCTCGCCGCCATAACCTAACCCCGCCGCCTGCGCGTGTGTAGTCGCGATGCTGAGTGAATCCCAGTTGGCGAAGAGCTGAGGCCAGTTTGGCGGCACTGGGCATAGGACGGAACTGCCCTTTTAGGCGCGGCAACAGTTCAGCGATGCACCAATCTCGGTTCCGCTGGTTCTCGGGTAACGTGGAGAAGAGGTTTTCAAGTTGCCTAGCCAAGGGCACGTACGGGGCCGCCGCTCTGTTGGAAGATGCGGCACCTTCAGTGGCGGCAGCATTGTCCGCTTCTGTCATTCTAATCAAGTGGGCGATGTAACCTCTCATGAATTTCTCCTCAAATCACTGGTGGTGGTTGGTCGGGCAAGGCCGGGCCGCAAATCGTGATGATTGGACGTGCACCGGATTTTCGTTGAATCAAAATCAATCCTTCCGCTTCGAGGGCAGCTAGACCGCGAGCAAACGCCTGCCGACTACATGCAGCAAGAGATTCCGCCTCTGCCGAAACGGCAAACGTCGTGGAAGATTTGACTCCCCTGAGAAACCACAGCGCGAGACTTACCGCACCAGCCTTGCCGGGTAGCGCGTTGGCTTTCTGCATCCAGTCGAACGGTATCGGCCCTCGGATGAACCGCACTGCCTTGGGTTTCTCAACATGCTTGCCCGTGCGGGAGTTGAAGGCAAGCCGCGTCGTCGGGATTGCCGCGTCTGCACACGATGATGAGTTAGCGGCTATCATGCGCTGGTAGGTCATGACTATCTATCAGTAGACAATGGATAAGACTGTACGGGTGTTGCTTGCTGTAACAGGTCGCTATCGCATGCCGTAACACCCCTCATGTCGGCACCTTGCGATCAGCGAGGCCGAGTTCATTCATCACCTGGTTCCACATGCGCATGCCGCGCTTGTCCATGTAGCGTTCCGGCGCACGCACGATCTTGGCGTCGCTCTCCAGCATGAAGCCATCGAGCACGGCGGCGCTGGCGGCGCGCATCACTGCCTGGGTATGGGCTACCACGTCGCCGAGTTCAGCCAAAGGAGCCTCGATCAAGATGGCGTCGTGCACCGGCGCGCAAATGCTCACGCCGTCGGCGACAAGGCGGATGCAGGCGAGGCGAAGCATTTCCGCGCCATTCGATTGCATGGGGAAATCGCCGAGGCTGCGACCATTGGGCGTGTCGTTGGTGAAAATCTGCCAGCCAAATGCTGTCCAAAGTCGCCCGCCAAGCAGCGCTTGATGCAGCGCGCCTTCCGACCACGCCCAGAAGCGCCGATAGGTACGGCGGTGTAAGTCCAGCAGTTCGCGAGCACGGGCTGCTGGTTGGTTGATGCGGTAGGCCAGGCTCTCTGCACCCATACCGTATTGAACGGCGAGCACACACGCCTTGAACTGATCGCGCACGGCGGCATGGGTGTGCTTGGTAGCCCCCGGCGGCACCGCGCCCGCCTGAGTGGCGAAGGCGAGGTATGGATCGCCGGTGGCGTAGGCCCGCATCATGGCCTCATCGCCGGATAACGCGGCGGCAATGCCGAATTCTTGCTGACTCCAATCGACATAGGCCAGCCCGTGGCCTGCCGGCGGCTGGATGAGGCCGCGCAGCCACACCGAAGGGCCAAAGATGAAACGGGTATTGGAAGGCTGATTGCGCCCGGTTTTCGAGCGGAACATGGATAGCATGCAACGATTACGACCATCGTCGCCGACGCTGAGATCAGCCAGTCGCATTTGTGACAGAGCGCTGCGTAGTTCACGCAGAGGGCCGAGTTGCGGGTGCATCGCCGTCATGTCCTTGAAGGTGTCGTCCTGCAAGTCGAGCCCGCCGGTCGGCAGGCGCGGCCAAGAGATGCATTGGGCCGCCAGGAAGCGCTCAAATCGCCCCAGCTTGAAGGCGGTGCCCTCATAGACGCCGAAGTCGGCATCGACGGCGGCGATAAGGCTGTGCTGGATGCCCTGCCACCCCGTCTTGAGTGCCGCCAGCGCGACCGTGTCGAGCGGTGTGCCATGACGTTCAATGTGCGCCACTGCAACGGCGTAGCGGCCTTGCAGCAGCGCGCGCGGCCAGTCGATTTCGTCACGCATAACGGGCAGCAGTTTGGCGAGCGCCAGCACGTCGGCTTCGCAGTAGTCGAGGATAGCCCGCTGCTCGGCGGCATCCCATAACCCCCGGCGCAGCACCAGGTCGCGCATGGCGTCCTTTTCATCGGCTGCCAGTGAGTCCAGCCCGTGATAGGCCAGCGCGCCGAGCAAGCCATTACCGGCGGGAATGCGCCTGCCGTTAGTCTGCCGCCGGAAGGCGACGAACAGATCAAGCACGTTGACCGGCGGCCGCCAGCCGAGAGCGAGAACACAGCTTATTTCAGCCGAAGCGTAGTAAGCCACAAACAAGGCGGTTTCGTCGGTGGGGAACGGCGCGGAAGCCAGCCGCGCCAGTTCGTTTCCCCACAACCGCATGGTGCTGCCGGTGACATATTCACGCGCCACCATGCACACCGGCACGGGATGGTTGCCCTCCCGACCGTGCGCGGGGTGGAACTCGAAGTCCACCAGCCAGATGCCGCCGGGATAGACCGGCATATCCATCACGAACGCCCCAGTAACTGAGTAACGACAGGATGATCCGGCGATTGGATCAGGCGGTCGCGGAAGGCGATCTGCACCAGTTCCTGAAAACTGGTATCGGGCCATTCCGGCTCCGCCAGCGCGGTCGCGGCGATCAGCATGTCGTAGCCGCCGACGGCTTTGTTCGCCACGCTGCGCACCCACTTGGTTTCGGCCATCTCCACCACTTCCGCGAGCGACTGATGCCAAGAGTTGCGGCGGCCATCCGGCCCCGGCAGCGGCACCGGGATCAGAAAGAGGTTGTTGCGGCGGTCAATTGCGGTGTGCATCATCGCCGGGCGCAGCAACTCGGGAACCGCATCCCAGACGGCTGGCGCAAGCAGGAAGGTTTCGCCCTCCTCCTTCAGTTCCAGGATCATCGTTTGAAAGCGCCATGCTTCGCCGGCGCGGGTGCGGAAGAATTCGGTCTTCAGCGGTTTGCGGACCGGCACGCGGGTGATGAGGCGTTTAACGCCGAGGGACTCGCCGAAGTTCTGCGGCAGGCGCAGGGCGTCGAGGTCGAAGCCGGGAATCAGCGGTTTGAAATTGTCGCTCATGGTCGCCCCCTATTCCGTTGCGCCGACGGTTTGCGCCGCCAGCCAAGTGTCGAGAACGGTCTGGCGGTACTTCACCAGGCGGCCGACCTTGATATAGGGAATCTGGTGGCGCTTGGTGCAACGCCAGACCTCCAATGTGCGCGGCGTGACGCCAAGGTAAGCGGCAGCAGCGTCGTTATCGAAAAGGTTGCTTTGAGGTTGCAGAAGGGCCGAGATGGCCGAGGTGGTTTGGTTGCCCATTTTGGGTCTCCAGATAATCCCGCGCAGTCGCGGTATGGATGACGTTATAGGGACCAAACAACAAGAATAATAGCCGCGAACTATCGCGGGAACTGGATGCGGAGGACTACCGGAACCGGCTATAAAGCCGCGCCAATACTGGCGATTAGTAGGCGCGGTGAACTACTTGCGCGGGCCGGGGCGTCGACGCCAGTTCCGCATCGTAGATGAAAGCTTGCTAAATCATGTGGCGAGCTTCATCGAGGGAAATGGATTTGACTCAACGAGGGCGTGGCCCAGTTTGCAGGCCGTCTGCCCGTAAAATTGTCGCCATGCTCTCGGCCACGCGATCCGAGACGCCTTGCCCGACGAGCCAGTCTTTGACTTCCTGATTCGTGGGCGCAGTTCCCGGAGCAGCGGGGTCATACGTGCTCCACCATTCCTTGGCGGCAGTTGCCATCTTGCAAAGAAGTTCGGTTTCGTAATCACCCCACGGCCATTTGGTCAGGGGCTGTGGACCTGTTCGATTCGGGATGTTGTGGGGCAACTGCTTGGCTGCGCACCAGGCAACGAAATCGGCAGTTTTTATTCGAGTGTGGTTTTCATCAATACGTTCATGGTTGTCGTAGCTCAACGCGATAGTTCTGAGCGCCCCGGCACGAATGGAGCTGCGAAGCGCCTCAATCCTAAGCAGGAAGCCATTGGGCAATTCATCAAGGGTTACTGGCTCGCCAGCAACCTCAATATATTTGTCGAGAGAGAACGGTTCGATGCCGAAGGTCAGAAGCGCAGCATCGACGAGGCTGAGATCATCCGTCTCGCCCCAAAAGCTGCTTCTGACTGGATTTTGTTTGGCGAAGTCCGTCATGGCCCGGCAAACGGATTCTTCACCGTCAGCCGGCCGTCGAACACCTGCCCGTCTTGCATGTCTTCGGAATACAGTGTGTCGCAATCGGCAATCAGCGCCGCCGCGACAATGACCGAATCCCAATGACCAAGCTGGTAGCGTTCGCCCAGCGCCATGGCCTGCTCGGTAATCTCCGCCGTGACCGCGATGACATCGCAGCCCTGCATCAGGGCGCGCGCCAACTCGTAAGCGCTTGGGCGGTCGAGCTGGCGCTTGACCAGCAACACATTCAGAAATTCGTTGACGACCTGGGTGCTGATGACCGGGCTGAGATGCATCACCGCCAGCGCCTGCTGGCGCTTCGGTTCATCGGCATCGACCGCGTAGATTGCGACGTTTGTGTCAGCGAAGAACTTTGCGGTCATAGCAATCTTCGCGGTTGAGCTTGCCCGACCAGGTGCCTGCATGTTTGTCGAAAGTCGCCCAGGCATCGGCCTTCTCCCGGTCGCGCTTGGCGATCAGGAATTCAGCAAAATCGAGTACCTCGCCGATCTCACGTTCTTGCATGGTCTTTATCAATTCGGTAATACGATCAGTTGCACCCATGCTGCCGCTCCTTTCATGAGGTTTTGGCAAGTTTAACGACTTTCGCTGGTTTATTCATCCCCGCCGCCACAAGCATGGCCGAAGTTGCACGCGCCATCGACTCCCGAACCGGATCAATGTCGAGCCTGGCATAGATCGCCGTCGTCGCCATGTTTTTGTGGTTCAGACTTTTGCCGATGATGGCCAGCGACGCACCGGTCTTGGCCTGCCAACTACCCAGCGTGCGGCGCAGGTCGTGGATGCGCAGATCGGGAATGCGCGTGCCGGTTGTGTCGATCTTCAGCTTGGCAGCGAGAACACGCACCCGTGCAAGCGCAGCTGTCAGGGTTTCGGCTTCGTTGCCGTCGGCATCCTTCAACGCCTCAAACTTGCGGCCCGCCTCATGGATCAGCCGGGTGAGTTGTCGCAGCTCGTCGCGGTCGAAGATGCGTTGCCAGCCTTTTTTCGGCTCCTTGAGGTGGCCGCTGACGCCGTAACTGGCGAGCACATAGGCTGAGCGCTTCTCCTTGTCCTGCTCGTTTGCTGCCTTGCGCACCTTGAGGATTTCGATGGCTTCCGGTAGCAGCGGCACATTCTGCGGCGTGCCGTTCTTGGTATCTGGGATACGCCAAACGGCTTCATCAAGCGATACCTCGGGCCAGCGCATCGCCAAAACGTTCGAGCGCCGTGCGCCAGTCAGTAGCGACAGCAGAAAATAATCACGCACCGTCGGATTCGGCTCCTCGGCCAGCGCCGTGAAAAAACGCGGCAACTCACTGGATTGCAGAAAACGGTCGCGCGATTTCTCGGGGTTGCGCCGGATGCCGTGCGCCGGGTTGCTTTCCACCAATCCCCATTCCACGCAGCGACCGTAGATTGAGGACGTCAACGCCAGAACACGGTTGGCGACGGCCGGGTGCCCGGACTTGGTAATGTTGGCATGCAGCAGCGCGATGGCCTGCCGGTTGATTGCGGACAGCTTCTTGCCGCCGAGAGGCTTTTCCAGATACTGCTGGTAGCGTTGCTCGTCGTCCTTCCATGAGCGCTTGCGGGGTTTGGCGTGGCGGTCGAGGTAATCTTTGAACAAATCGCCGAAGGTCAACTCGCCTTTCTGCGCCCGCAGTACCTCGGCCGGGTTGGTGCCGTTCTCCATTGCCGCCGTAATCTCGGAGGCCCGCCGCCGTGCCTGCTCAATGCTCATGGTGGGATAGCGGCCCAGCGTTACCCGCTCCGGCGACCCGCCGCCGCGCACGCGCCGGAACACGCAGAAGGTTTTCGCCCCGCTTGAGGTTAACCGTAGTTGCAAGCCAGGCGCTTTTGCGTCGAGTACCGCAACGCGCTGACCAGCCGCAGGCAGCGGCAACGCGTCCAACGCGGCCTTGGTAAAGTTGAGTCGTTCTGCCATAATGCACCTCCCGAAGAGAATCCGTGGGTCCTTCTGGGGTTACGCCGGGGTTACGCAGTAGGTTGAAAATGGGTAAATCTTAGGAAACCCCGTTAAGTTAATTATGGCACTAACTAGATGATTATGGAAGGTTTATTAAGTTATGTGAAAGTTGGTAAAACAGCCTGACCAGAGACTGTTAATCCGTAGGTCCCTGGTTCGAGCCCAGGTCGGGGAGCCAAAACTCCTGTTGTTTCAAGCCCTTGTCGGGCCTCTGCGTAGACCGTCGCTGAAAAGCGACTTAACCTTCAAGGAGAACCGACATGAATGCACCACACACGCCGACCGTTGCCGCGGTCGCGAACAACCTGGCGCAAGTCGCCGCCACCTATCTTGACGCCTATCGTGGGCGTGACGAAAGCCGCTACCAGCGCATCGGTGCCTGGGTGCGTCTTCTGGGTGATAAGCCATTTTCCCTTGTGTCACCGGAAGATATTGACGCGGCCATGACTACGCTCGCGAACGAGCCGGCCAAGGTCTATGGCGGCAAGGATGCCGATGGCAATCCGATATTCAGAAAAAAGGCCGGCCGGCGCAGCGGTGCCACACTGAACCGCTACCTGGTGGCACTGGGCGCGCTCTACGCTTGGGCGCGACGCGGACGCATGGTGCCGCGTGGTTTTGAATCTCCCACCAAGTATGTCGAAAAGCATCAGGAGACACGCGGACGGCTGCGCTATCTCAGCAACGACGAGCGCGAGCGGCTGCTGGCCGCGTGCCGCGAATCTTCCTGGCCGCGCCTCTACGTTTTTGTGTTGATGGGTATCACGACAGGCGCGCGCCGTGGCGAGCTTCTCGCGCTGCGCTGGAAGGATATCGACCTTGAACGCGGTGAGGCTCGGATCGGTGAGGATATGGCGACCGAAACCAAAAACGGCGACGCGCGCAGCCTGATCCTATTGCCCCAGGTGATTGCGGAGCTGGAACGCTTTGCACCGAAGGATGCCCACAAGAGCGAGGCCCTGGTGTTTCGTTCGCGCTTGCGGCCTTCTCAGCCATACGCCGTCGCGGAAGCCTTTCGCGATGCGCTGTCGCAATCTGGCATCAAGAATTTCCGCTTTCACGATTGCCGGCACACTGCGGCTTCTTACATGGCACAGCACGGTGCATCGTTGCTGGAGATTGCGGATACTTTGGGCCACCGGCAGCTGCGCATGGTGCAGCGCTATGCCCACCTGAACACGGATTCACGGCGGCGGCTGATGACACGGGTTTTTGAGGGGCGGCTGTGATGCGTGCGACAACCCAAACGCATGCACAACGGCGCGCTGACAATGCCACGATACGCCGTGCACTTAAGGTTCTTGAAGAGCGCCTTGAGTATGGGCGCACCTTGCTATCAAGCCCTCAAGATGTGCGCAATTTCTTGCAGCTACGCATGGCGCAACTGGAGCGGGAAATATTTGTCGCGCTATGGATGGACGCGCGGAATAAGCTGATCGTTTGCGAAGAATTGTTTCGCGGCACGCTAACCCAAAGCACCGTTTACCCCAGGGAGGTCGTTAAGAGCGCACTGTGCCACAACGCCGCAGCGGTAATCTTTGCGCACAACCATCCATCCGGAGATTGCGCGCCGTCGAAAGCCGACAAAGAGCTCACAGATGGCTTAAAACTGGCGCTGGCCTTAGTAGACGTGAAGGTACAAGACCATTTCATCGTCGCCGGCGCCAACCCGCCGCTATCGTTCGCTGAGCGCGGGTTGCTTTGATGAATTGCGCGCGCCCACCGGTCGGTAAGTGCCTGCCTAAGTGGGCGCGCGTGTGTTTTTGTTGCAGGGATGATCGCGAACAATTAAGGGGCTTCCGCCATGCCAAAAAAGGATGAAACTTACCTCTCCGCAGAAGGCAGCCGGTCCGAGCTCGCGCGAGAGGAATTCGTCATCGCGTTTTTGGGTGAGTGCTACGCAAGCGCCGTAAAGGATGACGCCTGGGCCGACCTGGCGATCGATGGCTGGACAATCCATAAACAAAAACCTATCAGCCCAAAAACCGCCCAAGATTTTGCTAGTGATTTCATGAAGCTGGATAAAAGAAAAAAAATGGACCCGATTGACGATCTGATGAGTTTTTCGCACTATGCCGCGAGCATGCCGGGCGGCAGAAATATTCTGGAGGCGTATAAAAACATCCCTGAGCTTGCCCAAGACGGAAAGTTTTTGTACCGATTATTTGCTGTTGCCGTCAGCATGATACATGCCGTCAATCCAGGCCTTTCATTCAACAACTGGGGCAAACTCTATTGGGCAGTTCAGCAAGCCCGCCACGGTGGCACCAAGATTTATATTAGGCACAGGAAAACCCTCGCCGCGGAGTCCGATGCTCGGTTATTAACCTTCAAACAGATGCAGCAAAAACATCCTCATCTTGGCCGCTCGCGAATTTACCAGCTGCTGAAACAGACCAAGAAAAAATAGTCCACTTTTTTGCCTTAACTGACACACGCGCAATCGCCATGATTCGCTCCGAGGCACCCGGCAAGGTGCTTGAACATAGGAGAAAATCATGCAAGACACACCACAACAACTCCCGACGCTCGATGAATATATCGACCTTCGGGCGCTTCATCCCAAAGTAAAAAACACCTTCCCATCACTAGACAGTATCAAGTGGTTTGCTCGTCAGCATCGCGACGAGCTCGCCGCCAGCGGCGCACTGATCAATATCACTGGCCGGCTGAGATTTCACGCTGAGCGCTTCCAGCAAGCTGCGGTCGAGATCGGCCAACGTGCTGCGCTTCCCATCAAGGAGGCGTGAGATGAAAACAGAAAAGCGAAAGCCGCGCAGGCTGGCAGGCACGGACGCGGCTTTCATGGACAACGACAGCAGACGTGATGATAAGGCATTCATCAGATTCATCAAGCCCTCTCGCCGGGATCGTCGCCAGAAAAATTCCTGGAAGCGGTGGCAGATATGAGGCAAGCCCACTTCATCAAAAACTTGACCGGGAAAACCGGATTAACCGGGAAACCCTGTGTTTATGCGGGTTTTCGGGTTCCGGGAAAGAAAAATAAAACCGGGATTCCCGGAAAATTTCGCGCGGACAATATCCCTCACTGCCGCCGCAACCGCGACCCGCGCCCATGAAACCTGATGACATTAAACGTATTGCCGAGACGGCAAAGTCAAGCGGTTTGGCGATCTTGGAGCACTGGCTGCCTGGCGGTAAGGTTGATTCGAGCGGCGAGTACAACGTGCTTAACCCGTTCCGCGACGATAAGCGCCTTGGAAATTTGAAAATTAAGGTTGCCAGTGGCATCGGCAAGGATTTCGGCGACGGCGGCAGAGGGTTTAAGGATTTCGTCGATGTGGTCGCGTTCGCGAAGCAATGCAAGCCGGGCGAGGCCGCTGAGGCCTTGGCCGAGTTCCTGCAAATACCGCGGACTGGCGCCGGCTCACCTGCGTCAACTTCTTTGCCTCAAAAAGCAGGTACCAGGTGGCGCGTCATTACGCCGGTGCCAGCCGATGTACCGCCTCCCCCTGCGCACTACAAGCTCGGGCGACCTGACATAACCTACGCTTACCGTGACGCGAAAGGGTATCTCGACGGTTACATCTGCCGCTGGAACGCGACGCTATCCCGAAAGAAAGAATTTCACCCGCTGACCTGGTGCGAGGATTCCAGTGGGCGCTGCGAATGGCGCTGGCAGTCCTGGCAGGCGCCACGCCCCCTCTATGGTCGCGACCTGATCGCCGATAAGCCCGATGCCACGGTGTTTGTGCATGAAGGCGAAAAGGCTGCCGATGCCGGTGGCGAGCTCCTGCCTTCCTTCGCGTCAATCTGCTATCCGAATGGCGCAGACAGTGCCGACAAAGCCGATTTTAGGCCGCTGGCGGGCCGCGACGTGGTGTTCTGGCCCGATTATGACGAGCCCGGCACCAACGCTGCCCAGAAGGCCGCCAAGGAGGCCAGAAAGGCTGGCGCAAGCTCGGTGAAGTTCGTGAACCTGAATCTGTTTGCCAAACATGCAATCAATGTTCAAGGACAGATCATCGACCGCCTAACACCATTGCCGTCCGGCTGGGATGCTGCGGACGCTTTGGCCGAAGGCTGGACACCGGAGGTAATTGCCGATTTGTTTGCGCGCGATGGAGCGCTGCTAGAAAATCTGGCCCCGGACGAATCTTGCCGTTCCGCATCGCCGCCGCAAAAACAATCTGCGACCACTTCCAAAACTGCCAAGCGTTTCGGCGCCTATCTCTACGATGCCGAGCTCGGCTTGTTCTATATCGAACAAAAGGACGGCGAAGAAGTCGAGCAACCAATTTGCGGCCCGCTATTAGTGCCGGCACTGGCGCGCGATGGTGAGGGAGACGGGTGGGCGCCGGTGCTGGAATTCATAGACCGCGACGACCAACAGCGCCGGGAGATTATTCCTTATAGACTGTTTGTCGGCCAAGGTTTTGATGGCGTCAAGCAGCTCGCCGACATGGGCTTAGAGATTGCGCCGAACGTCAAGGCACTCGACCGTCTGCGCAACTACATCGTTGGCGCCAAACCGCACCGCCGTGCGCGCCTATTCGATCAAACCGGATGGCATGAGCACACCTACCTGTTGCCCGATGGTGCCATTGGAGAGACTGATGAAACGATGTTGTTTCGCGGCAATCGTCGCGCGCAGCGTGTCTATTCCACAAAGGGAAAACTTCAGGACTGGCAGAGCCACATCGCCCATCCGGCCATCGGCAACCCGCGCCTGATGTTTGCGCTGAGCACAGCTTTCGCAGGACCGCTGTTGAAACCACTCAATCAGCCCGGCATGGGCTTTCACCTTTGCGGCGATTCATCTACTGGCAAGTCGGGTGCGCAGCACGCGGCCGGCTCTGTTTGGGGATCTCCCGAGGCCCAGGTACATTCCTGGCGTACCACAGACAACGCTATCGAGTACACCGCCGCTCAGCATAACGACGCACTACTGAATCTTGACGAACTGCGCGAGGTTGAGCCGAAGGCCGCCGGCGCCATCGTCTATATGCTGACCAATGCTCGCGGCAAAGGCCGCGCCCATCACTCCGGCGGCTTGCGCGAGGCTACCACCTGGCGCATCGTCATGTTGTCCTCCGGCGAACTCGGCTTGAGTGATCACCTCGCCAGCGCCGGGCAAAAACATTTTGCAGGTCAGGAGGTTCGCTTCATCGAGATCGAGGCCGATGCCGGTGCTGGACATGGCATGTGGAATGATGTTCGCGCCTATCCGGATGGCGGCAAACAATTCACCGACAGTCTCAAGAAGTTCTCCGGCCGCTATTACGGCACCGCCGGCCGCGCCTATCTCAATGAACTGGTCAAGCATCTTGACTTGCTGCCGACCTGGTGGCGCCATCATGTCGGTGAGTTCGAGACCCGCTACAAGCCGCAGGATGCCGGCGGCCAAGTGTTGCGTGTGATGAGCGCATTCTGCCTGGTGGCTTTCGCCGGCGAACTTGCCAGCAAGTTCGAGATCGCGACCTGGTTGCGTGGCGCTGCGACGTCGGCAGCGGGAGACCTGTTCACCGAATGGACTGCTGCACGTCCCAGCCGCGGAAATGGCGAAGAGGCCAAGATCGTCGCGCATGTGCGGAGCGTGATGGAACGCGCCTGGCAAAGCCGCTTTGTTGATTGGGAGCGCACGCAAGAAAACGACGGTGATCTGTCACGCATGACCCAGATTATCGACCCACTTGGCTTCCGCAAGCGCGATGCGCTGTTCACCACGGAGCAGCCCGAGTTCCTGTTCTATGTTACCCGCATCCGCTTTAATGAGGAATTCGGTGTGAAGGGTGGATTCAAGCCTAAGCGCGTCGCCGCCGTACTCAAGAAGCATGGCGTTTTGCGTTGTGACGCCGATGGCACCACCTACCGCGAAACGCTGCCCAACGGCGATGCGCGCTCGTACTGCATTGTTGGCAAGAAGCTATGGTCGCTCGAACTATGACGCCGGCACGCCGGGCGCCGGAGCGGGGCGCGGTGGAGAATTCAACCGCGCAACTTCGCAACAACCGCGCAACAGCAAAGGGGGTAATCAAGGTACTCCCCACAAATCATTCTTACGGGTACGAAGCGGCGCGAAGAGAGGCATGTGTATTTTGCGCCAACATAGGCAACACTCGGTTTGACAGAGTGACGCCTGAATCTGAATTGCTCACCCTGGGCGCAATCAAAGCGATGCGGCTACCGTTGCCACTTCTTGAGCGTGAGCTCCGGGCAATTCGACTGCCAATTCAGCAAGGAACTATCCGACGCAATCGCAATAGCAATAGCAATAGCAATAGAAAAAAGGTACTCCTCAGCAATTTTTATCACGGGTACTTCGAACCCCGCGATTTCTCTAGGTACAGAGAGATAGGGGTCTAAAGTAATGCGATTAAATCAGATGCAAACATGCCTCATACTTCGACGCATTGCCGATACCGGAAAGATCGACGATGAAGCCGAGGCGTGGATGGTCGAGTCTATCCGCAATTACCTGCGGTATGGTGAGACCCCCGCCAACTTCTTCCAAATTGCGCACCTGCCTGGATCGCGCAGCGCAATCGCGCGCACGATGCGAAACTTCTGGCTAAGTAAGGCTGCCGATGCGCTTGGGCCGAGAACAAAAAAAACGCCAAGCAACTTGGCTTTTCAAATTCATAAATTTGAGAGGGTTCATTGGCCGCGCTGGCAATTCAAACCCCAGCCGCCCAATAATGCTGACGAATGCAATGCTTACCTGTTCTTTGCACGCAAGGAACATGCAACGCTTCCGGCTAGTGACGAGGGGCTTGCAAAGATAATTCGCCAACAACTTTTCTAAGAAAGTTGGAAAGCTTCTCGGGAAAATGGCATCAGCCATTCACCCATAGGAGCTTCATCATGCCAAGAGCAATCAGCAAGGAATTACCCTTCTACTCCACCGCGCCCCGCGAAAGAAAAAGACGCGGCGGCGACTTTTCAATCCTGAGCATCCTTGATGCGCTGAGCAATTCTCGTTCAATCTCCGGCACCGCTTCGGCAGATTATTTGCAAGACTTGGAGCGAGCTATACCGGGATATGAATTCAATCCTAACAATCCGCGCATTCCATTTGAATTACTCGCTGACTCGTCGACGTTGCCCGAGGAAATTGCACTCGGAAGGCGCGATCTTACTGTTGCCGGTGTGCAGGGATCGAATTACCTCGTTGGCACTCCGAATGCCCCAATAATTGAAACCCTGGCGCCATTTTCAATCGCCGTTCAGGCGGGCATTACTGTAACCACTGGGCTCCGAGATAATCAGCTGGTGCCTCGCGAAACAAGCCTGCCTACTTCATATTGGCTGGGCGGTGAAAATGTCAGCATTACTGAGGGCCAGCCGAATCTCGGTGTTACCTCGGTTGAGCCTTATATGGCCGGCGTTCTTCTCGAATTCTCGGAGCAATTCCGGCGCCAAGCGAATGCCGAAGCATACTTGCAATCTGCGCTGCTGCGATCTATCGGCAGACTGATTGACCAGGCTGTGCTCGGCGGAACCGGCGCGGACGGACAACCACTCGGCTTGATTCATCAGCCTGGCGTGAAAACGCAAAGCGGCACTAGCCTGGGGCTATCCGGCCTTGTGACAATGGTCAAGAATGCGCGCGCAGCTGGCGGTCAATCGGTAGGCTTTATTGCCGATCCCGATGCAGAAGCATTGCTGCGAGCCAGGGAAGCTGCGAGCGGTAACGGGTTCTGCTGGTCAGGCGATACGGTGGCCGGTGTGCCAGCATTTGCTACAAGCCTTGCGCCTGCATCAACTGTGATTGCCGGGCCGTGGCCTAGCGTCAATCTGCTGACCTGGGGTGACTTTACTGTCCAAGTCACACATACTGATTTCGCTCGGGGAATACTCGGTATGCGCGTTATCGTGGGCGTTGATGTTGTCGTGGGAAATCCCGCGGCCTTCACTGTTGCGGCGAGTGTGACCTGATGAGCTCATGGCAAGTTTTTCGAGATGGCGCGACCAGGATTGATGCTCGCGACCAACCAGGTGATTATCGGCCGCCACCCCGCGACGAGAGCATCGCAAAGATTGTCGTCAATCGTCCTTGCATTATCACGATGCCAGGGGATCGAGAGCCGACGAGATTCGACACTGGCTGCATTGTCAGTTTGCCACGATGGATGGCCCTTGAAGCCATCCAAGGTGGTCGGTGTGAGTTTGTGAAATGAGTTTTCAGGCGGTGCCGGCGAGTCCTACCCTGTGCATAGCAGGCACCGTGTCGGCTTTTCGGCGCCGGCTCATAAACCCATGCGCGGGGACGGCCGAAACTGGACCCAGTTTCGGGGAGCGCTTCCGGTGCTGCGCGTACCTCCTTTGACAAGGCAGTGCAACGGCGCGATTCATCATGATTCAGATTAAGACAATAGGCGATCGCCGAATATTCAGTTTGCCTTCGGCTTTGGTTGAAGTTGCTCTTGAACTTTTCGGGAGCGATGGCTCAGTGCACGCTATCTACCAACTGGCGTGCAAATTGAGCGCAAACGATCTTCATACAGCAGAAAATATTGCCATCCATGGCGGACATTGTGAGGCAGTAAAATTCGCCAAGGAGAGGCTATTGCCGCGCTTCGGTGCGAATGCTGTTCGATAATTCCGGGAATCCCGGTTTTATTTTTCTTTCCCGGAAGCCGCAAACCCGCATAAACACAGGGACTCCCGGTTAATCCGGTTTTCCCGGCCAATTTTCGGCAGTAGGCCCGAAGGCTCACAAATTCCAATTGCGATTTGATGGCATTCTGTCCGTTGCAAACTGCGTCTAAATGTGGCTAAATGCGCGCAGCAGAGTCTCGGCTGGGCCTGTTAATCCGTAGGTCCCTGGTTCGAGCCCAGGTCGGGGAGCCAGTAATACCAGGGGGTTCGGAGATTTATATCCCGAACCCCTTTTCATTTTTCAGTGTCATGTAACCGCCATGTAGCCAA
>Ga0172367_10004416_pt1 | contig 17540 bp, 16 predicted proteins | sample Lak10m_FD_114542 | JGI IMG/M metagenome (GOLD analysis project Ga0172367, IMG submission 114542) | Freshwater microbial communities from Kabuno Bay, South-Kivu, Congo - kab_022012_10m | ecosystem: Environmental > Aquatic > Freshwater > Lake | place: Democratic Republic of the Congo: South-Kivu...
CTGGTCGCGAGAGCGGTTCATCGCTCGCGTCCACCTGGCGCGCAAACCCCGCAAGCATGCGGCCAACCTGGCAAGCTTCGCCTTGCAGGAATGTGGTCATCAGCAGCGCTCTCCAACCTTCGCGCTGAGCCTGCGAAATTGCCGCTTGGGCAGCCTGGTAATTACTGGCAACCACAATACTTCTGACCGTCTCAAATATCCTATCGCCAGGCTTAGGTGTTTCTGGCAGCTTACCTTGTAAACCTGCTTCCAGGTGTGCACGAATCTGAACTGGAATATCATCCCAAAGCCCATATTTATTAAGAATCTGCGCAGCATCCTGATAGGTGCTTGAGTCTGGCATGCAAGGCCCGGAGGCAATCACATCCAAAGGATCGCCGATCACATCTGAGAGTATGAGAACCGCTGCCTGAGCCGGACAAAGCCAACCTGCCAATCCCCCACCTTTGACCATATCGATATGCTTGCGAAGCGTATTGATTTCGTTGATGTTTGCCCCGCAACCCAGAAGCAAACCTGTCAAATCCTGGATGTCCTTCAATGTGATCCCCTCTGCTGGAGCGGTCAACAGTGCGGACCCACCTCCGGAAATCAGGCAAAGAACGAGGTCACACGCCGAGAGCCCTTGCAGCATCTTGGCCATCCGGTAAGTTGCAGTGGCCCCACGCTCATCTGGCAAGGGATGCCCGGCTTCACACACTTCGATCCGTTCAATAGGATTGAACCGTGCGCCATAACCTTCCTTGACTATCACCAAGCCTGCAGTGATACGCTCGCCAAGCAGTTCGCGTACTGCCTGGGCCATTGGGAATCCGGCTTTCCCCGCGCCAACGACCAGTATCTGCTTTACCATGGTCAGATCGTATTTTTGATCGCCGACCCACAACGTATCACCCTCGCGCCGTAAATAGCGCAGCACAGCCTGATACGGGTCGACCGCCTTGATCGCAGCCGCCATAACGCGCGAAATCGCCGCACCTTCTGAATGAGCTTTAAGTGTATGGGTTAAAAAAGATTCGGGGTTCATGAACCTGGAGGAATCCTTTTACGGAAAGAGTTGGCGCTTTCTTGAGATCGAAACAAACCATAGTACTAACCTGTCTGCATAAATCAGGAAAAATATCCAACAGGCCAGGATGATTTGGAAAACAGCTCCAAGCGCGTGGCGCGCAATCCCTGATGCATCCCCGTGGTAATTGATGATCAACATGGGATATGCGCTTAGCAAGAGTAACAAAATGAGAAGATCCTCGGGCTGGCTTTTCAAGTGTTGTAATTGGCCTGATAAAATGCCAGTGATAATGAAACTGATCAATAATATCAAAAGGCCAAATCTTTTTGGATAAATGAACTCGGCCAGTGAATTGGGGAAAAATTCCTTAAAACCCTTCGGGGCATAATCCAGATTGTCATTTAACGTGCCCTGGGAAGCTGGTAAATAACCAAATACAAATCCCCAATTCTCAAAAGGAGCTTGCAAAAAATAATCAGGGTGGGCTAACAAGAATTTCATATAGCTGTTCTTACCGTATTGATGCAGCCATTCTCTAAATTGCTGGAGGTTCTCATCCGTGAAGTACGCCTGGCTGAAAGCCCGCCCCTCTTGTTTAAGCAAAATATCGTTGATCGGCATCCCACGCAACCCAAATTCATAAAGATATTCTTTATCAGGAAGGATGCGCACTGATATTACATTCTGCAACGGCACGACCCATCTTTGGCCTGCGTTTGCAGAATAATTACTCAGAAAGAATATAAAGATCAAAAACAAGGGAAGAATATGGTTATTAAATCGAGACCTAATCAAGCTCAAATAGCCAACGGAGATCAACCCTATAAATAACAATAACCAGGCATTTGTATCTCGCAAGAATGCCCACAAAATCCAAATGGGAAAGACAAAAAAAAATTGTTTTAGGGATAAATTAAAACTATTCGCCAAATAGATGGAAACAAGATTGATAAAAATTGATAAGTTGATCGACTCTGTCTGGGTAAGTCGATCCCATAAAATAACGTCTGTGGATAGGCTGAATAAAAGGATAAAAAAGAATGAAAACACCTTTACAGGGAAAACACTCACCTTTTTTGAAACCAAAAAAGCCAGAACTAGCCAGGATCCGATCGAGTAAATAATTTGGAAAAGTACAATCAAATCCAAATTGAAATTAAATATTTTCAAAAGCAGGGGATAGGTAAAGGGTCGAATTCCTGCCCAAAATTGCGGATCAGTGAATTTAAGATTCGCGATGGCGAGATAGGTATCGGTATCGTTGGTGATCGTTGTGGGGCTGTTCTGAAAGAGCTGTACCCTGATGCCAGCATAAGAAATACCAATCAAGAAAAACAAGATAAAAGTGATTACTTTTCTTCTCATATTCTTATCCGTTGAAATAACTCAGCTTCAGGCATCATCAGGGCGGGTATACCTCATCATTAAGACAAATCTTTCAAATATTCGGGTTGCTGTATTTCGATCGTCTTTTCCAACCTAATTATTCAGCGAGCTTCAGTATTTGCGGTATGTGGCTATTAATGATCATTTATTATATCCCCATATTAAGAGACTCCAACCGTGGAGAACCAAGGGTTTTCCGAGCGGTCTCGAGGATAGAGCTTGCCTTAAATTTTTGGGAGCCAAAGAGGCAAGGGTTTTGTTTCATGAAATTTACTGCAAACGCAAAACAATTGGCTGAGAACCCTGTGCAACTTTCGGGGTGCTCATGCATCTAATGATAAGTATCTTGATCGATTGTAATATGCTGTTTATACTTTAAGCTTTCCTAAGTGTTTTTTTACCCAGATAGGACCATTACATCGGCGGAGGTTTTTAATTTATGGCGAAGAAATTTACTATAATTGGGATCATTTTGGTAATCGCAGCTATTGGTTCCTTTATGATGATGCGCCGTTCACACATGATGGGGGCTGGTTCGCAAGGTGCGGTGGGTGATCTGATAGCTGTCAACGCCCAGGGCTCGCCAATGCCGCACCCAGCCTCTCAGGCTGCAGCAGGCAAGCTGGCAGAAAACACCGCGCTGCAGGAAACCGGCGGCCTGCTGGTTTCGCTAACCATGGACCCTTACCCACCCAGCAGCGGGTCCGATAGCAAGTTTTTGGTCGGTTTGTCTGATTCCAGCGGTCAGCCGGTATCGGATGCATCCATCAGCCTGGATCTGACCATGCCGGAGATGTGGATGCCCCCGAACCAGGTAAATCTGACAGCGGGAGAAGCAGGGAAATACCAGGGAAATGGTTTCTTTACCATGCGCGGGTTATGGCGTATCGAAGTGATCATTACCAGGGGTGGCCAGAAACAATCGGCCTTTTTTGATGTGGGACTTTAACCAGCATGCTGCTCAGTAACCTGGCTCTTGCTTTCGTAACTGGTCTCATCAGCAGCTTTGGACACTGCCTTGGAATGTGCGGCGGTATTGTCGCAATCTATTCAGCGCGGCAGGCAGCGCTTTCTGCAAATGCAGGAATCCAACCAAGTCTTGCTGCACGGATTGCCAGCTTTCTTCCCATTCACCTGGGACGGATTACAACCTATACTTTTTTCGGGGCTTTGATCGGGCTGGCAGGTTCCTTACTCAACCAGGCCAGCGGTCTGATTGGCTGGCAAGGCGCGTTTTCCGTTCTGGTGGGAATTGCCATGCTGTTGGTTTCGCTAAGCTTGATCGGTGTATTACCCCCGGTTGAGATGGCATTGGCCTCGATCATGGGCAATAATTCGCCTATGACCCGCATGCGCGGGTTATTTGGTAAGCGCAGCTTTTTTTCGACTTTGACCCTGGGTATCCTTTGGGGGTTTCTCCCTTGCGGACTAGTGTTTGCGATGCTGGTAGTGGCGGCGAGATCTCAGAGCATTTGGGGTGGCGCGTTGACAATGCTGGCCTTTGGCCTGGGAACCGTACCCACCCTGCTGGGTTTTGGATTGGCAGCCAACCTGCTTAGTCCCCGGCTGCGTGGCGGGCTTCAAAAATTTGCGGGCCTGCTGATCATGCTTTTTGCTATTCAAACCATTTTGCGCGGGCTGGCAGTAGCCAACCTGATCCCTTCATTAATACTAGGACCGGTGATGTTATGGTAGACACAATTAAATGCGACCATTGCGGCGCAGAAGCGCGTTTTGTTTATACCAAGGAATTCGATGGAAAAATGATGAATTTTTGCTGCAAAGGATGCCTGGGGGTTTACGAGATGATGCGCGAGGAAACTCTACAAAACCAACCTCAAGATAAAAAACCTGGCGAAAAAAGGGTATTTAAGAAACCCGAGACTCCAGCATGAATGATACAAAACCAATGACAAAAAAAGTTGACCGCTGGGTGATGGTTCTTGTTATCCTGGGGATTGCGATCACAGCTTTCTACAGCTTTCGCGCAGTCCGTTCTTTTGCCCGGGTGCAGTTGACTGGACTGAAGCCCGGCACAACGGATGTGGAAGCCGTTCGCGGTTGGATGACAATCCCGTACCTGGCGCAAATGTACTGTGTACCGGCTGATTATCTATTTCAAAAAATCAATGTGCCAGCCGCAGGTAACGATAAAAAAAGCTTGTATGACCTGAACAGGGAATATTTTTCCGGGCAGTCAGGCGCAATCCTGCCAAAAATCAAGGATGCCATTCGCTCCGCGCAACCTGCCTGCCAGCAAGGAAAAACCAGCCCATGAGCTCAATCTCCGATTTTTTTCTTACCGGTTTGATCAGTTATGGAGCGCCTCTCTTTGGTCTGGCTTTAATGCTTGGCGCTATCGGTATTCCCATCCCAACTAGCCTACTTGTGATCGCCGCAGGCGCATTCAGCCGCCAGGGTATGCTCAACCTGGTACCAGCCGCAGGGATTGGGTTGCTCGGAGCAGTCACGGGAGATAGTATCAGTTTTGCCATGGGGCGCTGGGGTGGGAATTGGGTATCGCGCCGGTTCGGCGGTTCCTCGATCTGGAACAATGCTCAAAGCACCTTTAACCGCAGCAGCAGGTGGTCGGTTTTCTTCACCCGCTTTTTGCTGACCGCGATTGCGATCCCGGTAAATTTGATGGCGGGCAGCAGCTGCCAATACAGGCGCTTCCTAGTGACGGTGGTCGCCGGTGAAGCCATCTGGATACTAGTTTACGGTGGTTTAGGTTATCTTTTTGGCAGCCAATGGGAAGTGATCAGCCAGTTCTTGAGTGATTTCGGCGGGCTTGCGCTCGGTTTAGCCCTACTTGGCGGTGGAATTTATTATTTTATGCGCCGGCGCATGCAGAAGTCGATGGAACCAGAATTGGCCTCATAAAAGGTTTATTGGTATTTTTGAAATCTGGCTTCATAGAGTCAACTCCTGGTAGGTCAATTACCCACGGGATGTTAGTAAAAATCTTATCAATTTCTTATCTTTATTCATGTGCCTGTCATCTTCCCAAAGTAAGATAGGGTTACATTCTCCTCCTCAAGGACAAACCGCTGAAGAGCCTGGGCCGGCTCATAAGCGGTTTGAGTTTTAAACCAAGGTGAATAGGCGTTCTTGCAGATAGTAACCTTGCCAAGCTTGCAGAATGCCAGGCAGCGCGCGATTAATGATGTCCCAGGCAAAGGAAACCCCTGCGGGGAAGACTGCATAAAACTATCGTAACTACTCACAGGCCAGTACCACAGCGCAGGAAGTTGCCCCCTGCGGGTAACACCAGTGCGGAACGAGTAGCTTACTAGCGATTATTATCCGCTTTTACGGCGAAATCAGCATAGTTTGCAGCGCACATGGTTATTTTCGGGCGATCTCCCCGAAAATAACCATAAAAAAACCTTTTTCTATCAGGAAGACCAGCATCGTGAGTAATTACAAACTACCGATGGATAAGCCCTCGTTCTGAGAAAACTACATTGGCGGGCTAACAAGTTAGCAATATAATCATGCTATGTCAAGACATATCTTGCTGGTTGATGATGACGCGCTGATGCGCCGCAGCCTATCCTATAACCTGGAACAAGCCGGTTTTCACGTTGCGTCCGCCGCCAATGCCGAAGACGCCCTGGCGCTGGCTCGCCAGGAGCCTCCCGACCTGGTATTGCTGGATATCGGATTGCCAGGTATGGACGGGCTGGATGCTGTCAAGCGTTTTAAAGATTCGTTCCATATCCCGGTAATATTCGTCACTGCGCGACGCCGCAATCTTGACGAAGTCCTGGGTCTTGAACTCGGCGCAGATGATTACATCGCCAAGCCATTCGATGTGGATGTTTTGGTCGCGCACATCAAGGCTGTACTTCGTCGCCTTGAAAACATACCAAATTCTCCCCAACCTGCTGCACCCATAAAAGTCGGTGATCTAATTCTCGATCCATCTGCACACACTGTCCGCCTGGGTAGCAAGGGGATTGAACTCTCCCCCAAAGAATTCAACCTGCTACATGCCCTGGCGCTGGAACCCAATCGTGTACGTTCTGTGGATGAGCTTCTTTCTATTGTCTGGGGAGCGGAATATGCCGGCCAACCGCAGGTGGTCTATGTCCACATTCGCTGGTTACGCGAGAAACTGGAAAGCGACCCTGAGCATCCCACCCTCATCCTGACTGTGCGCGGTGTTGGTTACAAACTCGTCGGGGGCCAGTAATGTTCCAAAACCTGCGACAACGGCTCATTTGGAGCCAGGTGCTGCCACTCATCCTGGCACTACCTCTAATGGGCGTACTGCTGGTCTATTCGCTCGAAGGGCAAATCCTGATCCCACAATTGGCAAAAAACCTGATCGGTGATGCCCGTTTGCTGGCCGAAATCAGCAGCGCAGAGTTTGAATTATGGGGAGACCCTATCCTTTTTGAGAACTTGCTTTCGCGTGTCCAGCTTGGATCGGATATCCAGGTCATGTTCTTCGATGGACAGGGCGCGCTCCTTTTCTCCAGCGACTCCGGCGATATTGTCCTGAAAGGATCGGTCCTCGAACTTCCGGGTTTGCAAGGTGCGCGCTCTGGAACGGAAACCGCGCTTACCAACTATTCCATCTTGAGCCTGGGCAGTGTTTATGTCGATGTCTACGAGCCGGTGCTTGACACCAGCCAGCATGTGGTAGGCATCGTACGACTGACGTACCGCATCGGCTCTTTATATGAAATATTCAGCCAGTTACGCTGGCAAATCTTGCTGGCCCTGGGCGCCGGCCTGGCGCTCAGCCTGGTAATGGGTACATGGTTGGCATTAAGCATCAGCCGCCCTGTGGCGGAAGTGACCGACGCAATTTACGGCCTGGCAACTGGCATACGCCACGAACCGGTCCTGGAAAAAGGGCCTGATGAATTTCGTTCGCAAGCCCGGGCAGTTAATTTCCTGGTTGAACAACTCCACAGCCTGGAAACATCCCGGAGACAACTCCTGGCAAACATTGTTCATGAGTTGGGCAGGCCCCTGGGAGCGCTGCGCTCAGCAATCCACGCCCTTGGAAACGGCGCTGCGGGAGACCCGGCTCTCCTGGCTGACCTTACTCACGGGATGGATGATGAGACTTTCCGGCTACAGTACCTGCTAGATGAACTGGCAAACCTGTACGATCGCTCCTTGGGAGTTTTAGAACTGGAACGAAAGCCGATCGAAACAGCAGACTGGCTGAAAAAAGTCATGATCCCATGGCGGGCAGCCGCGCAAGAAAAGAAGATCGCCTGGATAGAAAACATACAGCCCGATCTTCCATCGATTAATATTGATAGCAATAGAATGGCACAGGTTGTTGGCAACCTGCTCAACAATGCCATTAAATACACCCCCGCAGGCGGCAAAGTGACAGTTGCCGTCGGCAATGATGAACAGGGCTTCTGGATGAAAGTTCGCGATACTGGTCCGGGCATCCAGGTGGATGAATTGGAGAAAATTTTCCAGCCATATTATCGTGGTGATACAGGGCGGCGCATCAAACAAGGGATGGGCTTGGGGCTGACAATTGCTCGTGAGCTTGCAGGCGCGCATGGAGGTGAAATCCAGGTTGAGAGCCAGGCAGGCGAAGGGAGTGAATTTTCATTGAGGATTCCACCTTCAGCATAATCAAAGGTTTAATCACCACTACCTTTAGACCCTTGCCTTCACGCATAAAAGGGCCTTCAAATTGAACAGCAAGATATTTTCATGTGTTTATTTACTCCCGATCTTAATGTTTTCTTAAACTAACCTTTAATTGATCGTAAAGACCAGGTAATTCTCTCTGTATATACTTGAGATCAAAGGATATACAAGGAGATTCCTATGAAACTCAAAATTACACAATCCGTTATTACAGTCCTGATCGCAAGCCTGCTGCTCTCCGCCTGCGCCAGCGCTCCTCCGCTTTCCTCACTGTTAGATGGCTTCGCGAGCAAAGCAGAGGCTTCCATATCCCAAAAGTCTCAAGCCCAACAACAAGCACAACCACAAACCCAACCGTCACAGCCTCAAAAAGCCCCCAGTGGTGTGGTCACCTCGTTGAGCAGCTATGAAAGCGCCCTCGAGGAAATCTACACGCAAGTCAACCCTGCAGTCGTGAGCATACGCGTTGTTCAAAAGCAAGATGGTGCAAGCGCCAACCCCGCCGGTGGATTTTCACTGCCCAATATCCCGGGCATGCCCAACTTCTTCGGCGCGCCTGGCCAAAATGGCAATAATGACAACCAACCTTCTTCTCCCCAGTACAGCGAAGCGCTCGGTTCGGGTTTTGTCTGGAATAGAGAAGGCTACATCGTCACCAACAATCATGTTATCAGCGGCGCGGAAAAAATCGAAGTGAAGTTCGCGGATGGAACAACTCTCCCAGCTACGCTCGTTGGCGCTGATCCCGATAGCGACCTGGCCGTCGTGAAAGTTGATAATCCAGGTTTTGACCTGACACCCATCATGATCGATAATTCTGGCGAAATTAAAGTGGGCCAAATTGCCGTAGCGATCGGTAATCCCTTTGGTTTGGAGAATACAATGACCGTTGGCATCGTCAGCGCCCTGGGTCGCACACTGCCATCCAGTGAAGGCAGCGCAGCCGGCGCAACCTATTCCATTCCAGATATCATCCAGACTGATGCGCCCATCAACCCAGGGAACTCTGGTGGTCCCCTGGTGGATGACCGAGGCGCTCTGATCGGTGTAAACTCCGCGATTGAGTCACCAGTGCGTGCCAACTCAGGTGTCGGTTTTGCCATCCCGGCAACCATTGTCTCCCAGGTTGTTCCAGAATTGATCAAAAATGGTAAGTATGACCATCCTTACCTTGGCATCAGCGGCCTGAGCTTAACTCCTGACCTGGCCAAAGCCATGAGCCTGAATGCAACCCAGCGCGGTGCGTTGGTTGTGGAAATTACCCCAGGAGGTCCCGCGGACAAGGCTGGATTACACGGCAGCGCAAAATCTGCGACCATCGACGGGCAGGATGTCAAAGTTGGTGGAGATTTGATTACCGTTATTGACGGCTCACCTGTGAAGACAATCGAAGATATCATCGCGTACCTCGCCGACCATGCCAGTGTCGGGCAGAAGGTAAAGCTAACATTCCTGCGTAACGGCAAAGAACAAACAGTAGAAGTAAACCTACAAACCCGCCCAGCCAAGATTGAAACAGCCCAAGCCACTCAATTCAATCAATCCAATCAGAGCCAGAGCGCCTGGCTGGGGATTGCTGGCCAACCTGTTACCCCAGAAATTGCCAAAGAAATGAACCTGGCAGAAACTCAAGTTGGCGTGCTGGTCGAACAAGTCCAGGCTGGCAGCCCTGCAGATAAAGCCGGATTGCTGGGAAGCTTCAAGCCTGTGCTGATCAATGGCCAAAGGGTTGTGGTAGGTGGTGACATCCTGACTGCCATCGATGGAAAGACCATCAGCACTTTCGATGACTTGAAAAGCTTTATTCAGAACGCCAAACCCGGCCAGGATGTCAAGATGACCATCCTGCGCGACGGAAAACAACTGGAACTGACCGTCACACTGGCAGAACACCCATAAAATTACCCTCATCATTCATGGTGCCTCGAAAGTAAACTTCGAGGCACCATTTTTGTTGAAAGCACTGAACTACCTGCTACCAGATAGTCACAACCAAGTGAATTTGCTATTACCACCATTCGGGATGATAATTGAAATAAATATCCTATTAATCAGGAAACATGCATGACCCCAGTCGAAACGCTCTTCCATACCAAACTTCCCGACCGGCGGGCCACACTGGCAGATGGTGTTGTCTTGCTCAGCCTGGCAGTACTCTTCTACGCGGGTTTGAGCCTGGCAACCAGTATTTCCGGCCAGGCTAGCGTCGATAAAACTATCTCATTAACCACAAGTGCGCTGCCAATTTACACACTTTTTTCGGTAACCCGCATGCTGGCAGCCTATATTCTCTCCACAGTATTTACCCTGTTCTATGGACGGCTGGCAGCTTATAACAAGCGCGCAGAAAAAGTTTTGTTACCCCTGCTGGATGTCCTCCAATCAGTGCCGATCCTGTCTTTTCTTCCAGTTGTATTGATCAGTCTGAGCGCCATCATGCCCCAGCGACTGGCCGCCGAGCTCGCTTCAATTGTGTTGATTTTCACGTCACAAGCCTGGAATATGACCTTTGCCTGGTACCAATCGCTTAACTCCATTCCCAAAGAACTGCGTGAAGCCAGCGCGATTTTCCGACTGAACAGTTGGATGACCTTCAAAGAACTCGAACTGCCCTTCGCTGCCATCCCACTGATTTGGAACAGCATGATGAGTTGGGCAGGCGGCTGGTTCTTTTTGATGGCAGCTGAGATTTTCACTGTTGGGCAAGAATCTTTTCACCTGCCAGGGTTGGGAGCTTATCTACAAGCCGCCGCCTTCCAAGGCAATCTAAATGCCATCGCATGGGGATTGGGTACGCTTGTTTTGGTCATTATCATCATGGACCAATGGATCTGGCGACCGCTGCTGGCCTGGGCTGACCGCTTTAAGATCGAAATGTTGGAAAACGAAAATCCGCCCACGTCCTGGTTTTATGATCTGTCACACAACGCCCGGGTAGTTCGCTGGTTTGAGAACAAAATCGCAGCGCCTACCCAGGAATGGTTCGACAGTACCATTATTCGCCGTCACCCAATGGTCGATCTCTCTATTCAGCAAGAAAACAAACAAGGTGCAAGTTCTACCCTCTTATCCGCTGCAGGGATCGCTATCCTGCTTTACGGCGGGTACCGGGTGGGCGCAACTTTTTTTCTGCTTCCACCGAACCAGTGGTACTCCATCGTGATGGGTGTGCTTGCCACGCTGCTGCGTGTGTTTGCGTCCCTGCTCATAGCCATGCTGTGGACAATTCCTGTCGGCTATACGATTGGATCCAATCCCAAGGTGGCAAGCTGGCTCCAGCCCATCGTACAAATTGTCGCCTCGCTTCCGGCGACAGCATTATTTCCGGTACTTGTTGCCGCCCTGGCAAAACTCTACGGGGGGTTGAATTTTTCTGCAGTGCTACTGATGTTGATGGGCACACAATGGTACCTGTTATTCAACGTCATCGCTGGTTCAGCAGCCATCCCCCAGGATTTGAAATACACAAGCGCGCTGATTGGCATACGGGGGTGGGAACGCTGGCGCACTCTAATTTTGCCTGCGCTTTTCCCGTTCATCATTACCGGAGCGATCACCGCCAGCGGTGGCGCATGGAACGCCAGTATCGTTGCCGAGTACATCCAATTTAGCGGGCAAACACTCAGCGTGACCGGCATCGGCGCGGTAATAGCCGCAGCCACCGCCAGCGGAGATTATTCACTGCTTCTGATCTCTACGCTGTGCATGATCACGACTGTCGTCCTGATCAACCGCTTTATCTGGCGGCGCTTTTACCGCCTCGCCGAAGAACGCTTCAAAATGGAGTAAGTATGACTGCATCCGCACTTCTCGATGTTCGTAGTGTCAACCAGATGTATGGTAGCGGTGAACGCCGGTTCACCGCTGTTCAGGATATCAATCTATCCATAAAGGAAGGGGAATTTGTTGCGCTCGTTGGCCCCTCGGGCTGCGGCAAGAGCACACTCCTGCGTATCATTACCGGATTAAATAAACCCACTTCCGGCGTTGTTCTTTACCGCGACAATGTCGTCAACGGCGTCAATCCGCACGCCACCATTGTTTTCCAAACATTCGCCCTTTTTCCGTGGCTGACCGTCCAGAAGAACGTGGAACTGGCTCTCAAGGTACGCGGCATTCCGCCGGTGGAACGCGCCAGGCGCGCGATTGCCCTGCTCGACAAAGTCGGTCTGGACGGTTTTGAAAACGCATATCCGCGCGAACTTTCCGGGGGCATGCGCCAGAAGGTTGGTTTTGCGCGCGCCATGGCCGTTGAACCTGAGCTGCTCTGCCTTGATGAGCCGTTTTCTGCCCTTGATGTTCTTTCTGCCGAGGCTCTTCGCGGCGAGCTGCTCGAACTCTGGACGGCTGGCGACATCCCCACGAAAGCCATCCTGATGGTCACTCACAACATTGAAGAAGCCATCACTTTGGCCGATCGCATCGTGGTAATGGGCAAAGAGCCAGGGCACATCGTCGCGGATTTAACCGTCGATCTGCCCCAACCACGGCACCGGAAATCTCCCGAATTCCTGGCAAAAGTGGATTTGATCTATGCAACGCTTGCCGGCCAGACTGAGCCAGAACATCTCGAATTGGGCACCGCCCCGGGTGAAGCAGGTCGCACGCGCAGCCTGCCCGATGTCCATGCTGGTAACCTGGCGGGTCTGCTTGAAGCCCTGGCTGAAAGACCCGGCGATCGGGCGGACATGTACCAGCTCGTCGATGAGTTAAAAGTCGACTCTGATCACCTGTTCCAACTGACCGAAGCAGCAGAGGTACTGGGCTTTGCCACAGTAGCCCAAGGTGATATTAACCTTACATCGCTGGGGCAGACTTTCGTTGATGCCTCGATCCTTGCCCGCAAGGAAATATTTGCCACCCGGCTGCGCCGCCTGCCGATCTTCCGCTGGTTACTCAACATGCTCGAAAAAGCCGATAAACACTCGCTGGAACAGGATGTAATCCAATCCGCTCTGGAATTGGAATTTCCACCCGAAGAAGCTGAAAAACAAGTGGAGGTAGCTGTCAACTGGGGCCGTTATGCCGAGTTAATTTCGTATGACGACGGTAAGGCTATGATCTATCTGGAAGACGCAACTAAAAAATGAACCTTCTCGTTTTTTTAATAACCAACATGCCAATCACCGAATCTTGATATGACCGCTCAAACCATCCTGCCACACCTACCCAATCGCCGCCACTCGGATGATTGGATTATCCGCCTGGTTGCCCTTCTGACCGCACTGATGGGATTGGTCAACCTGGTTTCGGCCACTTTTCCAGCGCTTAATGATCGGTTAGCCCTTTTGGAACAGATTTTCCCGCTCGAAGTTCGGCGCGGCAGTCATCTCACGGCTGCCCTGGCCGGCTTTGCCCTGCTGCTGCTGGCCGAAGCCCTACTCCGGCGCAAACAGGTTGCATGGCTGCTGACCATCATTATCCTGATCATCTCAGCAGCCAGCCATTTGCTCAAAGGTCTCGATTACGAAGAAGCCAGCCTCTCAACTCTGCTTATCGTTCTCTTGGTACTCTATCGACATCACTTCCACGCCCATTCTGACCTGCCATCTATTCGCCGTGGCTTACTGGTACTGCTTATTGCCGTTTTATTCACATTTTTTTACGGCACCACCGGCTTTTATTTGCTGGACCGGCACTTCAAGGTCAATTACGACTTCTTTTCCTCGGTGCGTCAAACGTATGTGATGTTCACCCAGTTTTACGACCCTGGCCTGCAACCGTTGACTGGTTTTGGGCGCTTTTTTGGAGATTCAATTTACCTGGTTGCCGCAGGTACTTTGTCCTACAGCTTGATGATGCTCATTCGCCCGGTGTTGGTACGCGAACCTTCCGGTCCGCAACAGCGAGCACAAGCCACACAAATCGTGGAGCAATTTGGGCATACATCACTGGCGCGCTTTACGCTTTTTAATGATAAGTCTTTCTTTTTTAGCCCAGGTGGTTCGCTTGTCGCATACGTACCCAAAGGGCGTATCGCATTGGTTTTGGGAGATCCAATCGGTCCAGAAAACGACCTACCAGATACGGTAGACGCATTCAAACAACACTGTGACCACAATGACTGGCGGCCCGCTTATTACCAAACCCTTCCAGATAACCTTGCGCTTTATAAATCCAAAGGTTTTGACGCGCTTATGATCGGTCAGGAAGCAATCGTCAAATTGTCAAACTTCACGCTGGAAGGGAAAAGCGGGAAGGATTTTCGCACCGCGATTAATAAAATGGAACGCCTGGGACACAAAGCAGAAATGCAGCTTCCCCCCCTGTCTGATGACCTTCTCCGACATTTGCAGGATGTCAGCAATGAGTGGTTGACCAACATGCGCGGGAACGAACTGCGTTTCGCCACAGGCTGGTTTGACGTTGAGTACATTCGCAGTAGCCCTGTGATGACTATCTCCGGCCCGGATGGCGCCATTTCCGCCTTTGCCAACCTTGTACCTGAATACCTGCGCCCAGAATTTGCGGTTGACTTAATGCGCCGCCGCGCGGAAATTGAAAATGGAACGATGGATTTTCTTTTCATCAGTCTGCTGCGCTGGGCAAAAGATCAGGGTGCCCAGAGCTTTAGCTTAGGCCTCAGCCCACTATCCGGCCTGGACAAAACTTCTGATAACCTCGCGACAGAGCGAGCGCTGAATTACATTTACGAAAACGTAAACCGTTTCTACAACTTTAAAGGACTGCACACGTTCAAGGAAAAATTCAAACCGGAATGGCAATCACGCTACCTCGTTTACCCCGGTCTGGCCAGCCTGCCCCTGGTTGGCACCGCCCTGGCTCGCGCTAACAGTGGAGATAAATTGTTTTAATTTGGTATCACAGAAAGAATTATATTTTTGAACGTGACTTTTGCCATCCATGTGGCTTGAAAAGTTAATGAAAAGCACTCATCTAGGTTGAACCTTCAAAGCCTGTAAAGTAACCCACCCGACTTTTCCCAAAAATTAAACACCCAACTAAGCATTGATTCAACCACCCAGTTGCCTTTCTACACGCACCTGGGTTCTTTAATATGAGCGCTGTTCTCTTGTGTTATTGATAAAAACTCACCAGGTTTGGCCAGGAAAATATTCAGGCTATTGCTCAATTCGCTCCCAACACATTTGCCCAATTCAATTAATAACCTTGACATATTATCAAGTTTACATTACTATATACTTATCAATAGTAAAGAAGAACTGAAAGGAGCATTGATGGCAGATTTATCCGGACATATTAAGAAATTTCAGAAAGAACTCAATGCGGGAACTTCCTCGCTGGTTCTACTGAGTATCCTGAGCCGAAGCAGCACACCCATGTATGGTTACCAGATCGCCAAATTATTGGAAGAAAGCGGTCCCGAAATTCCAATGATGAAACAAGGCAGCCTATATCCAGTGTTGCGCGCATTGGAAGAAAACAACTTACTGAACAGCACCATAGAACCTTCTGTCTCTGGACCGCCACGCCGCTATTACACAATTACAGATGACGGGCGAGCTACCCTGGACGAATGGTTATTGATTTGGAAGCAAACAAAGATGTTTGTCGATACAAATTTGAAGGGATGACGACATGTTCAATACGATAGATAATTATCTTGAGGCATTAAAAAATGAAATGCAATCCTGCGATACGGCCCTTACCCAGGACGCGCTGGCAGATGCGCGCGAGCATCTGTTTTTGGCGCTGGAGGATGCGCGGGGAAAAGATCCGGAAATCAATGAAGTTGAGACGCTGCAATCCATCATTGCCGAGTATGGCACGCCCGAAGAGACTGCGTCCGCTTACCGCGAAATCGAGCGCCGCACCACACCTTCCTTCAAACAAGAAAAGAAAACCCAATCCCTGATTGGACGTGTTTTTGGTGTTTACACTGACCCGCGCACCTGGGGTTCCATTCTTTTCATGTTCATTTCGTTTATCACAGGCATCATCTATTTCACTTGGGTGATTACCGGGCTTTCTCTCTCCATTCCATTAATGATATTGATCTTTGGAGTGCCTTTCGCCATCCTCTTCTTGCTCTCGGTGCAAGGGTTGGGGCTGCTAGAAGGTCGCCTGGTGGAAGCATTATTAGGGGTGCGCATGCCACGGCGTCGCTTTTTCACCCAGCCCGGGTTGAAATGGCTTGATCGTCTGAAAGCACTGGTCTCTGACCGGCACACCTGGCTTTCCATGTTATACATGCTGCTGCAACTGCCGTTGGGGATTCTATATTTCACCCTGAATGTAACGGTTGTCTCGGTTTCATTGGCTTTAATTGCTTCACCGGTCATCCAAAAATTTACAAACATCGCGGTGATTAACCTGGATAACGGACCAGTTTTCCTACCTTACTGGGGCTTATTACTGATGGCGTTCGGGGGTTTCTGCTTGCTCACCGTTGGCATGCACCTGGCGCGTGCGATTGGTTGGCTGCATGGACGTTATGCCAAATGGATGCTTGTCAACCTGCCGGATGAATCCGCCCGGTAGAAAACAGGCAAAGTTGTAAATAAATCACGGCAATACCCCATCGGACAGCATAAAAGTGGAGTTTTGTACGAGAAAATCATCCGTCCAAAACTCCACAATAACCTTCCCACGGCAATTTTTGTGCAGCTTATCACCACCCTGGTTTCGCTCCTTAACGAAATATTTTCAAGAACTCATTTTCATGGGTTTGGATTTTCTGCCTGTTGCGAAAACAGCAGAACTGCTCCAATTGTCACGAATACGACAGGGCCGGTAATATGGGGGAAAATTGATCCACTAAGAAACAATACCAGGGCGATGAAAATTCCCCCAACCAGCAGAACAGCTCCAATTACTTTCTTGATCATTATTTATCTCCTTATTCCAATTTTTATAACTCAACCACCGTGGAGTTTTTTTAGAAGCTCTATAATATCCACGCTGCTCACCAGGTAGCGGGCGGCCAAAGCCAGAGCAAGGAAAACAATCAACAAGAGCATACCAGTAATTATTTTCCGGCTTCTTGTTGTATTTCCTTTTGTTTCAACATTCTTCTTATTTTCCATTTTCTTTTCTCCTTTACTAAACGTAAGCCAGGGATTCCCGAACGGTCAGCCGGGAGGCCTGCCGGGCTGGGTAGGCGCTTGCGCCGATCGAACCAAACCCAACCAGGATCAACCAGCCAAATACCGCCCAAGGCGACAAGATCAATGGCAGAGGTGCGCGGAAGGATAACATCCCCACCAGGTAACCTACACTCCAGGACAGTGGTAAAGAAAGCGGCACGGCAATGAACCAGCTCAGCAACCCGATAAAAACGCCTTCACTGATAACATTGCGCAAGATGATCTTTGTTCTTGCTCCAATCGCGCGCATGATCCCAAATTCTCTTGTACGCTCGATCACGCTCGCGCTCATGCTTGACATCAATCCCAGGATTCCAACTACAGCCATTACAACCGAGATCAAGATAAGAGCAAAGATGAAAATGTAAACATGACCACTGGTTGCACCCTCCAGCATGGTTTCCGAGATAACCACTTTCATGCTGATCTTTTGCGCCAAC